>Ga0209373_10000668_pt1 | contig 50250 bp, 35 predicted proteins | sample Higcelweek5metaG_FD_187173 | JGI IMG/M metagenome (GOLD analysis project Ga0209373, IMG submission 187173) | Freshwater pond sediment microbial communities from the University of Edinburgh, under environmental carbon perturbations - High... | ecosystem: Environmental > Aquatic > Freshwater >... | reverse complement strand
TTGCCTACCTGTTTCGCATGGACCTGCTCGAAGCCCTCCCCATTCTCTTCTGCTCCACGCCGAAGATGAAAGTGCTGGCCTATGCGCTCACTTTGATCCTCATCACCATTTTCGCGGGCGGCTTCCCTGGGTTCGTGTTTCTGCTCATCCCCCTCGGGCTCGACATCTACGGGGCGTTTTTGGTGAAGGACAACCACAAGGCCTTCAAGGAGGACGTGCTGGAAAACCTGGAGAAGGAGTGCCTGCGCGCCTGCGCCATCTCCCCGTCCGAACCGCATTACCCGTTCTTTGAGCTCAGCGGGTCCATTGGCCACTGGATGCTCAAGGACCTGAAGGCCGAGGCGAGCTTCACCATCATGGCGCCCAAGCAGGACTCCGTGGTGCTGGCCGCGCGCAAGGGCCGCATCTTCCCGCTCAAGTCTTACTCGCCCGTGGCCTACATCACCCAGGACGACGGCACCCGCGATATTTTCTACGCAGACATCGCCGCGGTGGAGCTTTCGGGCAAGGTGCTCACCATGACCATATCCTCCGGCGAGAGCATCTCCTACACGGGCCAGGGCGACAAGGCCGCGGCCGCGGCAGAGCACCTGCGCACACGCCTGCGTGAGTTCAAAGCCCGCCAGCTTCTTGCCGCGCCGCAGGCACCCGCGCTTTAACCGCAGTCACCTTGCGCACGCTGCGGATTCCTGCTACTACGTATCGCCATTCACTTCTTCCTTCCGAGGGACGGTACTTTTGGACATTCGCCAACATTTTCCCTTCCTGCGGCTCAAGGGCCTGGGAGTCATGGGACTTTTGCGCCTGTACAGCATGCTGCTGCTGCTCTTGCCCGTGCTGCCGCTTTCACTCTATTGGCTTGCGGAACATGTGGACAGCATGCCCGCCAGCCTCGGCTGGCTGATGTTCTTCTGCATTGCGATGGTGGTCGTGGCCTCCGCGGTTCTGGGACACGCCATCGCGCGCGCCCTTCTGGACCCGCTGCGGCTTTTGGTGCAGGGCGCGCAAAGAATACAGGACGGCGAGTACGGGCACATCATCGACCTGGCGGACACCGCCGAGGCCCCCCGGGAATTCAAGCAGCTGGTGCGGGCCTTCAACCGCATGAGCACCACCGTTCAGGAACACATCGACACCATCCAGACGACCTCACGCACGGACCAGCTTACCGGCATGTGCAACCGCAGGCACCTCATGGCCGAAGGCTACCGCATTCTGAGCGTGGCCCTGCGCGCGGGCAGTCCCTGCTCCTGCCTGATGATCGACATCGACCATTTCAAGCTGGTGAACGATACCCACGGCCACCCCGTCGGCGACAAATACCTTATCCACATCGCCAGGTGCATCGCCTCGGCCATCCGCGAATCGGACATGGCGGCGCGCTACGGGGGCGAGGAATTCGTTGTGCTGGCCCCCAACGCCTCACTCGCGGAGGCGCGCATGCTGGCCTCGCGCATCCGCGACGCCGTGGCCGTGAACCCCCTTGTGCTCGGGCCTATCCGCCTGGACAACACCGTGAGCATCGGCGTGTCCGAGTACAGCCCCGAACCGGAGTTCGGCTCCAACATTCTGGAAGACATGATAGAAAAAGCAGACAAGGCCCTCTACCGGGCCAAGGAATGCGGCCGCAACCGTGTGGAGTCCTGGCCCTTCGCCACCGGCCCGGGCTACTGCCCCTGAAACCATACTCACGCCCTTGTGCCCGGCCGGATGATGGCCTAAAGTCCCGTACGGCGGAGACGCCGTTTCGTTTTGCCAAAAATCCCCGTCAGATTGCAATCTCAGGAGCCCCCCATGCGCTATGAACTCCGCCTCATGGACACCTTATCCGGCGTCGGCTGCTTCGCCGCCCATCCCGGTCCGAACCTGAGCTTTGCCGAAATGCTGGACCACCTGCGCCAGCACCCGCTCGACGACTTCATGCACCAGCACATGCTGTACAAAATGGGCGAGCACCGCACCAAAAAGGTGGAAAAGCTCATTGATGAAGTCCAGCGCGGCGGCCAAATCACCGACCCCGTGCTGGCGGCGCTTCTCTATGAATCCTGCCTGGCGCACGAACGCTTCGCCCATCTCCTGCCGCGCCTGGCCGCCTTCAACGCGGCCGAGCTTGCCCCGCACAGCCCGGCGCTGCACCTGCGCAGCCACCTGCTGGCCGACCAGCCCCTGCACAACGCCTGGACCATGCGCATGCAGCGCAACATCGTGGACCTTGAGCCCCTGCCCGCGCCACAAGACCTGGACCTTGAACCGCCCTGCCCCAGGGACGCGTTGCCAGACGCGCCGGTCGTCACGGCCGCACAGGTGCGCAAGGGCCTGGCCGCAACCCTCCCCCCGGCGAATCCGCGCCGCCCGGCCACAGAAACCGCCGCCCACGCCCTGGCCCAGTTGGAGGCCAAGAACGTGTTCATCGGGCCGGAGATGGCGCACAAGGCCTCGCTTTCGCCCATCGCCCTGCTGCGGCACTGGCTGGTGGAGCTTTCCGTCAAGAGCGGCGGCCTGAGCTACAGTCTCTCCGGCATGCAGACCAGCTACGGCCGAGGCCTGGACATCGAATCGGCCCGCGCGTCCTACAGCATGGAGGTGGCGGAGCGCGTGTCGTCCTACGCCAGCATCGGAACGCGCGGCGTCATGGGTCTGGCCGCGCCCTGCCCGCTGGCCCACGGCTCCTACGACGAGGTCTCGACCACGCAGCAGGCGCTCAACCCTGCCTCCGTGCGCCTGGAGGCGCCCTACGCCGGGCAACGGCTCTACTGGATGCCCGCACAGGAGCGCACCGCCGGGGGCCTGCGCGCCTGTTTGGTTCCTGTGCAGTTCGTGTATCTTTTCGCCAACCTGGATGAGCAAAACCTGTTCAGCGCCCTGGGCTCCACGGGGCTGGCATCGGGCAACACCCCGGCCGAGGCCAAGGTCCACGCCCTGGGCGAGGTCATCGAACGCGACGCCGAGGCCGTCACCCCCTTCGACCTTTCGCGCTGTTTCCGGCTCACGGCGGACGACGGGCGCGTGGCCAAGCTCCTGCGCGATTATGAGGACTGCAACATCCACGTGTGGTTCATGGACTGCACGCCGGAGTTCGGGGTGCCGTGCTACAAGGCCATCGTCACCGGCCGCCAGGGCGACGTGAACAAGGGCATGGGCGCTGGCCTCTCCGGCCCGCGTGCGGCCATTTCAGCCATGACGGAGATTCCCTACCCGTTCCCCGGCCCGGCCACCGGCCCCGCACCGGAGGGGTTGCCCGTGCGCAAGCTGGAGGACCTGCCCGATCACTCCACCGGCAGCGCCGAAGGCGACCTGCAGGTGTTGGAGGAAACGCTGTTGGCCAACGGCTACCCGCCGGTCTACGCGGACCTGACGCGCGCGGACCTGGGCATCCCGGTTGTGCGGGCGCTGGTGCCGGGGCTGGAGTGGATATCGGACTTCGACCGCTTCTCGCGGCTGCCGGTGCGGCTCTATACCGCCTACCTGCGGCAGTTCGGGGCGCAGTGAAGCCTGGCTGAAGCCATTGCCACGCGCGCAGCGAACCGCTTGCCGCAACCCGACGAAGTTACTGCAGCTTTGAGAACTCGTTGGCGCCCTTTTGCAGCACCTCCCGGAAACGGCCAAGGACGAACGCCTGGTTCTGCGCACGCTTCGATATGGAGACAAGAGGCTTGACCGGATCGCCCTGGTCGAAAATGTACAGACTGATGCTGACTTCCATATCCTGGCCCTGTGCTTTGATGCTCTCAACCTTGAAAAGACAGACCCACTTCGCGCCTTCCTTTCGTGCGATAGCTTGGAGCTTGTGCCTATATATCTTCGGCAGCACGTTGAAGTAGCGACTCGGCACCAAGTCCACGGGATTGTCCTTGACAAACCGCAGCACGGGCCTGACGTCGAACTCGCCCCAGTCGTCAATGTTCAGGTTCATCATGTAGTTCGCTGCATTCTCCACCGAGATGACCCGAAAGGCGGTATCTCTGAATGCGGCCTTCAGCTCATTGATCACAAAGGAAGGGGTGAGCGACTCCGCGATGCCGCTTTCGGCGCCACGACTCTTGTCCTTGATGACGAACGGAAGGCACAGGATTCCGTTGTTGCCCAAAGGAGGCGGACCGACGCATTTGTTTCTCGTGTCTTCGACGAGGGCAGCGGCGAGCTGACTGTCAGGGTAAAATTGTATCATGTCGCCTAGGTCCTTCCATCGCTGACAATAGGTCGCCTCTCCGAAGGCCTGTTTGGCGCTGTTGTAGGCGTGGATCGATTCTCTCGCAAACCCGGCGACAACCGAATCCACATAGACCCACGTCTCCGGATTCCGGAACGAAGTTTTGTCGTTCACCTTGCCAGGGGCAAGGCGCAAGCCCTCACGGATCTTTTCCCTGATGTCGTCCAACGAGATGCTCCTGTCGCCCCCCTGGCGCTTGATCACCAGCATGTCCGCAATGATGCACTTCGCCGTGGACAAACATGCATCAGATTCCTTGGTCCTTACGCCTCTTTCCAGCACGGCCTCCGCCTGCTGCGCACTGACCAGAGCGCCGTTGAAATCCGCGTGGTCATACGAGTTCCGGGCGTGCTGAACCAGTTCCTGACCGCTCAGGCTACTTGAATCAACAGTACGCGCGACAGGTTGTTTTTTTCGTCTTTTAGCGCACGCATCATCGGGCGGAGAAAACACCGCAAGACAGAAACAGCTCAGCAAAGCAAAGATGACAGCCCTCATCTTCCACTCCAGGTTATAGCGTCACGTCAATTGGATAGTGAAATCGTGGTTACTGCATTTGGCCGAATCGTCACGGTCTCCGTCCTGAACGGTTTTGAACCGTCTCTTGTTCTGAACAACTGCACAGTGTGCTCCCCGGCGGGCAGCGGTATCGAGGCTGGGGAGGTTCTGCCAGGCACCACCTCTCCGTCGATCTTCACGAGGTCAGCTGTGTCCGCAGTGTTGAGTGTGCCTTTGCCCTTCGGCTGTGCAGTTGGTTGTTGCTCTCTCAGTCGCTGCCCAGCCGCGACGAGTTCGCTGTCGCCGCTGGCGGCGAGCCCGTCGCTCAACCTCTGAAGATTGGCTCTGCCAAGCCGATCCAATTGCGAACGGTTGTTGGCAAGCCTCAGCAAAAGGTCCTTGGCTTGCCTACGAGAGCTCGAGGCCCCCCTTCGCAGCAGATCAAACAGTGGGCCGATATGCTTTGCCATCCTTCTCGGTGTTGAGATGGCCTGTGTCGCATCCTTGAGGACCTTGGCCTCCCACCCACCAGAATCCGGGGGAGGAGGTGGAGGGGGGGGCAAAACTTTGGTTCCAGTGTCAGGGGGGGGCGGCACGGGAGAGACGTGCCCGTCAGGCGATATGCCCTGGGGTTTCGGGCCACCGACCGGGAGAAGCACTACGCCAACAACGAGAAGAAGACACACAGCCACAACGGAATACTTCCATCGCTTCAATAACCAGTTGATGGCCGTTAGCAGCAGAGGTTCAACGACATGCGCTTCTGCTCCGCAATGCTTGCAGAACTTAGCTTGCGGCGGCAGCGGCCACTTGCACTTCGCGCACTCCCTGAGCTTGGCGTTCATTTACCCCTCCCCGATCCCTAAATCTGCGCTGGTCTCGCTCGCATTCATCACGCGCAGGCAGACCAAGCCAATCAAGGCGAGGCAGCCCAGAAAGGCCTTGCTCGTTATGATTCCTCGCTGCACCGGCCTGATCAAAGACCAACCCCTGTCTTCTCGCGGAAGTAGCGCTTCACCTGGTTGATAGGAATGACCATGGACGTAGCCGATGCGCTGAAGTCATTGTCGATGCGCATAAAAACCACGCCCAGCACCTTGCGCTCCCCCTCCAGCAAGAGCGGACCGCCGCTGTTGCCACGCTTCAAGTTCATATTCTCGGTGACGAACATTCCAGTCGCCGGTTCAAACTGCGAGATGCTGCCAACCCCGGACATCGCCGGGGACGAGGGGACATTGGCCCCTTCGATGGTGCCGTAGCCCAGCGTGAAGATTTTATCGCCAGCGTGGCCGCTGGTGTAAGCCTCGGAGTCGGCCAAGGTAAGTGCGGGCAACGCAATGCCGCCATCTTCCAGTGCGAGGATGGCTATATCATTCAGAAGAGCGTCTTGCGCTTGAATTCCCACCACATTCAGCTTGTGTTCCTGGCCGCGGTAGTCCCTGCAGAACACTGGATTGCCGCAAGAAACGGCATCTTTAACCACATGGGCGTTGGTCACCACGTACCCTGTTTTTACCACGAAACCGGTGCCCAGGCTCATCTTTGATCCATCGGCACAGGATCTTGATTTGATCAGCAGAATACTCTTCTGGGCTTCCTCGACAAAAGCGGGAAATTCCTTGGGAGCCGATGGGGGGCCTGCTTCCCCTGCATCCGAACGCATGGCGGGCGATTTGAGAATGCCAAAAACACCGCTTCCGGCATCTAACACTATAAATAAGTTCAGGCCGAACCCCAGCAGGCCGATAAAGGCCAATATCAGTTTGATGCCAGTCGTGGACCGCTGCGCACTCATATGTTCATCCTCCTCGCGCTCAATTGAATCAGCCCAACAGGAACTTACAGTGGGGACACAAACCCGGCCCCTGAACAACCATCTCTTTGCAGCTGGGGCATACCACCATCCCTGTGGGATGCGCCTGGGCATTTCGTTGCGCGTCGGCTGCCGGTTCGGACGCAGCATGAGCGAATGCAGAATCGGTTCTTGCACCGCCGTTATCCGACTCAGGCTGCTCGGCCTCGGCTTGCGCCCCTCCCGGCGCGGAGGAAGCGACAGGCTCTTCCATCGTCGAACTGGCCTGTGCGGGCTCTTCCGGATTGTTCAGATCATACCCGCAAATCTTGCACGGGAACTTGTCCGGGGTATTCTTGTAAGCAAAGCAACGCGGGCACTCGACCATCTCCTTCACGGCAGCGACAGGAAAACCGCACTTCCAGCACTTCTCCGCGAAGTCCGGCACCTTGTCCTCGCCGCAGTTCCGGCAGGTGACGTGCTTGCCAAGAGGCTTGTGGCAATGGGCACAAAAGATGGCCCGGTCGTCGATGCCTTTGCCACAGATTGGACAGCAGGCGCCCGTTGTCGGCTGTGGCAAGGGCTGCTCGGCAGCCGGCGGCTGGATCTTGTCCCAGTCGAGAACCAGGGCATCCATACGATTCAGTACAGTCTGCTGCACCTCGCCCAGGGCCTGCACTTCATAATAGCCGGAGACCTTGGTGAAGCTGGCCAGAATCTCGCAAGCACCCTGAGGGCTTGCCATGGAACGGCCACCAATCAGTTCCTTGCGGTAGGCATCCAGCTGCGCAAGGGCCTGGTCGGAAAGGTCCTCCGCATGCCGGGAAATTTCCATTCGCAAGACTTCGTACTGCGGCAGAAGTCTACGGAAGGGAATGTCCTTGAAAGACTCCGCGTCTTCCTCGGGCGGATACAAATTGGTGCGACAGAACTCCGCGAGCAGAAGGAATTTCACCAATCTGCGCATGTCTTCCTTCAAGAAGTCTAGACGGACCTGGATTTTTGCGAGCAGCCGGGGACGGATGATGTCGTCGCGCTGGTATAAAAAGTCGATGGAGTCCTGTTCGGTCTCGCCGAGCACAACGGTCCTGTGAGCATGGAAGCGTTCGGAATCGTCAGTGTAGATGAACGTGTCCCTGCTGGCGGCCTGGTTGCGCTTGGCTGGGCGAAATCCAACCAAGCCGAGCATCCGGCCCAGAACAAAGGCGCGCACGGCCATCTTGAAGGTAATGGCCTGATCCCTTGACTTGGGGATGATATCCTGGAACTTGAAGCGGTTTTTATCAGTGTGCAGCACTTCCTGGTTGTTGGGGTCCAGCTCTGCAGGATTTCTGAAGTACTGGTTATAGCAGTCCCGGAGGCCATCCTGGGCGCTCACGGAGGAGGGGTAGCACGCCGGTATTCCCGCCAACTCGCTGTAGAAGTGGAAAGAGTCTTTGTGGTCCTTTCCAGTTGCGCGAATTTGCCACTTCTCACTTTCAACAGCGTTCTTGATGAGATTCATGAAACGCCCCAGCAGCAGTGGGTCCGTCATATCCACGCCAACGTAATACAGGTATTGGTCTGGGGGCGGCGCGCTGATGGGGATATCCGCCCTGCCGGGGCTGCGCACCCATACGCGCGCGTTGTTCATGGCCCTGTTGATGGTTTCCTGCTGTTGCTGCTCGTTGAAGCGCCCGCTTTCAAAAAAGAGCTGGAGCGCGCTGGGCTGGTTGATTTTTTTGGCAAAATACATCTTAAAATGCTTCAGAATCTGCCGATTGATGGCATCCGGGTCTTCCATCTGGAACTTTTTCAGGGCCGCTGTCACGCTCTCCACACCAAAGATATTGGACAGCAAGGAATCTCCGTGGCCTCGCAGTGTGTCTTTATATTTCGCAGAATCGCCGTCCGGCTCCATCCACGCCCTGTACCAGCGGTCCGTATCCCCTTCGCGGTATAAACTAGCGGCAAACATGGTGTCTCTTTGAGCCTCGAAGTAGGCCTGCATCCCCCTCAGCCCTTCCTTCAGGTCATCGAAACGCGTGAGCAGGTGGTGGTACTCACCCAACAGGCCGGTGCCTGCGAGGCTGTCGGCTCCCAGAAATGCGTCCACCTCTTCGCAGATTTTCTTGCCGCGCTTGAGCACCTGCCGCATGACCCGGGCCTTGAGATAGTCGCACAGGATGCCCTGGTCTGCATCATTCTGGTCCGCGGCAACCAGCAGCTCAATGTCACGAGCGATGTTTGCACCGCGGAACAGGAAGGACCCCTCATGCTTGGACAGGTCGAGATGCACCTGTTCCAGCGCTTCTAGCTGGTACTGCGCAGTCTCGCTCCATGCCGCCAGTTCGGTTTCGAACCAGGGGCGATAGCGGAAGTTCTCGCTGACCAGCAAACGTTTGAGTTGCTGAAGCAACGCCAGCGCGTATACAACGCCTTGCCGCGGATTATTCGACACCGCATCACTTTCCGATCTGATGCCTGCGGTTAAATTCTTCAGGTAATTCCTGGCGTTCAGGTCTACAGTGCGAATACACTGGCCCCATTCGTCAGGGTCGTCACTTTCCTCCCGCGCCAGCCACTGGTCGAACCCTTCCCGCGCCTTTTGCAATGCTGCGGCCTTGGAGCCGTTGGGCTGCGTCACAAGTTCCTGCCGCACCGCCATGGCCTTGGTGCGAATCTGGTTCAGAAGCGAAACCTGGCCCTCCTTGTTGTACCAGAGCAGCTCTTCCACTACATCGGTGCGGTCGATGGGGGGGCTGCCATCACTGGGGGTGTATTCACCCTGGGTGAAATTAACGCTCTGTTTCGTCAAAAACCTGGTGAACAGAATCTCAAGGGGATCGTCAGCCACGTTGTGCTGCCAAAAGTCGAGCACTTCTTGGCCCAGTTTGCAGGCACAGGCATTATGCACTCTGTCGGTTGGAAAGCTGATGCTCGCCTGCCCAAAGGAGCTGAAGCGGGTCACAAAGCTGTCGCCGGTAACGCCCTCCTGCCGGTTGATCGTGTCGGTGTTGGCATCCCAGAACGTGTCTATTTTGGCGTTATTAAGAAAGTTCGCCATGTTGGAACGCACCGATCGTTTCGCACCGGCGAAATCCCCAAAGGAGAAATCCTGGAAAATCGACTCCGCAATCATCTGAAATACAGAGTCTCGCTCTTTGCCGACATACATCCCGGCCTCATTCAGATGGTCGAGGAAGTAGGTATAGGTGTACGGCGGGGGCGGCAGGAAGCGGGCTTCCTGCCCTGTCCAGTTGGCTTTGAACTTCATTCCGAAGCTGTACTGGTTCAATTCCTTGAGGGCAGCATAACCGTTGGCCCGCATCCGCCTCTCGCCCAAAAGGTTGGCGTAGAGCGATGGGAAGAGGAGATAGGCGGTGCGCTTGTAATCCTGCATTTTTGTTTTCAGCAAAAAACCCATATCCAAAAAGATGCCGCTGCCTGTGCCCCCGGCCAGAGACGAGATGACGTGGACGTTGCACTCCTTGATGTCGTAAGAAAACGAGAAAGATTTTGATATGATCTCTGACACCGTAGGATTGCCGAGCCTGCCCGGAATCGCATCAAGCTTTGCGGAAATGGCTTCGTAGTTCACCGAGGAATAGAACGCCAAACGGCTTGCCATGCGCACTTGCGCCGCGCCATCTGTCAGGTCGCCCATGGAGGCGATTTTGCCCTTGTCCTGAAACCATTCGCGTATGTGCGGATACCTCTCGATGTTGCTCACCAGGGCACCGGTTCCGCCAGGAACGCTCAGGTTGATGATCTCCGTCGGCTGGAATTTGACCTTCTCATACAGCCGGTCGTCGGCAATGGGGATGTCCGACTGCCGTTTCGCCTCGTTGGTTTGGTCCGTGTCCAGAAGCAGAAACTGAATGCAGGGCAGTTCGTCTAGTGAACCGTACCGCTCCACAATGAGGCGCCTGAGCCGGAACAGCACGTCCTTGCCGGTTCCTCCCAGGCCGACCACCAGTGTCGGGCCGACGGCTGTCGGCTGGGCAGCAAATTCAGCCTTGATGTTTTCACAAAGATCTTTCATCGAGCTACTCCTTTCCTGACCAGCGGACAGTAATCTGGTTGAATGCGAGGGAAACCGTCCCGGTTCCTATCGGCAATCTTTCTTGAACATGACGGTAGAGAACCAAACAAGCCAGAGTGCGGAGATGAAAAGAAGCGCCCACCTCAGCCAATCCAATCCATAGCCGAAATCAAACATCACATAGGCTCCGAACGAAAACCAGCCAAGCGCGTAAAGCAGCATCATGGAGATGCAGAGAGTCTTGCAGTAATCAGGATGAAAATACTTTAGCAGGACAGGGTACACCATGAAATAAAAGATGACGAATATGGTGGCCAGACCGATGACGAACATGGTGATCTTGAGCACCGAGCTGAGCCCGCTGGCATGCACTCCCGCATCCTGCGCAAACGCGGGAATTGCCCAGGCCAGAATCAGCCAGAGAGCCAACCCCAAAACGCGGGCCTGTCCGCGCAGCAATCCGACCTTTGACCAACTCTGTCTCGTGTTGCTGTCCACTTGAATCTCCTTGTTGCGATGAGTATCAACAATGCCGCGCTCGTCGGCTACTTTCTCAATGGCTTAGGCCCTGACTTGGGCCCCTGGTGAGGGGCACCGCCATGGCCCGGCCGGCTGCCACCCGGCCCACGTCCGGAGACAAGAAGCAGCCGCCCCTTGAGCGGCTCCAAGGCAAAAGTAAAGAAATGCGCCTCGCCCTGGGAACTGGCGTTGACCTTCACCGTATACTTGCCGGGCGTGGCCGTCGGCTGAATGGAGACCGCCGCCCTGGTGGTGTCCGGGCGGAACAGCCAGTCGCCCCCCAAGCTGCGGCGCAGTTGACCAAGTGTGACGCCGGAGTGCATCAGCGTCTGCCTGCCCAAACGCATAAGGGCTATGCTTTCGCCCCCTCCCTCGACGCTGACCTTACAAAACTCCTTCTTGAGCATACGCCAAACCAGCGCGCACATGGCAGCTATGATCAGCAGCAAAACAGCCACCAGCGGCAGCGCCCGCCCAGTTCCAGTGGCAACCTTGAAAAACACGGGAATTTGCAGCGGTGGGATGTCGCCCAAGGTCACCATCTTCTCGAAGCCGAAAATCTCTGCGGCCTGGTCAATTCCATAGATATTGCTCAGGCGCTGCGGCACAAGCTTCAACTGCACGCCGGAAAGCCGTACCGTGGCCACCCCGCTGTACTCCACGACAGCCCCAGACCAAGCAAGCTTGATCTTGTTGAGAAAATCCTTCGGGCTGATGGTGATGTCCTGGGTCGAGCGTAATTTGGTGGAGATCTGGCGTTCCGCACGGGGGGAAATATCCGGCGGTGCAACATCGCTGACGATATTCCCGAAGGCCTTGGCCTCGATGTTTTTTACCCCGAACTGCCTCACGGATCTGTCGTCCGGAACGAATGGCTGGGAAAAGGTGATTGAGCAGACCGCTTTCTCAATGCTGTGCTGGGTCAGCTTGCTGATGATTTTCCACCCCCGCTCCATCTGAATGGTGTGGTTTTCCGTAAACAGTCCGGTGCGGTTGCTTTCGATGGGCGTTATGTTGATGTCGCGCTCAAGGGAAACGGGATTGACACTCAGGTCCTTGAACTTCACATACTCACCGCCATCGAACAGAGAAGCCATCCGGCGTATCCTCTCGTCGAACCAGGCGAGGGTGTCATGGGGTAGGTCTGCGTTAGATACTAGCAGACCGTATACTGCCACGTTAAGCGTTTTATCCCCATCGGTTACAGGCAACTTGAACATGAACGCCGACCGATAGCGAGGCGTGTTGCGAATGGACAAAAGCAGGCGTTTAACGTCCGAGACTTCCGGGCTGTTGTTTGTGTCGATGACGTTGTCCGTGATGAACCAGAGCAAGCCCTCAAAACTTGCCGACGCTTGCGCGAGTTGTTCTTCAAGGTAGGTTTTCTGCCCAATGCCGTTCCGGGCGACATAGGTTTCAAAATTTTGCAGCGCCTGGTCCATATTGGCGCGCCCTATGGCCGTTTCCGGCAACAGCGCAATGCGCTCGTTTCGTCCCTTGAACGCCTCAAGGGAAACAGTGTTGACATTGCAGGAGGGCTGTTGCGCGATAAAGCTCTTGAGCCAGCTTTTGAAGCCCGCGTTCTGGTGCACGAAGCCTACATTAAGCGCAGTGCGGCCGAATTTTCCCGGCGAGTAGCCCGGATACATGCTCCCGGATCCATCATACAAAATCATCGCCGCAATCGGTTTATCAAGGGAGATACCCGCCGATGCAGGCGGTGCGAAGACAAGCCCAAGCAGCAGAATGAATACGCTCAGCATTATGCAGCGCAGCCCCGGCCTGAAGCAGAGGTGCGTGCAACCGGCATATGATGCGGGCCTGGCTTCAGCAGTCATTATCATCTCCGTGGTTTCTCGTGCATCAGCATGGAGGAAAGGGCTCTCGGACCACAGGCCATACGGTGCCAACCGGCTAAGGGAACCTCGCAATCGTGACCTTGCCGCGGGCATCACCCACAATAAGCAAAGGGCCTGCAGAAATAAGAGCCGTCACCTCAGAACCGTTCACGCTGCACTGCCAGTTACGGGAATGGCTCAGGTCCCGCAGTTCGTAGAGGCGGACCATGCCCCCGTTCAGGCTCACGGCAACGACGGAGCCGCCAATCACGACCGGCATCCCCCGGTAGGACTCACCAGCGTCAAGTTCGCCGCGCGTGCCATTGCCCGTGTTGGCTATCCAGTTAGAGGACACCAGAATTGATGTGCTTATCTCTGCAAAGGCGAAAGTCTCAACATCTTCGCCACGGGTCTCGTATTTGCCGTCCGGGGAAATGCGCACACAGCAAAGCTGCTTCCTCTTCCCAAAGATTCCGAACAGCATGCCGCCCACGACACAGATGGGCGTCCCCTGTGCGTAGTCTTGGAGGTCGTTGAGGGTCCTGCTTGTCATGTCGCCGTGGTCTTTTCCCGTGTGCTCAATCTCGTAGAGCGTAACGCCCTTCCGGTTCTCTACAAAATAGACCTTGCAGCCTTGGGGAGTTACCTTCCCGGCAAGGGGGCTAAATGCAGGAGAACGATGCATGCGGGTCTGCTTAGGATTGCTGGTGAAAATGCGGCTGAGTGCCACCAGTTCAGTACCGTCGCTTTGCTCAGTCATGCAATAGAGCAAGTCTTTAACTGCCAGCAGCGAATGCCGCGCCCGACCTGTTAGCTGCATTTGCCAATAGGGTGCGTCCGAAACCCCGCCATCAGCGGTACTGCCAAGGGCGTAAGCCTTGATCCAATCCCCCGTGGCGGCGAAGAGCATCCCGCCTGCGATTGCAGGCTCGGCAAAAACCTCTCCGCCGAGTGAGAACCTGGAAATCTCGTTTGCAGTGTCGCCCTGCACGTCGACAACCAGCACCTCTCCATTGGCAGACAGCGCAATGAGCCGCCCCTCAGAGAGCAGCAGGCTATGACACCTGTTTCTCAACTGGAAGCTTCCAAGAGTCTCCAGCGGGCTTTGACGATCAAATGAACTGAAGCCGTGCGTGAGCGGCACCCTGTTGAGTCCGGTACGCTGGATGCCGCCCTGAAACATGGCCCAGTCGTTCTCGTTCTCACCGAGGCTGTCGTCCTTACCCAGGCTGCTGCCACAGGCATGGCAAAACCTAGCGAATCTTCTGTTGGCCCGACCGCAGGATGTTGCCTTACACATTTTGAAATTCCTGAGACATTTGTTGCAGTTGCCTGAGCCGTCAGGCAACGTTGCATCACAGTCGACATATGGGCATTGCATGACTTAGTTCTCCGTATTCATTGGTCGCAGCGGCAGACCACAGTAAAGGCAGAAATTGTCAATTTGATGATATTTTGTTTCGCATTTATAGCAGTATACAAGTTCACGTTCTTCAACATTCTGCGCGTTATCCATTTGTGCGTTGCACTTCTGATCGCCGCAGCGGTCTATCAAGACATCCCAGGCAATGCCACACACCGGACAAAGCGCCCATTGCTTGGTTGAAACCGGCTCAACTACGCTGAACTCGACGGGAATGATGCGGATCATATCCAATTCCGGTAGCCGCAGCTCAATTCCTGGGCCGCGAAAGGCTTTTGAGGTGAACTTCGCGGTGTCCAGGACCGCACGGACAGTCTCCCCCGCCTCAAAGAGGGTCAATACTTCCGCCAAGGTTGGATCGGTCGTGGCGCTGAGCGAGATGCCGAGGTGCCCCGTGCGGACACGCACGGACAATTCACTTCGTTCGCCCAATTGAAGCTGCCCGAAATCCAAAGAATGCGGTTCGATGTCTACCTTGGTGCATTCATAATGTATGCGCACGGTTAGAATTGCCGGCTCACCGGGCACTTGGAGCAGCAGGACATCCTCATGCTGTCCAACCTCTGTGCAGCGGATCGACACCGTCATTTCCGCGCGGCCTTCTCCCTCTGGTCCGGTCGCAGGCACCACCACAGGGTAGGCTTCGAGGTTGGCGGGCAGCTCTCCGGCGGTGACCACCTCAACGGCCGTCTTACTCATATTGGACAAAAGCAATTGGACCGGGGCCTGGCAATCTACCGCGACGAGTCTCGGCTCGGGCTGTTTACAGGAAACCGAAGGCACCGGAGGCTGCGGCGAAAACTCTGCCCGAAACGCAAAAGACACCTTTCGGAATTCTTCGCGCTTGTCATTCGTGGTCAACTGGACCGTTGCCTCACGAGATCCCTCGCCTCCTTCACCGTGCACCGGTGAAAGCACGAAGGTCCCCTGAGCTTGCGGGGCGAGGGTAAGCTGGGCTGAGGCGAGTTTTCCTCCTGTCTTGTCCGTAGCCTGGAGCCAGTCCGGCAACGGGCTGAGACTGACCTCCAGGCTGCGGCTGCCCATGCTGCGCATTGTAATCCAAAAGGGCGCGACGCTCTTCCTCTCCACATTCCCAAAATCGTGCTCACATTTATTGGTGTCCCCAAAACGATAAGTTCCCCAGGCAAGGTCCAGCTTCATGCGGGCGCGGATCAGCACCGTCGAGCGCACCATTTCCTGTCCTTGCGTTTGCGAGGCGAAAACGAGTGCCTCTTCGAATGAATGCTCCTGGAGTTGCTGGTCGGGGACGAATTTCAGGCACACGACGGTACTCCCACCGACGGGAAGTTGGACGTCCTCCTTCCCGTCTGGCAAATCAACCTCCACCCAGGCGGGCTTGGTCGCCACCCACACGGTGACAGGTGTACTGCACGCGTTCGAGACATCAATATACTTGTGCATGCTATCAGACTGAAGTAACTCTCCAAAATCCAACACGGGAGTTCCGGAGCTGTTCGTCGCCACACGCGTAAGATGGAGCAAGGGTTTGCTGGCCCCAACGGCCCGCAAGTCACCCTCGGTTGGCCTTTCAACCCCATTCTGGGCGAGCCGCGCTGAAAAACTTTTCCCCTGATTGTCCGGCATCGCGTTTTCCTAAACCCGGTTAACGAGGACTTCAAGTTGCTGAATAATTTCACCTGACTTCTTGCGGAAACCCATCCGAACAACCCCGGCGATGACATCTGGCGGCATAGTTTTTTCCGACACTGTCGATTTGGCGCGGTGTTCGCGCTCGCTGAAACGGGTCATGCCTATTTGCAGGGGTATGGGCTCAATACCCGCCATGCCCAACGCCTTGATCACAATGACCCGAGCCCCGGCCAGACCATGTTCCTCTCCCCGCTGCTCAAGACTCACGTATTCGCGCAAAAAAGCTTCGGAAAATGATAAAAAATCTTCGCGGAGCCACTTCTCCACCTTGAAACTTTGCAGGATGGACGGTGCACCAGCGCTGTTGCAATAGTTCATAAAGCTGGAGTATTTGGCGTAGCTCTTCAGTTGGAGCCCTTTGTCGGCATTTTCCACAAAGCCAGGGGCAAGCATCTTATCCACAAACTTCAGTGTATTCATAACCTCATAGAACCGGGAGAGGTCTTCCACGGTCCGTTTGCAATAGTCCTGCAGCCTGCCCCATCCCTGGAGAGACTTGACCAAGTCGACCCCAACCTCCTGTCGCAGAAAAGCCTCGCTCTCCACTTCCTTACGCCCTTGGAGCAATCCCAGCACATCCCCATTGCTGGCCAGGAAAGCATCACGCGCCGAGACCAATTTGTCCCGCTCGATCCGCAGCAGAGCCTCAGTCACCAGCGGGGTCAGGTTGGCGGTTTCCATCTCTGACGCCGCCGGGGGCACGGCCGCGATTGTCTTTGCCAAACGGACGTCGGCACCGATGGAATCAAGGCGTTCGTGAATGAGGGCCATCTGTGTTCTGAATTCTTCGAGATGCTCCCTGCTGCCGCTTGTCATCACGGTTTTGAGTTGCTCCACCGCCCCTGTCAGGAAAGTATTCAGACGCTCTTCATGTGTGGAGTCGCCAACGTCCTGCGCATTGAAGGTAATGGGCTGCGGCGCGTTGGACGGTCGGTTCACATCATTGGGCGGCGCCTGCTCCCTGGGCCGCGTCACGGGCTTGTTCTCGTGCGCACCGCCACGGACCAGCAACAGTGCAAAGGACAGGAGCAGGGACAAGGCGCATAAAACTGCCAGAATAGTGGTGGAATAAGAACCGAGCATACTCCGCAGGGTCTGCTCACCGGCAGGGATGGTTTCGACTTTGGGGACCAGCCGCTCCTTCACCCTGGCGAGGATGGCATCGTACTCCTGGTCGACGCATTGGCCGTCCGCGAGGCAGGTTTCAAGCGTCGGGTCCTTCTTCTCACGCAGGGCCTTAACCACGGCCTTGCGAAATACACGCTCCCCCGGGAACAATGGCTCGATCTGCGCAAGAAGGTCCGTCAGAACCTCGCCCGCAGACGGATTCGGGCTCTGTAGGCTCTTGCGAAGCACACCGGCAAACGGGTCGGGCTTGATTTCGGATTCCAGATCGGTCGTGCCAACTGGCTGCTCCTTGAGCTCAGTTGGCACGCTCTCAACTTTTGCAGGCGCCAGCGGAATACCGCTGGTCGCATTCACCTGCTGGAAATTCACAGCTTTCGCTTGCTGCGTTTTTACCGTTTTATTCTCTGCCCCAAGCGAACCTGATGTGGCGCTGAGCGAATCGCGCAGGCCAACCACCGACAGGCTGAGGAAGAACGCCGCCGCACAGCACAGTGTACACTGAAGAATCCGACGCATATCTCCGCCTTTCTCCTGCTATTTCTCACACACCTACAACAGGGCCTACCAGCACCTCATCCGCAGGGAGACACACGGTAGTCTCGCCCCGGAATACACCCAGCGAAAAAACAACAGCCCCGTTCAACTCGCCTGTGCCCTCGTCACGTACGATTTCGGTCTCGACCATCAGCGGCTCTCCGCACTGCAGCGCAGCCGCCGGGATCACGCCCGACCAAGCCCCGACAGTGGCGCTCTCCCCCAACGAGGTACCGAAGCCCCAGTGGATCCGCGCGGCAAACACATTCCCGGCTCCAGCCTCTGCCGGCTCCAGCCGCTGGGACTGGAAAGACTTCCCCCGCTCGCCTCGCTTTAGGCGCAAAGCCTGCCCCGAAACGAGCTCCACGCCCGCACCGCTGCCACTCCACAGGTGCAGCCCCTGCCCGGAAGTCAGGCGTGCAGCGAAGCCGTCTCCCTTGAGCACGCGGCCAAGCAGGGCGGCAACGCCAGCCACCGCGCGCTCGGAAAATGGAGTATCCTCCACAAAACGCCCCTGTGCTTCACCGTAAACGTATTGCCCCAGAAGCGGCGCCAGACTTTCCAGGGCGAAGGGAAGCCCCCAACCCACAGCGGGCACACCAGCGCAAACAAGAAGTTCCTGCTCCAAGTTCGCAAGCCCAGTGGATAATCGCTTGCGATAACTGGTTTGCCAAGCTTTGGCCCAGTCGTCCTCCAGACAATTGAAAGTCAGCCGAGTGCCTTGTGGCAAAGCTCCCCTTGCCGTACCCACCCCGCAGATCAGGCCCAGGAGCGCTCGTTCCGCTTCCTCTGTGGATAATCGCGCCGCGCCCATGACCTGCCCCGCGGCCTCGGCGACGGAAGCGGCGAAGCCTTTCCAGCCTGCCCCTTCGAGCCAGGCCCCAGCCACGGTTCGGCACTCCAGACCGAATTTTGCCAGGTCGAGGCCAATGCGCGTGATCCGCAGCCCCTCATCCTCGATGCTTAAACAGTTCGCTTCAAGTGCTCCGTGGCGGAAGTGCGCGTACATGGCCAGCGCGTGGTCACGCTCCAGCAGGAGCACATGCTCGAACCCCAGCCGGCGCATGGACTTGCGCACCACGGTACGGTTCAGCCGGTCGGCGCACGGCGACAAGATCAGGGCCGCGCCGGCAAAACAGCCCCCCCCGTTCAGCTGTCTGGCTACTTCCTCCACCGGAGAGAGCACGAACAGATGGACAAGCACTCCCAAGCGCTCGGCCTTGTCCAGGTCCTCCCCGTCCCAGGCGAACCGGGAGGCCATGCCCAGGGGATCTGGAAACGCGCCATCGCGCCCGCTGGCCGCGTCCATGGCTTTAAGCCAGCCAAGCAGCTCAAATTTTGGCCAGATGTCTCTATCCAGGCCATCCATGGCCGTAAGCAGCTTGTCCAGGCGACTATCATCTCCCCCACAGTACGGGCCGCCCTGCAGAAATATCTCTGAGGAGAAAAAGCATGTTGCGGCCTCGCCCCGGCCATGGATGCACGGCCTAACGCAACCGGCCGCGTCCACCACTGCGGCGGTGACAGCCTTCTCTGCAAGGTCGACGACAAGCCAGCTCCCCTTGCGGAATTTTTCAGATTCCCTAGGCATCCCAGCTATCGTCCTTTTCACGGGGTTCCACCAACTGGATTGTTTCGCCGTCCACCTCAACGGTGAGAATTCCGTAGGCATCCACGCTCATGCAGACCACAAAGTTCTGTCCTTCGGCTGTCTGGGTCTTCACTGCGTTCCCAATAAGTTGCGCTTCGGGATTACCGTCGAGGACCATGTTGGTGCCGCTGTTACGGTAGAAGAACAGTTCAAGCCGCCCATCGTTGCAGTCTTTTGGACCAAAACGCTTCTCTTTCTGAACGCAGCAGGGCGAATCCATGGGAATGATGGGCTCGAACATGTTGTCAAAGAGAGAGTGGTGTTTATTCCCGTAGCTGAAGGGCAGTGTGCTGTCCCCTCTGTTGATCCTGAGGTTGGTGCCGAGTCCATACCGAATGCTGCCGTAGAGCGCAGCGCCTTGCGCCACGCTGCTCTTGAGCAGATCCGGGCGTAGTATGATCTGCTCGTCCGAGAGCTTTGGCAGGGCCCTGCGGACTGCGTCCCGCACGGCTGGCATCCTGCTCGCGCGGCCCGTGTGCAGAACATAATCCACCACAGGCTCGGGGACATCGGGTCCAGCCTTCAGCTTCGCCTTGGCGATGACATCCATCACCAGATGTCTGCTTTTCTCCAGAAAGCCATCAATCAGCCGTTCGAACTCTTCCCGGTCGAGAGAATACGTATAATCCGTCTCGGATTTGCTCATCGCTCTGTCGGAAAGCCCGATGATGGCCTCGCCCGGAACACGGACAAGGGTCCGGTCCTCATTGGTCAGAGTGAGTTTGGCCTCCTCTGCCAGATCCTTCCAAACGCCACGGGCCGCGAGAATTCCGCTCCAGACCATTGCGCCCCAGCCTTCTTCGCGGCGCCTCTGCTCCAGGTCGGAACGCCGGGTCATGATGAGCGACTTGTCGAATTGCGGGTTGGCGTCGGCACACCTGTTCAGCAGCTCCTCCATCAGGCACAAGGTCATGCCCTCGCCGCCGATTGTATTGTCCCCCCTGGTGGCGATACACGTAAGCTCAAGGTTGTCGCCCCCCGACCGCTGCACCCGCACCAACGAGATATCCACCGTGCCGCCGCCATAGTCGAAAACCAGCAGATGCATCGGTTTGTCGTCGGTCAGCCGAGAGCGGAACTCGCTCTCCGTGGAGAGTTGGCGCATGCAGTAGATGGCGCCAGCCGTCGGCTCTTTGAGGATGATTCCAGCCACTGGATCTTCCGTCTGCGCACTATTCTGAATCGATCCATTCGTGCCGATATCAAGGCCGGCGTACTGGCAGGCCTTCAGCATGTCCTGGATCTGGACCCCGTAAAAATTCGCTGGCACCGTGACAATCGCCCTTCGAAAGCGGTAATACTGCCCGGTCTCCTGGTAGAAAACCCGCTCCGCCAGGGACACAAGCTTTTTCAAAATCATGCCGGCCAGAACGCTTGGGGACAGCGGCTGGCCAAAATACATACGAGACCGGTCGCACCCCATGATGCGTTTGATGGAGTGAACGGTATTTTCAGGGTAAAATACTGCGGCATTTTCAGCCTCGTAGCCGAAAACGCTGGATTCTAGGGAGCCCTTGAAGACCAGGACGCTCGGAATGAACTCCGTGGCCTTGCCGAGCCGGTCCGCCACTTTGATCAGGATCAAGCCCAACTGGGGGTCGTTGATGGCGATGACGGAGTTCGTGGTCCCAAAGTCAATGCCGATATACCCGGAATACTCCTGCGGAACGACGACATTGGCCGTGACGGGAAAACGGAATGGTTCCGTGACATTTTCTGCACGAACGATGATGGAGCAAGTTTGCACGCCTGCGGGCAAAGAGCTTGCGTCCACAGTGAGATCGAATGCGCGCGAGCAGAGGAACTGCCCGTTGGCCGGCGCGCGCGCGGGGTCTCCCGAAGCAACGGCCAGGAGGTCAAAGCCGTGCTCGCCACCAGGCACGGAAAACCAGGGTTGGTCGGTCTCCACGGACTTGACCTTGAGGTCGCTCGAACCATTATTCACCAGGCTGAAGCACAAGCTGGCTTCCCCCCCCTGCGGGCAGGGGTCGATCTTGAGTTCCTTGGGGTCGATACCGCAGGAGCAGCTAAAGACCCGCGCCCGCACGGGGACGCGCATCTCAAGCGGGTTGTTGTTGGTGAAATGAATGAGCAACGCGCCATCGAAATTCTGCGGGACAACGCTCTGGGCATGCAAGTCAAGGGTAAGCGTAAGCGGCAGGGTCACCCCCGGCCCGACGGACATTTCCGTCGTGGACAGCCAGGCCTCATCCTGATGGTGGACCTTGAAGTATTCTTTCTGCAGTCCCTCGCACAGGATGCTGCTGATCCCCAGCGGGACCCCCCCCATGTTCCGAATGTTTATTCGCACCTGCCTTTGGTTGCCGGCATGAACCTCCTTGAAATCGACGGCATCCGGGCTGATTTGGGCCTTGGGGCCGGCCATCACAGTGAGCGGAATCTTGAGCGTGTGAGAGATGCTGCCTTTCAAGCGACAGACGATGTTCCCGGCGATACGGAAGTTCGGCAGTTGTGCAGATGCGGGATCAAGGGATATCATGAAGTCCCCGCTTCTGCCCGCGTTCACCTGCAGGCTCAGTGGGGAAAAAAGCATGCGCAAGCCGTTGCCGATATCGGCCGACAGGTTGACAACCACTTCGGCCTTGCCACGGTTGGTGATCGTGAAGGACTTTTGCATCTGCTGGCCGGTAACAAGCACAACCTCATCGATATCGATGTCACACGAAATAATTGGACGCCCGCAGAAACCGCAGAAGCCGTCCATGTCGTCTAGCGCCCACAACTTACAGGCAGTGCACAGCATGAATCACCCTCATCCAGGAACCACAACGTGCGCAGCACGCAGACATCACTGCATCAGTATGTTCGCCCATTTCCCATCCGTCCGAAGCGCAAAACCGCGCAACGCGCCAAGACACCTGTTTCCGCACCAGCAGCATGCCCATCGGCAATGGCTTCATTTCATTGCTGGGCATTTCCTGCATGCATTCCGGCAGGGCTGCCCGCTCTTCACAGAAGAGCCATGGTCCCCAAACCGATTGCTGCGAAGGATAACGCCGCGCGACGGGTGCCACACCCTGGTCATCCGCCCAAGATGTGCTCTCGCCCGAGGTGAAAGACATTAGTTATTGAGTATTGCCCAATCCAACAAGCAATGCAATAACAATTCGGTATGACGTATAATAATTTATGGAATTTCTATCGGTCTTGCCATCGGCAAACCAGCCGCCCCACATCAAAACGACAGCCGAAATGCGCATCCTGAAAACGCATCGGGTGTGAGATAATGCCTAGTGCAAGGCTGAGCAAAGAACGCAGAGGCTCTGTGTTCACCGGAGCGTTTCGCCCTGCTTTACCGTGGTCGCCTTTTTCGACAGCTTAGGCAGCAGCGCCGCTACGAAAATGTTGCAGATATCGTGATGACCGCATGTGGCGAAGATATTTCCATCGAACGCAGCATCTGGATCAGTCCATTGGCGCGGGCAACCTCAGGCAAAAGGCTCTCCCATTCGAGCAGCCCAAATATCCGGCAGGCCCGGGAGCAAGAGGGAACTCCTGGACGTCATGCGCTCAATCCGGTAGCAATTCGCCAGTAAGCTTCGTGCGTCCAGGGCGTCGCAACGCAGCGGTCCCGCTGCCGATGCGCTCGGGCGTGGTCCTTGGGAAACAAAAGGCTTTTCGCAATCAGCTGAACAGGAGTTGCAATGGCGCAGTGCAAGACACGGCAGGAATGTCTCGAATGGCTTCGGTCCAACCCCAAGAGCATTGCGCCAGGGCAGGATGTGACTGTCGACTTCTTTCAGCCCGACGACGCCGAAGGTGTGGCTCGGCTGTACTATGCCATTTACGGCGACACGTTCGCCATTGACTACGTCTACGACCCAGAGCGCATCCGCGAGGCCAACCAAGGCCCGGACCTGCACCATGTCGTGGCCCGCACCAGCGCTGGCGAGGTCGTGGGGGTTTCGGCCCTGTTCCGGGTGCCGCCGGGCAAGGGCATCCTTGAGGCCGGGGGCCTGATGCTTCTGCCGGAATACCGCCTGGGCACCCTGATCTTTCGCCTCATCGACCTGACGCAGCAAACAGCACGTGATCGCCTGCACCTCAACGCCGTGTTCGGGCAGAGCGTGACCGACCACCTCACCACGCAAAAGATCAACGCCCGCTACGGCTATCGCGGGCTGGCCCTGGAAATGGAAAGCATGCCAGCCCGTCCCGGGGCGGAAGGCGGCCGCATCTCGCTTCTGAATGAATTTCTGGTGTTGAACGACATTGCACACCCGGTCTATCTGCCGGAGGCCTATGCGCCGCTCTTGAGGAATATGTACGGTGATTTGGAGCTCACGCGCGAGTTCCTGGATGGCGCGGAGCCCAAAGGAAACACCGCCTGGGAGCTGACAGAGATGCCCGCGGCGTCATTGGCCAAGATGCTGGTGACGGAGATCGGGACCGATTTTCCGGCCGTTCTGCGAAAGTTTGCGGAAGAGCATTCCGAGCTGCACACCATGCATCTGCTGCTTCCGTTAACACACTCTGCCCTGCCCTGGGCCGTGGAACACGCCCGCGAGCACGGGTTCTGCCTTGGCGGACTGCTGCCCCTGTGGACGGACAGGGATGTGTTGCTGCTGCAGAAGCTTGCGCAGCGACCAGACTTCTCCGCCCCGGCCTTGCTGACGGATGAGGCTCAAGGCTTGCTGGAGCAGATCCGCCTGGACTGGGAGAGTGTGGCCAGGCAATAGGGGGCTGGCACCAGACTCCAGCCCCCCAGATGTCGCTACTTGTTGAGGCGCTTCTCGAAATCCACCACGGTCTTAAGCTCGCATGCTTCCTTGTCGCCAATCTCGATGCCGAGCTTATCCTTGATGGCCACCAGGATGGCCGGGTAGTCGACAGAATCAACGCCCTGCTTGGCCAGGGGAACATCCGCCTGCAACCCGTCCACCACCGACTTTTTGACTCCGGCATGCACAAAAATTTCCGCAAGCTGCTCCCGAGTGACGCTCATGTTGGACTCCTTGTGGTTGAGGATTTGCTTCTTATTCCTGGCTCTGTAGCCGGTGGCGTTGCAACTTCCCTGTGACTGTTCTCGGCAGCTCCGAAACAAAAGCCACCTTGACCGGGCACATGTGCCGCGCGAGGCGCGACTTGGCATAGCGGAGGATATCACCACCGAGGGCCGCATCCGCATTCGGCTCAACAGCTATCACAAAAGCGCACAGGTATGCCAGTCCCCGCACCTGGCACGCCGCAACCGCGCACTCGGCCACGGCCGGGTGTTCCCTGAGGCACCGCTCCACCAGGGAAGGCACCACCCACTGGCCGCCGGTGCGGATCCGGTCATCCGAGCGGCCCAGATACCGAAGCTGTCCCTGCGAACCCTGGCAGAGATCGCCGGTATCAAGCCAGCCGTCAGCGCGCATGACCTCGGCGGTCCGGTCCGGTCGGCGCCAGTAGGCCGTGGCGATGCCCGGCCCCTTGACCAGCAGCCTGCCTATCCCGCCGTCCTGCACATCCGCCTCGTCCTCGCCGACAATGCGCACCGCGAAGCCCGGCGTTGGGCTGCCGAGGGTGCCGGGCTTGTCCCGCCCCGGCCGCGTGACCAGGAACGAGGTGAAGGTCTCCGTGGAGCCCAGGACCTCGGTGACGGCGGCACCGGTCCGCTGTTGCCAGGCCTCGTGCAGCCCCGCGGGCATGGCCTCGCCCGAGGACACGCAACAGCGCAGGGAGGAAAGGTCCAACGCAGGGTCCATGGTGCGCAAGAGCGCATCAAAGGTCGTCGGCACCGAGAAAAGCACCGTGGGCTTGCGCGCGGCTAGGGTTTCGACGACCAGTCCCGCGGCAGCGGGTTCGCTGTGCAGCAGCACGGTTGCCCCGCCCGCAAGGCCAAGACCTATCTGGGCCATGAGGCCGTATGAGAAGGACAGGCTGCTCGTGCTCAGAAGAACCTCGCCGGACAAGTGCTCCGGTCGTTCGCCGAAGATGGCGGGGCCGAGGGTGGCCTGCGGCGTCAGCAGATCCGCGTGCCGGTGCGGCACGCCCTTGGGGCGGCCAGTGGAGCCTGAGGTATAGAGCATGAACGCGAGATCATCCGGGCCCGGCGAAAAAGCAGTGCGGTCAGTTTCGAGGGGCATGTCCTCAAGGGGCCCCCAGGGGTCGCAGGGGAGCACAGCAATCTCCGAGGCGCACGGCTGGGCAGGGTCGTCCGTGATGAGCAGCACGGCCCCGGCGTCCTCAAGGATGAAGCGGCATTCCTGCCCGGAACAGAATGCCCCGGGCGCATGCGGGCCAGAAGGCGCTGGCAGGGGTACAGGCACGGCGCCATGGAGAACAGCGCCCAGGAAGGCCGCCACAAAGGCCGGGCAGTTGGGCAGGCTGAGGGCCACCATGGACTGCGGGGCCACGTTCCTGCGCTTCAGCACGGCGGCAAAGCGCCAGGCGTCACGCTCAAGCTGCGCATAGGAGCGTGCGCCCTCCTGAAACAACAGGGCGGGCTTGTCAGGATGCCGGGCGGCGTTTTTGCAGAGTATTTCTGCCGCTGCGTTGACGGACACGGAGCCTGTCTTGTGGTCTAGGGTTGAGCCGCTAGGGTTGAGCCGCTGGAAGGTTAAGCCGCTGGGCGGGAAACGCCTTCTTGATGTAGCCGAACCGCGCCGCCTGGTCGATGAGCCCCTGCACATCGGAGTCCTCAACCTTTTGCGCGAAAAGAGGCAGCGTGATCTGCTGCGCCAGGGCAAGGCTCAACTTCGTGTGCCGGGTGAGCAGCTCCCGCGCCTGGGCCGGGTTCTTCTCAATGTAGGCCGAGGCCTTGCGCATCGCCAGCGCGAACGCCGCCGCCGCAGCCTTGTGCCTGTCCAGCCAGGACCGCTTGGCGAACCAGGCGGCGATGAGCATGCGCTTTCCAAAGGGCTTGAGCGCGGCAGGCTCCAGCACGCGCGTTGCCCCCCTGCCCCTTGCGATGGTCACGAAAGGCTCCAGGGTCAGCACCGCGTCAACGTGGCCGCTGGCCAGGGCGGCCTCCATCTGCGGGAAGGGTATCTCCACAAGCCGCATCTGCTTGACGCTCAGCCCATTCTGCGCCGCCAGGGCGGCCACGGCAATTTCGTTGATGTTGCCCAGGGCGTTGATGCCCACGGTCTTGCCTTTCAAGTCGGCCACGGTGCGGATGGGCGAGTTTTTCGCCACAAGCAGGCTGTGTTCCCTGCGGTCAGGATCCTGCTCAAACGCGCCAGGGGAGAGGATGGCGAAATCGAAGCCGCGGTCCTGTGCGATGGCCAGGGAAGCCGTGTTGGACCAGCCGACATCAAGCTCCCCGCCCTCCACGGCCATGGCGATAAGCGAGCCGCCGCTCAGCGGGGTCTTGTCGACCACAAGCCCCTGCGCCTTGAAATAGCCGAGTTCTTCCGCAACATAGAGTTGCAGGCAGTCCGCGATGGGAATGTAGCCGATGCGGATGCTCTCGGCCCTGGCGGAGGTGATTGAGCAGAGCAGCACCAGGCTGGCAACGAAGTATTTCAACATTGTTCCTCCAAACGGCACGAAGGACCTGAGCTGCCAACTGGCTTATCCGCAGCGCCGACCGCAAACGCTCTTCCAGCCTGAATACCAGCGCAGGCACGAAGATTCAACAATATTTAGGCCCTGCGCGAGAATCCCGCCGGTCAGGGCCACCACAAGGATGATGGCGTACATTTGAGGTATGTCGAAGCTGCGCTGGCTGCGCAGCAGCAAATGTCCGATCCCGTCCGCTCCGCCGATCATCTCTGAGACCATGGCCACAATGAAGGCCATGGGCAACGCCGTCTTGAGCCCAGAGAACATGCCTGGGGCGGCAGCCGGGAGGATCACCTCAAAGAGCATGGCGCTCGGCTTGACCTGCATGGTTCTGGCGGTATCCAGGAACAGGGGGGGGATGGCCCGCACACCGTCCATGGTGCTCAAGAGGATCGGAAACGAGGCGGCGAAGAACACGGCGAAGATCTTCGGGGCATCGCCAATGCCCAGCAGGAGCATGGCCGGCAAAGCCATCAGCGCGGGCGGCAACGAGCGCAGGAACTCCACGGTCGGCCCGATGGTGCTCCAAAGCCTCTGCGAGCGGCCCGCCCAAATGCCAAGCGGCAGCATGCTTGCGGCGGCGAGCAGCCCAGCGCCCATGCAAAACAGGGTCTTCGCCAATGCCCTGGGCAGGGTGCCTGCGGCTGTGCCCTCGGCAAGCTGGGCAAGCACGCTGGTCAGGGCCGGGAACAGCCGGGGCGGCAGCAGCTCCTGCCGGGCCGCCACCTCCCAGGCCAGCGCCACGCACAGGCAGAACGCAAGGCCTTGCCAGTCCGGTCCGCGCCTCATGCCCCGCCGCTCCATTGCGGACCATAACGTCGCAGCAGGCGCTGCGTGGCCCAACGCAGCAGGTGGTTGAGCAAGAGCCCCACGAGCCCGGTCGCCAGGATTGCCGCATACAGCAGCCCGCTCTCACCAGCCAGGGCCGCGGTGGACGCCAACGCGCCAAGCCCCTGCTTGGGGATGACCAGTTCCACCGACACCTCCACGGCGAACGCGACGCCCAAGGCAATGCGCAGGCCGGTGACCATGGCCGGGAAGGCGGCGGGCAAGATCACGTAGCGGATGGTCTGCGCCCTGCCCAGGCCAATGGTCCGGGCCGTGTCGAGGAGCAGAGGGTTGACGCCCCGAACGCCATCGCGCGCGCTGATGAAGCAAGGCCAGGCGCAGGCGAAGGCGGCCACGGCGATATTGAGAGGGCTCCCCATGCCGTAGAGGAGAATGCCAAGGGGGATCAGCGCCACAGAGGGCAGCGGTCGGAGCCCTTCGATGGCGAGATTGGTTGTTTTGCGCAATAGGGGGAACACCCCATGGCCCAGACCGAGGCCAAGGCCGCACAGGCCGCCCAGGAGGAACGCCAGCAGTGTCCGGCTCAACGTGGCGAAAACCTGGGCAGGCAGGCGCGGACCCTCTGCAAACAACGCTTGCAGAACCTCATACGGGGAGGGCAGCTGTCCCTCTGGCACAACCCCGGAGGCGCAGACGGCCGTCCAGAGAGCTGCAAGAAAGGCCACGAAGGCATAGCCACGAAGAGGCTCCGCATTCAGGCAGTGAGCGCGCTTCATTCAGCCTCTCTGCCTGCTCCGTGCGCGAGAAGCTGGTGCACGGCCACCCGGAGTTCGGAGAAGCGCGGGTCGCCGCGCGTGGTCAGCTGGTGCCGGGGGTGCGGCAGGTCGACAAGCATGTCGCCCTGAATGTTTGTGGCCTCCCCCCCAAGAATCAGCACCCGGTCGGACAGGTACAGGGCCTCATCCACGTCGTGGGTCACGATGACAAAAGTCCGCTGGCCTGCTCCCCACATGGCGAGCAGCAGGTCCTCAAGCTCGGCGCGGGCCTGGGCGTCAAGCGAGGCAAAAGGCTCATCCAAAAGCAGGGTACCGGCGCCGCCGGCCAGTGCGCGCGCAAGGGCAACGCGTTGCTGCATGCCACCAGAAAGCTCCCAGGGATAACAAGAGTCTTGGCGCGCAAGCCCCACCACCTCCATGTAACCCAGGGCCGTTTCACGTTTCTCACGAGTGGAAGCCGTGCCCTTTGCCATGGCGAACACAACGTTTTCGAGGGCGGTCTTCCAGGGGAACAGGGAGTTCGCTGAATCCTGAAAAACCATGCTCAGCCCCGGACTGGGCCTGCTGACCGGCACGCCATTGTACAGCACTCTGCCTGAGGCTGCCTTGGTGAGACCCGCCAGACACCGCAACAGGGTTGTCTTGCCGCAGCCGGAAGGGCCGACAATGGCCAAAAACTGACCATCCGGCACATCGAAGCAAAGGTCCTGAAAGACGGGCGCAAGCGCGCCATTCTTGGGGTAGGTCATGCTTAAGGACTGGATGGAGATCATCAGGCACCTTTCGAGTGGAACTGCACATTGCGGAAGCAGGACATAAGCGTAACCAAAACCAAGGCTGGAAGTTACCTCGACTCCGATCAAAATGAAAGCATTCAGCAGCGGCTGCTTTTGCCAGGAAAACGATGGCAGCGTTAACAGGCTCGGCTGCGCAATCTGCCGGGGGATCCGCGTGTGAACGCTCCGAGCCGTTCTCGCGCGCGGGCACTGGGTCGCGCATCATGCCCCACTGCCCCACGGCTGCCAGGAACAATCCGTGACCGTGGCGATCCCGTGGTCCAGCGTGAGAACCTCTTGTAACTCATCACCGACCCTATCCATGTCTAACGGCCTCCGGCGGCCATGGGCTTCCGCCCCGGCTCCCCGGTCAAGAGGGGAAATGGTACACCCGGCCGGGAGCGACGGCAGAGGCATGGTGCGACCGTGGGCCTCATGCTGCGGGTTTGGGCACTGTGTCGAAGGGGCGTGGCATCGGGAGCTACATTGCACCTGATTGATTTGCGGGTGTCAATCCCGTTCGGCCCCGTTCAGCATTGACCGAAGGGCAGGCTACAGCGGTCTCAAGATATATCCGTAATTTTTTCATGCGGTTCCACTGGTGCCGTCGCTTTCTTTCCGTTTTGCAGTTGACTCTTGATTAAAGAGTATCTAGCTTCTGTCATATGAGTAACAAATGGATTGTCTTCTCCCTCTCTCTCCCCGTCCGCCTGCAATCCCTGCGGGTGAAGGCCCTGCGCAGGCTTGCCGCCATCGGCGCTGTTCCGCTCAAGAACTCCCTGCACCTGCTGCCAGGTGTGCCCGGCTGTCGCGAGCACCTCACCTGGCTGTCCCAGGAGATCGAGGCCGGCGGCGGCGAGGCTGTTCTGCTGACCTGCTCGGACCTGGGCGGCGTGAGCGATGACGACGCCCGGCAGCTGTTCCGCCAGGCGCGTGATGCCGACTACGCCGAGGTCGAGGCCGAGGCCTCCCGACTTGAGGCGCTGCTTGCCGTTTCGCCCGAGGATGACGCCGCCCGCCGCGATGCCCGCGCCTTCCTCCGCAAGGCCGAGCGGCGGCTGACCTCCATCCGCGAAATCGACTTCTTCCCCTCCGGGCGGGGCGCGGCCTTGCGCCTGTTGCTGGACGACCTGGCGGCCAGGATTGACGGCGCCGGGCCGGACTTGGCCCAGCCTTCCTGCCGCACTTCGGACTTTCAGGGCCGAACCTGGGTCACGCGCGAGCACCCCTACATTGACAGGCTGTCCTCCTTCTGGCTGGTGCGCCGCCGCATCGACGCGGGCGCGTCCATCCGCCTGCTGGCCGAGGGCGAGGCCGTGCCACAGGGGCCGGAGTTCGCCAGCTTCGACATGGCGCACGCGGACTTCACCCACCGGGGCGAGCTGGTAAACTTCGAGGTGCTGGCCCAGGACTTCGGCATCCGCGACGTGGCCGTGCGCCGTCTCATGGCTATCGTCAGGGCCATCGACCTGGCTGATGCCCTCTTGGAGGAGGGGGGTGAAGACGGCGGCCTGCCCGCCGAGGCGCGCGCCGTGAAGGACGTGCTGGACGGCCTGATCAAGATCTCCTCGTCTGACGCGGAGCTGCTCGACCGGGCCATGCTGCTCTTCGACGCGCTGGCCGCAACCTACACTGCGCCATGCGCATGATGGACATCGGCGTGGCCCTTTCCTCCGCCGCCAAGACCGCCAGCCTGCTTTCTGTGGACTGCCGCGTGCAGCAGCGCGTGGGTGCGGCGGCGCGGGCGCTGGGGTTCATCAAGGCCGAGGTCGCCATGGGCATCCCGCTGGGCGTGTACGGCAAGAGCCCGTTCTTCGATCACAAGGCCGCCCCGGCCCCTGGTCACTAGGCGGATGAGATGACGCCGTCCTCTGCCATGGGCGCCCTGGCGGGCTTGAACGCCGTGGGCTTCCTGGCCCGCTTCTCCTACGCCCTGGCGCGCAACCCGGTGCTGCCGCTCTTCGCGCTGTTTCTTGGCGCGGGACCGGAGGCCGTGGGCTTGGCCGTGGGCATCTCCACCGTCACGGGCATCTTCTTCAAGATGCCCGCCGGGGCGCTCTCCGATGTCATCGGCCGCAAGCGCACCATGCTGGCCGGGCTCTTGGTGTTCGGCCTCCTGCCCTTCGCCTACCTGTTCATCGAGAGCTATCAGGCGCTCGTCGTGGTCCGCTTCATTCACGGCTTGGCAACGGCCATCTACGGCCCCGTGGCCATGGCCGTGGTGGCCGAGATGGCCGGGGAGCGCCGGGGCGAGATGCTCTCCTGGTTCTCGTCCGTCATGATCGTCGGCACCCTGCTCGGCGCCCCCTTCGGGGGGTACATGCTTCATCACGAGGCGGGCACGCCAGCTCCTGGCCTCTGGGACTTCCGCCTGGTGTTTTTGGTCAGCGGCGTTGCGGGCATGGCGGCGCTCTTGCTCGGCCTGTGGCTGCTGCGCGGGCCGGAAGAACATGCATCCTCCGGCACAAGCCTTGCCGAGCGCCTCGCCAAGTTCCGCCAAGGCATCCGCGAAGTGGTGGCCGACCGGCGCGTGCTGCTGACCAGCGCCATGGAGGGCGTGCAGAACATGGGCATGGGCGCGCTGGAGGCCTTTCTGCCCATCTACGCCGTCACCCGCGCGGGTTTGAACGAACTGGAAGCGGGCCTGCTCTGGGCCGTGCAAATCGTCATCACCATGCTGTCCAAGCCCATGCTGGGCAAGCTGGGCGACAGGCAGGGGCGCAAGGCTCCCATCGCCTGGGGCCTGGCCTGCTGCGCCGTGGGGTTGGCAGCGGTGCCCTGGCTGGCGAGCTTCTGGACCCTGGCTGTGGCGGCGCTCATCTTCGGCCTGGGCGAGGCGCTGGTGACTTCGTCCTCCGCCGCCCTGGTGGCCGACCTCTGCCGCAAGCGCCACTACGGCGCGGCCATGGGCACCTTCGGCACCGTCTTCGATGTCGGCCACGCCTCCGGCCCCATCCTGGGCGGTTTGCTTGTGGCGGCTTTGGACTTCCGGCTGGCTTTCGCCATCTTAGCCGTGATACTGCTGGCGGCAATCCCCGTGTTCCTGGCCGGCGTGAGCCTGGACGAAACGCCTGAACGCCCCGTCGGGGCATAGGAGCAGATCATGCCCAAGATACTTACCCCCGAGGAACTCAAGCAGAAGCTCAACTCCGCAACCCCGCCCCTGTTGCTGGACGTGCGCCGCACCGAGGACCGCCACAAGGGCGGCGAGGGACTGCCCGGCGCGCAGTGGCGCGACCCGGCGCAGGTGGAGGCCTGGGCCAAGGACATCCCCGCCGGGGCCGAGGTTGCGCTGTTTTGCGTGCGCGGCGGCGGCGTGAGCCAAAGCGTCCAGGCGACGCTGGAGGCGCGCGGGGTCAAGGCCCGGTACATCGAGGGTGGCATCGCCGCCTGGAACGAGGCCGAGGCCCTGGCCGCCGATTCTGACATTGCGCTGCTCAAGGCCCAGGGCGTGGGCGAGCGCGGTTTGCGCCACGCGGTGCAGGTGGCGTCCATCGCCCTCACCGTGGCGCGCGGCCAGAAGGAACCCGTGGACCTGGCTCTCGTCCGGCGCGGGGCGCTGCTGCACGACCTGGGGAAGGTGCGCGACAAGGGCAACCTGCACGGCGTGGCAGGCGCGGAGCTGGGCCGCGAACTGGGCCTGCCGGAACCGGTGCTGGCCTGCATCGAAAAGCACGTGCGCCACGGCGTGCCCGTGGCCCAGGCCGCTGGCTACGACCTGCCGACGCGCGACTACTCCTTCGCCCGTGTGGAGGAGCGCATCGTGTCCTACGCGGACAAGCTGGCGGATATTTTGGAAGCGGGCCTGGCCGAGAGCCTGGCCGACGCTCGGGCGCGCCTGCCCGAAATTCTGGCCGCAAACTCCAAGCTCGCCAAGGACGAGGCCACCCTCGCGCGTTACGTGGAGAGTTGGGGGCTGCTGGAAGGCAAGGCGTGAGCGGTCAGGGCCAGGATGTGCTCTGCCGCTGCCGGGGCCTTACCCGCGCGGGCGTGCTGCTTGCCGCCAGCGCCGGGGCGAGCAGCTTGGCCGAGGTTCGGAAGTTCTGCGAGGCCAACGGGTACGTGGTTGCGCCTGCACGGGACGCCACCCACGACTGCTGCACGGGAGTACTTGCCGGGGTAGTGCGTGATGCACCGCCACCAGCCGCTCACAAGGAGAATACATGACAAGCCAGCCATCCTTCCCCGAGTTCTTCCGCTACTGGCTGAAGCTCGGGTTCATCAACTTCGGCGGACCAGCGGGCCAGATAGCCATGATGCACAAGGACATCGTGGACGCGCGCGGCTGGGTGGAAGAGAAGCTGTTCCTCCGGGCGCTGAACTTCTGCATGCTGTTGCCGGGGCCGGAGGCCCACCAACTCGCCGTGTACCTCGGCTGGCGGCTGCATGGCTACCTGGGCGGCACCGTGGCCGGGCTGTTCTTCCTGCTGCCCTCGGTGGCCCTCATGCTCTTCCTCTCCTGGCTGGCGGCGGCTCACGGCACAACCCCCGTTGTGGCAGCGGTTTTCCGGGCCATAGCCGGGGCGGTGGTGGCCATCGTGGGGCAGGCCCTGTGGCGCATCTCCAAGAAGGCGCTCAAGCACCGCATCCTCTGGTGGTTCGCCGGGGCCTCCTTCGTCTGCGGGCAATTCCTGCGCGTGCCGTTCCCGGCCATCGTGCTCCTGGCTGGCATAGGCGGGCTTGTGCTGGCGCGCCTGCGGCCAGACATCTTCTGCCACCGCGAGGCCGGGTCAAAGGAATGCGTCATCGAGGAGGAACAACACTTCGACCTGCCGCCTCTTACCCACGTTTTCAAGGTGCTGGCGGTGTTCGCCTGCATCTGGCTGGCCGTGGCCCTGCCGGTGTTCGCCATGAACGGCTCCGGGGCGGTGCTGCCCAACATCCTGCTCTTCTACTCCAAGGCCAGCTTCGTGACCTTTGGCGGCGCCTACGCGGTGCTCTCCTACGTGGCCGACGCCGTGGTGCAGATGGGCTGGGTCAGCGAGGCCGAGGTGGTGCTGGGCCTGGGTTTGGCCGAGACCACACCCGGTCCGCTCATCATGGTGACGCAGTTCGTGGGTTTCCTCTCGGCCTGGAACAACCCCGGCGCGCTTTCGCAGCTGGCCGCTGGCATTCTGGGCGGCCTCTTGACCACCTTCGGCATGTTCCTGCCAAGCTTCCTGTTCGTGTTCTCCGGTGCGCCCTACATCGAGGCCCTGACCTCGAACCCGCGCATCACGGCGGCGCTCACGGGCATCACCGCCGCAGTGGTTGGCGTGGTGCTGAAGCTCGGGGTGTTCTTCGGCGTCAGCACATTCTTCCCTGCTGGGCAGCCGGTGGACTTCTTCGCCATGGCCCTGGCCGCCGCCGCCGGCTTCGCGCTGTGGCGCTGGAACACCGGGGTGCATATTCTCGTGATTGTGTGCGGGGCCGTGGGTGCGGCCTGGAGTTTTCTGTAGGTTGCGCCAGATCAGACTTTGCCGATTGCCACCGTGTTTTTCGGCACCGGCACGCGGTCTTTGCGCCTGCCGTCCATGTCCACGATCTCGAAGCGGAACCCTTCCCGCTCCACAATCTGCTTCGCTTCTGTCTCGTGCCCGTCTCAGCATGTCCGCCTGTTTCAGAATGCCACCTCGTATGAGGCGCTGCGACCGCCCCCAGGCCTGGCCCGCAACACGCCCTTGGCCACAAGGTCGGCAAGGTCGCGCTGGGCCGTGGCCGGGGCTGTTTTGGTCATGCCCACGTATTTGCGGTTGGTGAGGCCTCCCTCAAAGCCATCCTGCCCAGCATCCAGAAGCCTGTTGAGCACCTTCCGTTGCCGTTCCGAAAGCGGCGTGGCGGCATGCCGCCGCCAGAAGGCCGCCTTGCCGAGCACGCGCCCGAGCAGGCCTTCGGAGCGGGCCATGGCCCTGTCCATGCTGCCCACGAACCAGACCAGCCAGTCCGTCACGTCGCCATCGCCCTTCTGGGTGCGCTCAAGGACCGCGTAGTAGTCCTGGCGCTCCTGCATGATCTGCGCGGAGAGGCTGTAGAAGCGGGCGCGCACGGCCTCGTCCTGGGCCAGCGCCATGTCTGTGAGGGTCCGGGCAAGTCGGCCGTTGCCGTCCTCGAAAGGGTGGATGGTCACGAACCGCAAGTGCGCCAGCCCGGCGCGCAGAATGCCGTCCATGTGCCCGAGGCTCGCCTTCCACCAGGTGAAGAACGCCGCCATTTCCCCATTCAGGGACTGCGCGGGAGGCCCTTCGTAGTGCAGCGTCTCCTTGCTGGCCGGACCGGAGAGCACGCGCACCGGTCCCGTGCGCCACTTGCCGGGAGTTATACGGTAGAATCCTGAGTAGCCCGTGGGGAACAGAGCGGCGTGCCAGCCCTTGAGGCGTTTGGCGGTCAGCGTGGCGTCATGGTGCAGGGTCGCATCAAGCAGCACCTGCACCAAGCCGTCGGACGGACGGTCTGCCGGGCGAAGCCCCGCGATGGGCAGGCCCAGGTGCGCCGCCACTGAGGAACGCACACGCTCGCGATCCAGCGCTTCGCCCTCTATGGCCGAGGTCTGCACAACTTCCTCGATGAGCACCTCGGCCTGGGCGTCAACTGCGTCAGGCGTCTCGAAGCCAAGGGCAGCCACCCCGGCCAGAAAAGCCCCTTGCCGCTTGCGGCACGAGGCCAGGGGCGTCAAGAGCCGCTCCGCGTCCCAGCGCAGCTCCGGCCAGCTTTTGAGTTCCCAGATGTAGTGAGGCATTTCGCCCTCCGTTTCGCCTCAATACATGAGGTGAATACGGTTGGCAATCGCCTCACCGTGGGGGAAATGGTCCGCAGCGCCTCCACCACTACGTCAGGGATACGCACCTTGCGCGCCGGAGCATCATCGCCGCCCCCACGAAGGCTGGCGTCAATCTCATCATCATGGGTAGCAGGGGCAAGAAGGGCATTGCCAGGTTCGTGCTCGGAAGCGTGGCGTCGAAGGTCGTCGCCTACGCGCCGTGCTCTGTGCTGGTGGTGCGATAGAGGCCGAAGTAGTTAACCGTCAGAGGCCTCAAGACTGAAAGGCCTCGCCGTCTGCTCTTGAGCACAACAACAAGGAGGTTCCCCGAGGGGCCTTTGCCAGCCGCCAGTTGGGGCGGGAATGTGAGACTTGCGGGCTCGGGTCGAAGCTGCAGCATCTGCCCTTTTGTGCCATTTTTCCTTTTCAGCCGCCCCAACGGGGGCGGGAGAGGCGCGCTCCTCATAAATACCGTTCGCCCTGGTTGTTGGAAAGGCGACCCGTTCGGGCCGACTTTTGAATTGATGGGAGTCGTAGTTGCGCCTTTTCCGCCGCGCATCCAGTTGCAGGGACTGGGATTGCCGACGAGGCTGCGACGGCGAGGGGGAGCGACGTTTCGCTCGGGTTCAGGGGAGCTGTGCTAGGTGCTCTGTGAAGTGCTCAAAAAGAACTCTCTGGCCCGGTCAAACGCCATTCGGATTACTGAAAAGCATGCGCCCACCTTGTGTGTATATGATCCAGATGCCGTGCCTTCCCCGCTCCCTTGTGTACATGATTTATTGACAACGCTTGGATATTCCGTTTCAAGTACGTAATGCGAAGATTCAAGGTCTTTCATGCCATGATGCGATGCTCAACGGGAGTGCAGAAGGGAAAATTCCGCCAGGTCGCCACGTTTTCCCTTTTGTCCCTCGCTGTGGTGGCGGCCTGTCTCGCGGCTTATCCGCACGTGCGCCGAGGGCCGCTCTTGGTGGCCGCTTCGGAGCGCTTGCTGGCACAGGGAAAGGAGTCCGAGGCCCTGGCCGCCCTGCGCGAGGCCCTGCGCCTGGGCGGTGTGCCCATCGGCGGCGCAGGGGCCATGCTCGAAGCCGCGCTCAAGGCTGGAGAGGCCAGCATCTCCCGAGATTTGGCCCAACTGCTCATGAGCAAGGGGCGGTCCCTGGCCTCAGGGCAGGTGGGCAGGGCCGCTGGACTGCTGGACGGCGCGGGCGACGCGTCCGGGGCTTTGGAGCTTCTGGAGACGCGCCGGGCCATGGGGCCGCTGGACACGCCGGAAACCCTGCATCTGGGTGACCTGCTGCGCCGCCAGGGGAAATACGACGCGGCCCTGGCCCTATACGGCGAGGTGCTCAAAAAAGAGCCGGGCAACACGGCAGCAGCAGCGGACCGCGCTGAGACTTTCATTTGGATGGGCCGTCATGCCGAGGCCGAGAAGGCCGCACAGGAACTTCTTGCCCGCAGTCCTGGTTCACTCGCGGCGCGGCTTGTGCTGGCCCGGGCCATGGCCGCTGGCGGAAATGTGGAAGGCGCCATTGCCGAGTATCAGAGAATCCTGGGGGAGAATCCGTGAGCATCGCCCATCGTGCCTGCCTCGCCAGCGTCTTGCTGGCTCTGCTGCTTTGCTCGACGCCTGCGGCGCTTTTCGCGCAGACGCAGATTCAGGCCGCCGAGCCCGGCCTGCCGCCAGCCCGCGATGACACGCCCGACTGGCAGACCCGCCTCGAGTTGGCCCGGCTGCTCACGCAGTCCGGCCGCCACGCCGAGTCTGTAGAGCAGTATCGCAAGGTTCTGCGCGACAAGCCAGGCGAGGCCCAGGCGCGCATCGGGCTGGCCCGCGCCCTGTTCTGGAGCGGCAAGCCGAACGAGGCCGCTGCCGAACTGGCCAAGGTGCCGGCTGCGTCCCTCACCGCCGAGGACCGGCTGCTCCAGGCGGAATTGCACCTGGCTGCCGGACGCCACGACGAGGCCATTGCCGCGCTACGCGCGTACCTCGCCCTGCGCCCGGCCGATGTGAAGGCGCGCCTTAAGCTGGCCGACGCCCTGTCCTGGCGCAAGCGTCTGGACGAGTCTCTGGCCGAGTACGAGAAGGTTCTGGCCGCCGCGCCCAACGACCAGCAGGTGCGCCGCCGCTACGCGCGCGTGCTCTCCTGGGCCGGCCGCAACGACGAGGCCATCCGGGAGCTGAGAAAGAGCCTTGGAAACTAGGCGCGCCATATCTTTTCTGGCCCTGGCCGCGCTCTGCGCCCTGGTCCTGTTCCCTGTGGCGGCCTTGAGCGCGCCGGGGAGCCTTGTGCCGTCCGCCGAGCGCATCTCCGACGCCGAAGCCCGCCTGGAGCTGGCGCGCCTGCTGTCCATTTCCGAGTCTGGCCGCGCTGAAGCGTTGGAACTCCTGCAGTCACAACTGCGCCAGTCGCCGGAGGACGTGGCGGCGCGCTTGACCCTGGCCGAGCTGTTCGCTCGGTCCGGCCGCCTGGCCGAGGCCGAAGAGGCCCTGCGCGACCTGCCCGCCAAAGCCCTGGCCCAGCCGGAAACCCAGGAACGCATTGGCGATGCCTATTTCGCCGCCGGGCGCATGCCCGAGGCCGCGCGTCACTTCCAAAGCGCCCTTGCGGGCGGCCGTCCGGTACTGCGTAAGCTGGCCCAAGCCCTGGCCTGGAGCGGCGACACCAATCAGGCCCGCCCCATGCTGGAGAAGCTTCTGGCCGAGAATCCTGCCGACCGCGAGGTGGCCTTGCTTGTGGTGCGCCTTCGCCTTGCCGCTGGCGAAGCCAGCGGGGCTGCGGCCCTGGCGCGCCAGTTGGCCCAAGCTGCGCCGAATAACCCAGAGGCTTTGGCCGAATTGGCCGATGTGGAGGCAGCCCTGGGCCATGCGGCCAGCGCCAAATCACTATACGAGAGGGCGCTCGCCCTGCCGGAAGGGACCGGGCTGTTGCCTCGCTATGCCCAGACCATGCAACTTTGGGGGGCCTTCGGACGCGCCATCGCCATCCAGCGCCAGCAGGTCGCCCAGGGCAGAGCCGAGGCGCGCTTGCCCCTAGCCCTGGCGTACATCGCCGCCCAGCGCGGGGCCGAGGCCGAAGGCCTGTTGCGCGGGCTCCTGCGCGAAGGCATCGCCCCGCAAGCGCGGCTTGCCCTGGCGCGGCTCAAGTTGGAGCAAGAGGAGCCGGACGCAGCCCTTGAGGCCCTCGCGCCGCTCCTGTCAACAAACACTCCCACAGGGCTTTCGACTGAGCAGGACCGCGAGACAGTGGTCCTGGCCGCGTTGGCGCACAAGAAACGCGGCGACCCGCAGGACGGGCTGGCCCTCTTGTCGCGCCTGCCGTCCGACGTCGAGCCCGCGCTGCGCGCGCGGCTGCTCATGGCGGCGGGCAGGAAAGAAGAGGCCCGGGCGCAGCTCACCATAGCGCGCAGCGCAACCCCAAAGGACATCGATATTTCTTTCCTGGCCTTGGGCGAGCAGGCCGCAGCCCCGGCTCAGTTGGAAGCTCTGACCGCGCCTGGCGCACGCACCTCGGCGGAGCTCACCGCCTGGGCTGCGCTGTTGGCCGAGTCTGGTCAGCGCGCGGCCAGCCTGCGGTGCCTGCGTGCGGCCCTTGCCGCCGATGCCATGTATTTTCCGGCACGGATGGCGCTCGCCGAAACCCTTGCCGCAGACAGGCAGTACGTCGCCGCCCTCGCGGAATTGGACAGGATGACCGCGGAATTCCCTGACTCCTCCAAGGTCCAGCTCACTCGCGCCCGCGTGCTGTCCTGGGACAAGCGCTACGCCGAGGCCCAGGAGGCATACGTCCAACTCGCCACAGCCGACCCGACTGACCCCGTGCCTGTGCGCGAGGCCGCACGCGTGCACTTCTGGGCCAAGGAGCGCGACCAGGCGCTGGCCTCCTATGAAAGCCTGCTTACGCCGCCTGTGGACGCCAGCCTGGCCGGGGAATTGGGCAGGGTGGCGAATGCGACCAATGACGCCCCACTGGGCGACATCGCCGTGAGCATGGCCCAGGCTGCGGCCCAAAACTCCCAGTATCGCCGCTACGAACGGCTGAGTCTGAGCCAGGAGAACAACATCTCCCCGGAATCAGCGCCTGCGGTCAGCCGCGCCGTGGCAGGCCTGCTGCCCGCCTATCGCATCCAGAAGGGCGCGGCGCTTGAGGCCGAGGCCAAGAATCTGTCCTTTGACCGGCGTTTTGCCAGTTCCCTGCCGGTATATGAGCGGCTGCTAACCTTCGAGCCCGGCAACCAGGAGGCCCGCTTTGACCAGGGGCAGTCCGCCTGCGCTTTGGGCTTGTGCAGCCAGGAGCGGCAGACCTACGCGCGCCTGCTGGAAATTGACCCCATGAACTCGCTGGCGGGCGCGGCCCAGGAGCGTCTGGAGCGCCGCACCGCACCTGCGCTCAGTCTGCGCCAGAACACCTGGCACGAGGATGGCCGGGGCAGCCTTGCGCGCATCCTGCGCCAGCGCACCGACCTGGGGGCCTCCGCCTCCCTGGCCGACGACCACCGCCTGAGCCTGACCCAGCACCGCTGGTACGAAAGCCCGCGCGGCACGCAATCCTACGAGGCCTTGGGCCAGACCCTGGCCTGGGAGGGCGTGTTCAGCTCCTCCCTGCGCGCTGCGGCCGCCTGGACAAACAAGCGCTACACCATGGGCGACCTGAACAACGTGGACACGGGCCGCGCCAGGCTGGAGTTCAACATGCATGATGTGGCGCGCCTGGGCCTGGGCTTTGAGCGCGTGGAGGAATTGGCCAACCACTTCGCCCTGAGCCAGGCCTCCCTGTCCGACAACCTCTTCGCGGACCTGCTGCTCACTCCGGCGCGGGACTGGGAGATTGCGGCCGAGTTGCGCGGCAGAAACTACAGCGACGGCAACCTGGCCGACATGCAGAAGCTCTCCATCGGCTACAGCATCACCGACCACCCGCGCCAGCTCAAGGCCACGTGGTCCGGGGAGCGGCGCAACACCCAGAAGAAGAGCGAGGAGCTTTACGCCGGGGCCACGCTGGTGGACATCCGCCGTCCGTACTGGACGCCGCAGGACTACACGGCCGCTTCCTTCACGTTGGAATGGCGGCACGACCTTGCCAAGCTTGAGTTTTGCGGCGCGCCCCAGCATTGGTACGCCCTGCGCGCCGCCACAGGCACGGACTCGGAGAACAACCCCTCGGTGCGCTTCGAGGCCGAGTGGAAGTACGAGTTCGCTGAGCGCTTCAGCCTGGAGGCCAGGGGGCTGGTGCACCGCTCGCCCCAGTGGGACGCTGACGGCCTGTGGCTGGGCCTGGGCTTGGGATTTTAGGGGGCGTCATGTCGGGCAAGAAGCGCACGAAAATCTACACCCTGACCCTGGCGGCGGCCATGCTGTCGATTTTTCTCTACCTCATGGCGCGCACCACGCTTTTCGTCATCTCCGCCCAGCTCTGGCAGGAAATCGCCGTGGGCGGTCTGTTGCTCCTGGCAGAGGGCTTCACCATGCTCCACGCCTTCGGCTACTTCCTGAACATCTACCACGGCCTTGCCGCTGCGGATGCCCCGCGCATCACCCGCGACACAGTGCCCGAGTTGGAGACCTACCCGCCCGTGGCCATTGTGGTGGCCTCGTACAAGGAGCCGCTGGATGTCTTGGAGGACACCCTCACCTGCTTTTACAACCTCACCTACCCGAACAAGCACATCTACTTTCTGGATGACACCCGCTACGACAAGCCCGGCGAGGATCCCAGGCAGATGGCCGAGTACCGGGCCAGCATCGACGGGCTGTGCCAGCGCATCGGCGTGAACCTCTTCCGCCGCCCCTGGCGCGGGGCCAAGGCGGGCATGATTAACGATTTTCTGGGCCAGTTGGAAGGCAAACCCGTGGCCGAGGCCGTGCTCACCTCCTTCGAGGAGCGGACCGGGAACCCAGAGGAGGAGGCAGAGCGCTACGTCATCGTCTTTGATGCGGACATGAATCCCCTGCCAGACTTTGTGGAGCCGCTGGTGGCCTTCATGGAGAAGTTCCCCAAGCTGGCCTTCATCCAGACGCCGCAGTACTACTCCAATTTCGAGACCAACCTGGTGGCCAAGGCCGCAGGACTCCAGCAGGCGGTTTTCTACGAGTATATCTGCGAGGGCAAGAGCGCCCAGGACGCCATGTTCTGCTGCGGCACCAACGTCATCCTGCGGCGGCAGGCCCTGCTCGATGTGGGCGGTTTTGACGAGACCTCGGTCACCGAGGACTTCGCCACCTCCCTGCGCTTCCACATCGGCGGCTGGAGCAGCGCCTATCTGAACAAGGTCTGCGCCTTCGGCATGGGGCCGGAGGATCTGGGCGGCTACTTCAAGCAGCAGTTCCGCTGGGCCCTGGGTACGGTGGGCCTTTTGCGCTCCATCGGCCGTGAATTCCTGCGCGGCCCCTCGCGCCTGCCTGCGGCCAAGTGGTGGGAGTATTTCCTCTCCGGCACGCACTACTTTGTGGGCTGGGTGTTTTTCGTCATGGCCATCTGCCCTGTGCTGTACCTGTTCACGGACATGCCCAGCTACTTCGCCCGGCCGGAGCTGTATTTTCTGTTCTTCCTGCCCTACATCATCCTCACCGGGACCATTTTTTTGTACTCCATGAGCCAGCGCAAATACGGTTTCCGCGAACTTGCGCAGGGCATCCTGCTCCAGGCGGTCAGCTTCCCGGTGTACATGCAGGCCTCGCTCTTGGCGCTGCTTGGCGTGCGCGGCAGCTTCGGCATCACGCCCAAGGGCGGCAGCACCTCCCTGCCCATGTACCGGCTTTGGCCCCAGTTGGGCTTGGCCTTGGTCTGCCTGGGCGCTTTCGCCTGGGGCATGCTGCGCGTCTTTCACGGCGACGGGCCGCTTTTGGCCCTGCTGACCAACTCGGCCTGGTGCCTGTACCACTTCGGCATCCTGGCGAGCACGCTGCACTTCAATTTCCCGGAGGTGGCCGAATGAGACGCACCGTGCTCGCGGGCCTGCTGCTGCTCTCGCTGTGCGCCTGCGGCTCCAGCGCACCAACACCCCGCAGCACCCCGGCCTTTGGCGTGGCCCTGGACGGCTTCCCCGTGACCCCGGCCATGCTCGACGCGGCCAAAGCCTCCACGGGCCTGCCCGTACGGCTGGCGCTGTTCTACGTCCAGTGGCCGGAGAACGCAGCCGGGCCGTGGGACGCGGACAGGACCAGCCTGGACGCCAGCCTCAAGTCCGTGCGGGAGGCCGGGACCGTGCCCTGCGTGACCTGGGAGCCCATGCACATCGGCCAGGGGGGGCGTGAGACTGTCATCCCCGCGGCGCGCATCCTGGCAGGGGAATACGACGCCTACATTGCGGACTTTGCCCGGCAGGTGCGCGACTTCGGATCGCCGGTGCTGCTGCGCCTGGCGCACGAGATGAACCTGGCGCGCTACCACTGGGGCGCCGATGCAAGCAGCTACGGGCCGGAGAGCCCCAGGCTGTACCAGGCGCTGTTCCGCCATGTGCGGGCCGTATTCCGCGCCCAGGGGGCGCAGAACGCGCTGTTCGTATTTTGCCCCAACGTGGACTCCATTCCTGCCGCTGCCTGGAACAGCGCCAGCGCATATTATCCCGGCGACGACAGTGTGGATGTGCTGGGCATGGACGGCTACAACTGGGGTACGGCCCACACCAAGGCGACCCACGGCTATGACAGCTCCTTCCGCCCATTCGCGGAGATCTTCCGTCCGCTCTTTGACGAGCTGCGCACCCTGGCGCCGGGCAAACCGGTGATGGTCTTCGAGACGGCTTCGGCCTCGAACGGCGGCGACAAGACCCGCTGGGCGGCGGAGGCCTTTGACACGGCCTCGTCCTGGGGGCTCTGGGCCGTGGTCTGGTTCGAGGTGGACAAGGAGTTGGACTGGCCGCTGCGCAAAAATGCGGCGGCGGATCCGGCCCCAGGCGTGCGGCCCTATATTACGGACGACCCGGGCTGGCTTGCCAGGCTTCTGGGGGTGCGGCCATGACCGAGACGCAGCGGCGCGAGAAACGGCTGGATGTTGATTCCGTGGTGCTGCCCTTTCTGGGCTCGCGCGCGGCGGACTATCAGACCTTCGAGTTTTTGCTTCAGGACGTGAGTCCCGGCGGGGTGGGGTTGTGCCTGCCGCGCTGGCTTACAGCCCGAGAACTGCTGCGCCAGGGCGAGCGGGTGCACCTGCATCTGCCCTTTGAACTGGGCGGGCGGATGCTGCAAAGCGGTGTGGTCAGTTGGGTTCGCTGGGACGAGGACGACGAGTCGCAGATGGTCGGAGTGCTGCTCGACGCCACGGCGCCGACGCTCTACCCGGTGTTTCTGTCCATGGCCAGCCAACAAATTTCCATCGACCTGGCCGGCTTCAACGGCCTGGAGCATATTCTTGCCCGGGTGCTCAAGGACTCGGTGCTGCTCAAGCGCGGCATTCTGGTGTACCTGAAGCATCTCTCGGCATATTTTTCCCGCGTGTGCGATTTGGACCGCGAGGAATATCTCATGTTTCGCGAGAGCATCATGGATGAGGTGCGTCAAAACGTTCAGACGCACTTGGACGCCTTGTCGGGCCTGCTGCGCCAGGCCGAGGAGAATGGCGAGGCTGCCCTGGAGCGGCTGGACCTGGATGAACTGCGCCGGGCCATGGACCCGGAGCTCTACATTGACATGTTCAGCGCGGCCCTGGGCGATGAGACCGTGCGGCTGTTTCTCAGGGCCGTCAAGGAATTGGAGCGCAAGCTCTTGTCCAATTACAACACCTGCGTGCTGCTCTACATCAACTCACTTTGATTGCTTTGAAAAAGCCTTGCGCATGACCAGAACGTTGTCAGGGGCTCCAGCCTTGTAGCCCACGCTGTCCACCGCCTTGCGGATGAGGAAGAGACCCATGCCGCCTTCGGGCAGTTCGTTCACGGAGCGGGGCGCGGACAGTTCGTTGGCGAGCTTCGTGGTATCTTCCAGCGGCGCGCCGCGGTCCTGCACGCAGATGACGAGCCCTGTGTCGTTCACCACCACGTTTACGCGCACCGAGCCATCCGGCTTGCCCTTGTAGGCGTGCTTGATGGCGTTGTTGGCCGCCTCGCACACGGCCAACTCCAGGGCGTCCACCTCCTCGCCAGAAAACGGCAGTCCCTGGCAGATGCCGCGCACGGCCAAACCCAGCAGGCGCACCAGCTCAAGGCGGCTGGCAATACTCAGTCGGATGCCATCCATCGGCTTATCCCGGCTTCGCGCTGGAGGAGAGCGCGGTCACGGCCTCGACTTCGGTGGCGAAAATACGGAATACGCCCCGATCCAGCCGGGTGATGGCGAAGAGCTTGCGAACCTTGTCGCCCAGGCAGCACACAACCATCTCGCCGTGCCCGCCCAGGGTCTTCATGCTCGACATGAGCGAGGCCAGGCCGCTGGAATCCATGAAATCCACTGCTTCCAGGTTGAGCACAAAGCGCGTGCCCCCCTGCTGGATGAGGTCCACCATGTGCCCCTTGAATTGTGGGGCTGCGGCGGCGTCCATGCGCTGGCCCCTTATGCTTACCACCGTAATGTCTTGCTCGGTTCTGTTTACAAACTCCATGCCTCCCCCTTGGATTATGTCTTGTTGAAACGCACACAGACGATTGAGATGTCGTCGTCCGGCGGACGGCCATCGGCATGCGCCTGAAGCTTGCCGGTGATGATTTGGAGCACTTGTTCCGGCGATGCGTTGTGCGAATCCTGGAACAGCGCTTCAAGCGCTTCCATGCTGAACTGCCCACCCTGCGGATCTTCCAGTTCCGTCACGCCGTCGGTGTACACCAGCAGGGTGTCGCCATCGCCTACGTCCACCGCGCCTTGAACATATGTGTCGCCAAGTCCCATGCCCACGAGGGTGCCGCCTTCCTCAAGGAATTCCAATCCCCCCCTGGCGCGCAACAACATGGGCGGCGGATGCCCGGCGTTGCAGTATGTCAGCTTCCCGGAGCGCGGCTCGTAGACAAGATAGAACATGCTGAAAAATTTATCGAATCGCTCCAAGGGGAACGCCGTGTCGAGGAGCCGCAGCACGTCATCCGGCCGCCTGGGCTCATCGGTCAACCTGTCCATGAGCACATCGCCGGAGGGCGAAAGCTCTTGGGCCACAGAGACCGACACCAGCGCGGCGGGCACGCCGTGGCCGCTCACATCCACCATGTACAGGCCGGTGTGCTCCGGCCCAAGGCAGACCAAGTTGAAGATGTCGCCGCCGATGATGGTGCTGGGCATGAAGCGGAAATCCGCCTCGATGCCAAGAGAGCAGGTGCCCTGCTTGGGCAGCAGGCTGCGCTGAATCTCGGCGGCGGCCTCCATGTCGGCGTCCACGATTTTTTGCCGCGCCGCCAACTCGGCGTTTGCGGACTCCAGGGATTCACGTGCACGCACGCGCTCTGAGACATCGCGCAGGATTCCTGTGAAGATGCGCTCGTCCCCACTTCTGAACTCACTGACAGACAACTCCATCGGAATGACCAAGCCATCCTTGCGCTTGCCTTGCACCTCCCTTCCTCCCAGGCCAAGGATATGAGGTTCCCCGGTGCTGCGGTAGCGCTCAAGGTATCCGTCATGGCTGCTGTGGTAGGGTTCTGGCATGAGCATCTTGACGTTCTGCCCCTCAAGCTCTTGGAAACTGTAGCCGAAGGTTTCCCGAGCCGCCTTGTTGGCGCTGCGAATGTGTCCGAACTCGCCAACCGTGAGAATGGGGTCCACAGCGGTTTCCAGCACGGCGCTGAGCCGGGCCTTGCTTTCCCGCAGGGCGGCTTCGGCCTTGATCCGTTTGCCGATGTCCATGACTGTGCCGAAGAAGCCTTGCAGCTCTCCGGATTCGTCCCGCAAGGCCTTTGCGTTCCCCATGACCCAGGTCACCTTGCCCTCAGGAGTCATGAAGCGATATTCAAGGGCGAACTCGCGCTTGCGCTCCGTGGCCTCCAGCCATTCCGAGAACACGGCCGCAGTGTCCTCGGGATGGATGGCGTCCACCCAACCTCTGCCCAGGGCCTGTTTCAGGTTCAGGCCAGCGAACTCTTGCCAGCGCTTGTTCACAAAGAGACAGTTCCCCTCGGCGTCGGTCTCGAAAATGCCCACAGGGCTCAACTCGGCGAGTTTGTGGAACCGCTCTTTGCTGCGGCGCAGGGCTCTCTCGGTTTTCACCCTGTCGGTCATGTCGGTGGCCACGCCCAAAAATCCAATCAATTTGTCGCGTTTGTCGCGCACGGCTGTGACCACCAACTCAACCGGGACGCGAATTCCGTCCTTGCGCAGGTAGGTCCATTGCCGGGCCTCGAAGTCGCCCTCCCTGACGCGGGCGACGAGCACCTCAAAACCAGAGATGGGCCTCTGCATCTGCTGGGTCATCAGCTTGCCCTGCTCCTCCATCTCCTCCTCAAGATGGATTCGACGAACCGGAGTGCCCGCCATCTCTGCCGCCTCGTAGCCCAGGAGGGCCTCCGCGCCCTTATTGAACACAGTCACTTGCCCGTTGGTGTCGGTGGCGATGATGGCTACCCGGTTTGCGGCTTGAACAAGGCCGGCGAGCTTCGCCGAGTCCTCCTCCATGTGCTTGCGCTCGGTGATGTCCTGGAAGATGACCACGGCGCCCACGACGTTGCCACTCGAGATCTGCGGGTAAGACCAGTACTCTACGGGGAAGCCGGAACCATCCGAGCGCCAAAGAAATTCGTCCACAACATGCACCTCCTCGCCACGGAGGAAGGCTGTGAAAATAGGGCAGTCCTTGACAGCGTATGGGCTCCCGTCGGCCATGGTATGGTGGATGAGCGTGTGCATGTTCTTGCCAAGCAGTTCCTCAGGGGCGCAATAGCCCAGCGCCCTGAGGCAGGCAGGGTTGCAGAAGGTGCATTCGCCTTTCATCCCGATGCCATAGATGGGCTCGCCCGTTGACGAAAGAATAAGTTTTGTGCGCTCTTCGCTGGCGCGCAGGTCCGCAGTCATCCTGTCGGCGATGGCCGTGGCCTTGTGCTGCGTGTCGGAAACGGAGAGCAGGATCACTACCAGCAGGAAACTGACGGCCAGTCCTCCCGCCAGGATCAGCAGAGGCAGTGTGCGGTCGATGCCCGCCTCGAACTCCGGCAACGAGTAGAACCTCATGGTCCATGCCCTACCGAAGAACTCCTGTCGAACGAGACTTGTGAACCTTGGCTGACGATTGCCCGACATGGGAGAATGTTCAGGCGCGCTTTGAAACATAAGCGCCGGAGGCACCGGCTCGCCGCCATCAAAGATATCAACTCCGATATCCGTGACCCCCTGCCCGAGCATTTCTTCCATGAAGTTGTTCATGCGAAAGGGGCTGTACACAAACCCTTGCAAGGTGCTCCTGCGCTCGGCCAGGGTGTCCAGGCGCTCCGAAGACGAGTACACCGGGAAGTACATCAGGAAACCGGCCTGGAAGTCTTCGCCAGTTTCCTGAACAAGGGCGACCTTGCCGGAAATGGTGGGCTCTCCGGTGTCCCGAGCCCGCTCCATGGCGGCTCTGCGGGTCGGCTCGCTGAACATGTCATAGCCGATCGCCCTCTGGTTCCTCTCGTCGAAAGGCTCCAGGTACAGGATGGGGCCGTAGAGCACCCGTGAGCCGGAGGGTCGGATGTCATAGTCCGGATACCCCTCGCGTCTGACGGACCGCACATGCGCTTCCCTGGCGTTTTCCGTCACCATGGGGGCGTAGCCCAATCCCTGGATCGCCTGATAGTGTCGGCGTAGGTCCAGAGTTGCGGAGTAGTCCCGCCACTGTCGGCGGTCCACGTCCTTGGCCGTTTTGATGAAGGCGTAACCGCCGCGCAGGGCGGTCTCGCAGGCGGCGAGGTGGTCGGCAACAGCCTGGCTGAGCTTTGAGGTGCTGCCCATGAAGCGCCCCTCAGCTACGCGCTCCGTCAGTCGGTTGGTGACCACCCAGCCAAGGAGACACATCGCCAGGCACGTTATGGCCGCAAGGCCCACAAACCACCTTCCCAATCCCGCGCGCCACAAGCTGTAGGCAGGTGGGCTCGTCTGTTCGTGATGGGCCGTTCCGACCGGCTTGCCTGGCTCTGGCTTCATAAGCGTCTCACTCCATGGTTCTCTTACTTAAATTTATCAGAACAACGGGAATACGCAACAAAATACGACATCTCTTGAACCTTGGATAATGTGCTCACGATTCATTGAGTTCGTCATCCTTATGGGCTATTCTAGATTGTATGTCCCCACAATTACCCCAGTTGGAGGCCCGCCGTGCAGCCAGAGGCCAGATCGCCCATACGCTTCATGCCGCCGCAGTGGCTGGCGCTGCTTGGCGCATTGCTGTTTCTTGGTTTGTATTTCGTCTGGATCCGCTACGATGCCAAGCAGCTTACCGAGGCTATGGAAAAGGAAAGGCTGCTGGCGCAAACCAGAGTGTTGAGTTTTCTTCTGGAAAAGAACATGGCTGCCGCAAACGCCATCCTCGTGACCCAGGCACAGGAGTGGGAGGCCAACAAGGACGGGCAGGCTGCCTCACAACGGCTCAAAGTGCTGGAAAGTGCCGTGGCTGGGTTGCGCTCCCTGCAGATTCTGGACAAGAACGGCACCTCGCTTGCGTCGAGCAACCAAAATCTTCTTGGCCGAAACTTTTCGGAACGCGAGTATTTTGTGTTCTTCAAGGAAGGCACGGAGCGGGACATGCTTTTTGTCAGCCCTCCGTTCCGGAGCATCCTCGGCACCATCGTCGTCGTCCTGGCCCGGCCTATGTTCGACAAATCCGGTGCCCTTAGCGGTGTCGTCTCCGCCACGGTAGACCCCGACTTCTTCGTCCCGCTGCTCAAGGCGGTCCGCACAACGCCGGACACGCGTGTCGCAATAGCGCACGGCGAAGGTCGGCTCTTCATCGTTGAACCGGCGCGTACAGGCAGTCAGCTCATGAACCTGGACGTTCCCGACACCTTGTTCCGCTTGCACAAGGAAAGCGGGAAAACCATCGAAACAGTCGCGGGCAGGTTGGCTGTTACTGGCGAGAATGGCTATTGGTCCTTCTCCACGGTCCGCCCCCTGGGCCTAAAGTCCAGCGCGCCGCTCGTGGTCCTGGCGGGAAGAAGCTTTGAATCCATCCACAAGGCATGGCGGCTAGGTTCACTTCTACTGGCGATAGGCTACCTGTTCGTGGCCGTCACCTCGTGCACCATCATGCACCTCTACATGCGGCGAAAACAGAAGCTTGAGCTGCAATTGCAGGAGTCTGCCAGGGCGCTCGAGGCCAAGGCCCGCTTCATCCGGTCCGTAACAGACGGGGTGCCGGGGCTGATCGGCTACTGGGATGCGGAGCTGAGGTGCCAGTTTGCGAACCAAGCCTATCTGGAGTGGTTCGGAAAAAGTCCCGACCAGCTTGTCGGGATAGCCATGCAGGACCTGCTCGGGGAAGAACTGTT
>Ga0209373_10000667_pt1 | contig 50252 bp, 33 predicted proteins | sample Higcelweek5metaG_FD_187173 | JGI IMG/M metagenome (GOLD analysis project Ga0209373, IMG submission 187173) | Freshwater pond sediment microbial communities from the University of Edinburgh, under environmental carbon perturbations - High... | ecosystem: Environmental > Aquatic > Freshwater >... | reverse complement strand
GCTTTTCTTGTGCTTCGTCTCTGGTTATGATAATCATATCTGCATTTATCACAGCAGAATTTGCGGGTCGGCTTAATTTTCACTCCGCAGAACCAGCAGTAATTTGCGCAAGATACCGCCTTACGCCGATTTTGCCAGATGGTCATCAGCATATCTTTCGAGGCATTTCCGGTCAATACATGATAACGGCAGTAATCCCTTACCTGATGTTTTTTCAGCCCCAGTTCGTTGGCGATACTCTGATACCCGCTGCCAAGATTCCTGCGCAGTCGTATATAATCCTTCTGTCTGTCCGTCATACCGCGCGCTGGTTTTTCAGCAACATCAAAATCGCCACGGCGCTTTTTGTACCACCATGCCATCCGGCATTTGTCACAGCAGAATTTCTTTTGCTTCCGTCCGGGAAAATGTTTCAGCGGCTTGTGACAGTTCTGGCAGAACATTGCCTGAATCTCCTTTTCGGTGTCCATCAGAAGCTTTATTTGATCATCGACATTCATACTGATTCATCTCCCTTGCTTTTTCGATCGTTACTCTTTTATTTTATATTTTATCATAAATTTTCCCAAAATTCAAATTATTTATTTATATAATCGTTTTTATAAAAATCCATTACATAAACAAATAATTTGAATCCACGCATCGAACTTTCACAATTGCTGTATTTTCCAAAAGCATATTGATATATTTCATCCTGCATCTTCCCCTTTTCCCATCCATACATATTTTGGTATTTTAGCCTTGATTTTTACCAGCATTTACTGTTTTTATGTCCAAAACAACGTTAAAACAGCCCTAAACCACTAATTTACCCCCACTAAAACGTCCTTTTTTGCCATTAAAATCGACTTTTTTATTAAAAAATCAGCTGTTCTCTTAAACTTATTCAAATTTACCAATTCCCAAAATCCTTGATAAATCCTAACGATTCTGGCATTCGGCATTTTACCATTTTATACCTATTCAACGATTTAAAAATCCCCGTAATCGCTGTATTTTTCTATGTTTTTTGATGCTATACCAACGCAAAAACAGACCCCCCCCTCTTTAGCTGCAATTATCCGTGTTAATTGGGGCGGCGGTCTTCTGATGCAAAATCTGTGGAGATTAAAGTGCCCCTCCCCCTTGCAGTTATGCGCGTTTGCGGCATTTTACATCCTAAAATTTATACTCCGGCACACTGTCCTGCTTTCCGGTCTTTCGATCATGGCACTTTTTACAAAGCGCCCTCCAATTCTTTTGATCCCACATCAGCTTAGGGTCACCCCGGTGAGGAACAATGTGATCCACAACAGTAGCTTCCACCAGCCTTCCGTTTCTGTGGCATTCAATGCAAAGCGGATGCGACTGGAGATACAGCTTGCTCAGCCTGCGCCATTTACCATCATACCCTCGATCATATGCTGAAGGCCGGTTATGTATTTTACTATGTTTGCCGCAGTAGGTATTAACCGTCATTTCTGGGCACCCCGGATACCTGCACGGTTTCTTTGGTCTTGTTGGCATATGTTTTATTCTCCCATGTTTTTGTAATTGTTTTGGTGAAATTGGATGTAGAAGAAAAGCCCACAAACCTTTTCGGTAGTGAGCTTCCCTTACTATTCTTCTTTTCCACAGTTTATATTATATCACAGGTAAAAGTGACAAAAAGGACAACTTTTATTTTTCCTACATTTTTTTCAAAAAACGATATGCCATCTTTTTAACACCATCTTCCGTATTCCCTCCTCCAATACTGAAAGCTATCTGCCGCCAACTGTAGCCATTGATATATCTGAGTGATAATATCATCCGCATCTGACTGTCATCTACAGTCTGTATGTAACGGTTAAGTCGGTTCAGTTCATAAAAGCATTTTTTCAGATTTAGGTCAAGTAGCGCTTTTAGATCGGCAATTTCAATTGCATATTTCGCCAACTTGTCTGCGACGCCAGAAGTTCGCGGCAATCCTGTAATGGTCGCAGTGCATGAAGTCGCTACCGTCTCCAATTCAGCTAGCCTGCGTTGCTGCTCTTCAATTTCCCGATTCAAATAATACAGCTGTGATAATTCTTTTTTTGTCATAGGCTGTCCTCCGTTTATGTAAGCTAAGCCTTAATTTTACCGCACATCTCTGCAAAAAATGCATACCTGATCTGGCAATCCCCAAGAATACCTAGCTCTTTAAGTTTTGCCTTTGATTTCAGAAAATCCTGCCTGAACCTTTCCGGGGTTTTATGAAAGCCACAGCGTTTAGGACAATGTTTATTGCTTGTAATAATACATTTATTTCCTTGCTCTGCAAAACATTTATTTGACATTTTAATTCCTCCGATTAATTTATTTTCTAAAAATTTTAAATGGTAACCAATGTTTAATTATGCATGTTTAGCTAATATTTATCGAAAATATACACGCAATAATAACGGATTTCGACATGCATATCATCCACTCCTATCCTTAAAGTACGAGTGAAAATAATATCCCCTCATATATAAGGACAAAAAATACCATTTTGTTAAGGTTGTTTTCTAAAATATTTTTAAAATTTTAGAAAGTTTTTTTAATGCGGATTTAATACTATAAAAAATAGCAGGATATTTAACGTTTTCCACATTTGCAATCTCCCTGTATGTAAGCCTGTCATAAAAGTATGATATAATGCGGCGCTGCTCTGTTTCAGTCAGCTTGGATAATGCCTCGTTTAGCTCTTCCATGGTTTCTTGATAGATGCATAAGTACTCGGGTGATTTATTTTTCTTGTAATCGATCCAATCATTTATACGATTTTTGTCTAAATGACGCTGCTCCATTTTATTGAGCTTTTCCTCCTCACGCACCAGATCACCTAGTGCCAAAGCAACTTTATCCGATACATCAATTTCGACTTCTTTTATCATTCCTGATTCAGTAAATTTGTATTTAATTTTCACATCGATTCCTCCATTTTATTTTGTTAATTAAAATAAAGTAAAGAAATCTATGGATACCTTGCGTAATAGATAAACCATTTCGGCATCTTAACTTTCATCATGCGTTACCCTCAAAAATGTCAAAAAGCGCGGTCAAATAATCGACCGCGCTTTCGCACATTAAATGTCTTATGTTAAGGATACCTTGAATAATATATTATTTTAAAAAAAAAGAAAGTATCCGTTGCAGCGATAATTGTTTTGAAATAAATATGATTTTTGTATTAATACTCATTAATGGATATTGATTTAAAATAAAATTATTTTTCACTGCTGGAATCTCCCCTAAAAATTTTAAAATTACTAATTTGGCATAACACTATAAAATTACATCTTTCAATATATTTTACGAAATAAAATAAGCCCTAAGATAATTTTCAATTCTCGATCGAATTTGTTATCTTAGGGTTTATTAAATCATATTCTTCCTAGTATCACCAATATACTCCTATCACCTTTTCTTGAGCTGTTATGGACAAATATATAGATAACCTCATTATTACCAATTCAAAACCGGACAATTGTCCCGTTTTGAACTGGTAATAATAATATGTCTCCATTTTCATTTCTTCTTTGATTATATTATATTTTATTTAATCAAATGAGGAATGGTGGTTTATGATATATATTGACCTTATTTTTTGATAAAGGGCAAAAAATTATAGATATTTATTGCAACTTTCCTAAATAACATAATATATATATTGTAAATAAAATTTCTATTTTAATTTTCAATAGTTTTATTCAATTTCATAAAAAGTGTGAAAAACTTTCTCTTTTGCTATACATTAATTTATTGATTATTGATGTATTCAATTCATTTTAAAAATGATTTCACCATTTTTGGAAACTATGCTACATTTGTTTTTAATCAATCCTTTTTCAATCTTTAGTGCATATTTAAAACCATTTTCTGAATATTTGATTTCATTTTCCTTTATGTCAATTATAGGAAGTTTGCAATCTGATTTAAGTTCGAGTTTTAGTTCAACATTTTCAAGTGCTGTTATGGATATTTTACTCTGCGAAAATTTAACCCTAACTTCATCTTTATTTTTCAACTCAATTTTAACGACTAGATTGTTTCCGTCATTTTGGGAAGATACAATTTCCCCGTTATATATAAATAAACCAATCCGCTCTTCATGGCTCCGCCAACGGCTACCATCAATTATTGGTAAAGCAGTTTGGTATGCTATCCCACCTTCACATGGAGTGTCCAAATATTTATCCCTGAATTTCTCATCATAGAGCTGAATATCTCTAAAACAAACATTACCATTTTCATTTAGCAGGTTTGCTCTATAATGTTTAGAATTAAACCAAATTGTTTTTCTACCTTCATTTTTCCAGTCTGTTAGTACACTAACTGCACCATTTGGACTTTCAACAAAACTACTTTTAAACCATGTGCCTGTTTCGGAAAGAGTTTCAACTTTGACTGTTCCTTTATCTAACAGCACCTTGATTTCATCAAATTGTGTTCTTAAATTTTCTCCTATATTATTTTTAGCCCAATTAAAAGAATTTTCCTGTCCAATTTGCACATATGAAAATTTCAAACTTTCGTTTTTACATGTGTTATTAAAATACCATTTATAATATGCTCTGTTGCTTTCATGATCACCATCCCATAGTTTATAGTAGTTGGATGCGGCTTCCATTGTATATATTCTGCTTATTTTCAGTTTTTTGTATAGGGTGCTATTATTATCATACTCATAAATAGGATCAGAACCTAGCATTCTGAAAACAGGCACGTTAATTTGTGCTTCCTTTGATTGAGCAGGAACAATGATATTGTTTTTGGAGGGATAGTAACCGTTACTAAAATATCCCCCCCATAGAGTATATCCATCTGTTCCCCATTGCTCCCTGCATATACAAACAGATACTATACCGTATTTCTCCGCCATATATTCAACTGAATAACTATCTAGCATCCATGCTCCAACCGATTTTGGGTATGAACCGAAAACCTCATTAAATTTTTTCATACACTCGTCAATTATAAGGACTTTTTCTTGAAATGTATATGCAGGAGTAAATGGCAACTTCGAGTAGGGATCCCACTCGCATTCCGCTTTTCCCTCCCATTTTAAGCCTACCGAGTCAATAAGTTTTCTGTCAATTTCAAGCCAAAGCCCTATTTCCAAGTTGTCGTCAAGGTATTCTGCCATAAGATTTTGAAAGCATTCTCGTACAATAGCGTTATATTCAAGCAAAACTGTGTTTTTATACATATACTCTTTACATAGCTCAATTTCTTTTTTAATAGTAATTAAATTCATTTCATCACATTCATGTTCTTTTTTAAAATAATCATGACTTCCTCGTACAAAATTAATTATATTTACTATATTCCTACTCATCATAAATTTCCCCCATTAGCAAATTATAAAATGATTCCATTTTCATCATAAATTTGATTATGCAAAGTCATAATTTCCCGCATTTTAAACTCCAATATATAATTTTTACTTAGCGGCGCACTATATGATGGCCTGCCTTTAAAATCAGCGACTTATCAGGCAATTCAAGTACAAAGCTTTTTGGGGATGAAATCTCAATTTTCTCTTTATCCCACTCAACAAAAATATCTTTGTGGCATGCTTTGACGAAGGATAAATCTTTTAAAAAGCATGGTCTGATGATAACATTTCCCATATCAATTCTTATTCCGGCAACATATTTGTAGAACCAGTTGTCAACCTCGCTGAACATATGATGATTACAGGAATTCTTCATCTCCCACGATTCGCACAATGTTGTCATACCTTCGTTTATCCAGAAAGCATAGCTTGGCATAGTTGGGTTTGTAATCATTTTATGCAGAACATCAGCATAACCGTTTTCAGAAAGAGCGGTGAAAATATATTTCGTTCCCAATATTCCACAGTCTATATGATAGTCGTTATTTATCACAAGCTCTGCGAGTAATTTCGCTTTTTGCGGTATTTCATCATCGTTATAAAGCCCCTGATATATTCCGCACGCCAAAAAAGTCTGGCTTTTTTCAAGCTTGATATTATTTAAAAACCTGTTTCTGTATGCACTTCTTACATTCTTAGCAAGCTTTTTATATTCGGAGCCGTCTTCATTCATTATCTCTGCAAACTTTGCCATTGTTTTTACATTTACATAGTAATATGCAGTATCACTCACAACACTTGGACAAATCACAGCGTTTGGAGGAGGGCACCAGTCACCCAATCCATAGTCTACTGTATAATCTACAGCCATAGAGTCCATATATTCCATATATAATTTCATGTTATCCCACATTTGCGATATAAGAGATTTATCCCCTGTGTTCTGATAAACATACCATGGAATCATAATTAGGGCACTGTCCCATGCCGGTCCGCTTCCCCAGTTATATCCCCAGTTTGAAGTGGGTATAATCCCAGGCAGCTGACCGCTTGGACGCTGGACATCTTTAAAATCGTTCAGCCATTTTTTATATACTTTTATCATATCAAAATTCATAAGTGATTGTTCGCAGGATATTAAAGCATCTCCAGTCCATCCATTCTGCTCCCGATGAGGACAGTCGGTAGGAATACTATGAAAATTTGTAAGCGTAGAGCGCACTGAAGCTTCATGTATTTTATTCAGCAAAATATCGGAACATTCAAACGATCCTATCCTATCCAAATCCGTATGCACAACCTCTGCTGTTATTTCAAATTCTTCAGGAGCGTTTTCAACCTCAACATATCTGAACCCGTGATAGCAGAACTTAGGAGCATACTCCTCTTTTCCGCCGCCTCTCATAATATATCTGTTTTCATGGTGGAGCGGCATTCCCTCACGTTGAGTAAATACGTTTATGTGTTGATTTAGTGTTCCGTCAAAGTTAAGCCGCTCGCCATATCGCATTGTAACAGTTTGACCAGCTATCCCGGAAAGACGGATGCGCGCCCATCCACTGATATTTTCGCCGAAATCATATAACCTGGTTTCCGTTTTTTGCACAGCGGAAAGGCAACGAATGACTCGAATCGGAGGAATATTTGCCGGCTCTAAAATACCACCCGGCGAACGGGCAATTTTTGCATATGCCCATGCAGATGAATCAAACACTTCTGTATCCCAATTCAAATGCTCCAGACGAGCATCATAAATTTCGCCCTGCCGCAAATGATTGTATATGCAAGGTCCTTCGGTCGATTGCCAAGAAGAATCAGTTATTATTGTATCAAGGGTTCCATCAGTATATTCTATCGAAATATACGCAAGCAGTTTCGGTACATCCCTCCATGTTGCCTTTTGAAAATCCCATGTAGAGGAAATGTCGTTATACCAGCCGTTTCCCAAAAAAACTCCGATAACATTTGCTCCCGATTTTAACAAAGCACTTACATCATATTTTGAGTAAAGCACCCGTTTGTCAAAACGGGTAAACGGAGTGCTAAGAACCTCATCAGTTATAACTTCTCCATTCAATGTGTATTCTCCGTAACCAAGCCCTACAACAAAAAGCACAGCAGCAGTCACAGGTTTGCCAATAATGAATTGTTTTCTTAAAAGAAAGCTTCCATCTTTGTTTTCTGTATCCAATCCTGTAATCCATTTTGCACCTTCAAACATATCCCTTCTCCAAATCTTTTTTATTTTAAACCGCTTACGCTAGATATTTAAAACTCATACGTTCGCATTAATTTATAATCAAATTCTGAACTTATTTATTTTTCACCCAAAACCTTGACCCTGTTGAAGCATAGCATAGGAAGCTGAGAGCCCATATCCTGTATTAACCCGTTAGGGTTTGTTCCGTATTGTCCGCTGACATAGACTTTTCCCACCAAACTTCTTTCAAGCTTAAGCCTTAATATATTTCTATTAATACAATAAGATTTTATATTTACTATTCCATTTTCATCTTCTACTTTTATTGGTAAATTCCTTGCTGAGACGTGAAAACACATAATTTCACTTTCAATATTATCAAAAACAAGGTTAATAACATTAAGTGTTACTATTTCCGCTTTATTTAAATCAGGGGCATTATAAGGAGGTCTTTTATGATAAACTACATTAAGAGCTTTTTTTGCCAAACGTTCCCCAAGCATAACATTTGCAGATGCACTATTATGTATTCCGTCTGACATTTTAGCATCAACAGTAGGAACCACGTAGACATTGGTTAATTTCTTTTCCGCCTGTCTTTGACATTCCCTAATAATACCATAATATTCTCCCTTGTTGGGATCATCTAATTCATCGGTAAGCCTGTTTAATTGATAAGTTAAAATGGGTAAATTCTGATTATTTAAGTCTTTTCTGATTGTTTCTACAAATTGTGTGAATCTTTCAAAATAGTCATACGCATGAGTCTCATAGGCGTCACTACAGCCTTGATACCATAAAACAGCTTTTGCTTTTATTTTGAACTTTTTCATAACATTAATCATATAACGATAATGTTCTCCGTTCCTGTTGCTAAGCCAACTATTGAGATTAGAACCCCCATAAGCACAGGGTATAAGACCAATGGGATAATGAAGCGTTTTTTTAAGCTTTTTCGCAAAAGCCAAAAAAGGAGAATGCCATGAACGAGTATCATGGAAAGGATTAGTGGCTAAATCCCATTTTTCACAATTTCTTAAAACATGTACCCCTATTTCAGGAGAATCTGTAAAACTCCCCCTTCCTGTACCGGCAGCGTTGCTCTGACCCGCAATAATAAATACATCACCCACACCGATATGATGTATGTTTTGTCCTTTTGAAGCTATTTCTATCCATGTTCTTTTATCATTCCATACACAGCTTTCAATGCGGTATAATCCACCCACCGGCACTTTTTTAAATACAATTTCCCATTTTCCTTTTTCTGATATTACGGATTCCTGCCATCCAATAATCACATCCTCCGTAGATTCGTCGACAATTCTCAAATAGACTGTTGCAACGTCCTTGTATTCCTCTTGTGGATTATAAAACCCGCTTATGGGGATATCAGCGTAACCATCAGTGTGCTGAATGATTTCCCAATCACATGGCCCATGATCAATTATTAAGTTCATTATTTTTTTCATAACAGCACCTCGAAATTTGTAAATATGCAAATATTCATTTTTGCTCCTTAGCCGACGATGATTTTTGTCGTAATTCTCAGTCTTTCTGTCTTCCCTGTATACAACCTGATCTGATATACAGGATTACCCTTGCTGTCATTGCATTTTTCGCAGCTTCGTTTATCCGGTGTCCAATCAAGAGGTATAACCGTGAGTAATGTATCATCAATCAGGTTCAGGCGGAAGGACGCCGCCATGGGTTTGACAAATATAAATTCATCTGTCACTATATATTCATTTTCTTTTTCCGAATGGACACTGCGGATATTTTTGATGATTTCTGCCCCCCACACACCAGTATTGTCAGAAATCCATGTAAGCTTTCCGTCCTGATATTCCGCCTTGATCAAAATGGCAGCATAATCATCCCCGATTAATTGCTCGGTTCCTTCTGGAAGGCACAAATTATGGAACGCAGCCGTGCGCATTTTATCCCCGTCCGCCACATCATATGGCATGGAACCCAAATCAATAACCAACGGATTGCCGTTTTGATAAAGCAAAAAGCTACCTTTATCCTGATGGCTGTGAGTGGAATTGGACGGGCCGGAGATTCCCACAAACCGTATTCCATTCCTGTAAACGCTTACCATGCCGGCATTTTCAAAACACTCAAATTCTTTAGTCATTGCCACGTCTGAATCCTCGATTTCCTTGGCCGTCAGAAAAAACGCGAACATGATTTCTTCCGTGCTCGTGGCGTGATATACCCGTCCCCATCGTTTGTCCCCCGTCACATAAGCAAAGATATTGCAGATATAGGGAAGATACATTCCCCCTCCACAGTCGCTCCATGGAATAAATCGGGCATCCTCATCCAGCAGAAACAATCCGAAATCGGATGTTTTTTTTAGTTTATCCCCTAGATAATCCTTAAAATCTACCTTTTTTCTTTTCGCTATTAGACAGGCAGAGGTAAGATAGTTTATCAGCGTATACTGCCAATATCCTGCCCCCTCGTTTGTGCTGCCGTCCTGATTGATTGCGTTAGCGAACATTTCGTTCATCATTACCTCCGCATCCTCCAGCCTTTTATCATACCGCGGATAGCGTTCTGCCAGTACAGTGAGCGCATAGACATAGCCACTCAGAAACGCCAGCCCCTGATTCATATGATAAATATAATCCATGGTCATAAAATCCGCTTCCATGCGAGGAAGACCTTTCATAATCAGTGCCTGATACAATAAATTTCTGCCATGCCACGTCAGCCGGTTTCCGGCAAAGCAAATGGCGATCGCCATGGCAGAAGACATTTCCGATTCGGTGAAGGAACGATGATGCCATGTGACTGTAGGTGTCTCCTCCATCATATCGCTGCACCAGTATGTGCAGCAGGCGAGCGATAAGGCATATCTGCACGCCATTTTGAGCATTTCCTCATTTTTCTCTACCTGCCCGACAAACGCCAGCGCAATGAGCGCGCCACTGAAAAGTGCGGGCTTCCTGTACCGTTCATGTACAGTTTTTCTGATCATCGTTTCTGGCGCGGTTTTCATTGCCTCACGTGCCCGTATTTTCATCGCCTGATATGGCTTTGAAAAAGGTTCCTGATTCAGTTTTTCGCATAAAACTTCAAATTCACTTTGCGTAATCAAGCTTTCTCCGAAAATTCCGGCATGGGGATTTGGTGAGAGACACCCTTCCCATTCGTCGCTGAACGGATTCTGCGGAGCTTTGGTCATCCGGTTTCGGCTGAACAATCCAAGATAAACTAGATTAGCCGTCTGAGATGTACTATTTCTGTTTTCAAATACCAACCTCAAACGTTTCAGCTTCACCGTATCCACCGCACCCTCAAGATAATCCAGCTTGCCTGTTCCGCAATCATTAATTACTAAAGCGCTGTTGAAGTAAACCTGAATTTTTACCGACGAATTCGCAGTGCAAAACAGTCGGGCGGCATCATAGTCAGAAATGTCAATGTCACATTCACGCTCAATTGCAGTAGTTTTGCCCGGGTCGACAAATACCGCCACCGAATCCCATTTTTGCTCCGCATGGTTTCTAGGCTCCACAAAATAACGTGATAACACAGAATACTTTTCATGTCCCTGATAGCTGTCCCCGCCATCATAATAGGGCTGTAAAATGGATTCATATTCGCCAATCGGCAGATTAATCATTCGACACACCCTCTTCAATCTTCATTTAGTCCATTGATAATAATCATTTTTGTCACAATCCCGTTTGCGTTCAGCAATACAATTTGCGAACAGTCTTTTCCGTAAACATCATAGGGCTTAATGTCTGCGGCAGTTCCCTGTCTAGCCTGTATGTTTGGGGAACTCATATCAACTACTGTAAGATCCTTTTGTGCCTTCATCAAATAACTTTCGGTAACATATTTACTGTCAGAACCGTCTGCATTATACGCATTTTTTAATAAATTCTGCGTAGTGACAGTCAGTGCGCCGTTAATTGATTTATAGACATATCCGTCCAGCACTCTGAAGTTGCAACCGGTAATCATTTTCGGCTCGGTGCTGACCACTCCGTCCCGTACAAAAGCAAACGGGTTCGTCTTTCCCAATGCTATATCACTGTAATAACCCAGAGTTCCAACCAGATGTATGTCTGCGCTTTTGTCCCATACAAGGATTATTTTAGTAATAAGCCCATCACTATCCGTTGCATAACGTATAATATCACCGGTACCCAAGGAATATGTTTTGCCGTCCTCAAAGCTGCTGGTTATATTATTCAGCACATTTTCATCCTTAATATACAATTTCTTTTCGGTATGTTTATCATTTTCAGGCATATCATACACTGTCAACACCGTAGCGGCTTCACCTTCCTCGTTCAGACCTTTGGTAATCTTCTTGATTAGTGCCGATGAACGGTCAACAACGGTAATGCTTTTCGCGCTGTCAGTCGTTTCATACAATACTATTTCTGCCACCGGTGAGTCGTATTTTGTTACATACGCTTTAAGCGTATAATATTTAAAATCTGAAAAAATACTGCCGTTTGTGATAGAATATTTATCTTCGTTATTTTCCTCTTTTGTCGGATTTTCAACGATCACATTTACTGATCTTTTCATGACTATTTTTTCACCGATATTGCCTCCGTCACGCCACGCAGTATTTGTCACCTGAGCGAGAAACCGAAGCTTATTGTCCGTTATGCATGCCGTGTTTGTTATCGGTATTTCTATATATGAAATTTCGCCTTCATTATTGACGCTATAACGAATTACTCCTTTATACTCTCCCAATAATATTTGCACATCCTCATTTTTAACGCTTGTTTCCTTGCCATTTTCATTACTATACCTAACGCTTTTCGCAAAATTCATAATCTCCCATTTATTCTTTGCGTTTAGCAGCTTGATTTTTGAATGTGCGTCCAGCCCTTCATCATGCCCTATCGTCATACAATATCCATAGCTAGTATCGCCGGCTTGGATGGTCTGCGCAAAGGTTACTTCTCCGAATCGGTTCAGATACAGAACATAAGTATTACCAACAAGAAAGTCAATTTTATTATCAGCCATCTCAAAGCTACGAGAGACAGTATATTTTTCTTTCTCTTTACTGGAAAGCACGACATGACTACCGTCCTCCGATATTTCCGAAACCGTGAAATGATCAACCATGCCGTCGCTGATATATGCTTTAATATAGGAGCCATTGTGAATTACATCTATTGTTTTCCCAACTTTGATGTCTTTAAACTGTGCCGATTTTCCATTCGAATTATACAGTTGAATATGGCTATCCGTATCACCGACATCTAATTTCAAATCATTGTTGCGGCCTGCATATCTCAGCTGATTGTAAATTTTAAAATTCTTTGCATCTACATCAGCGATATACCAGCTTTCATAATTTTCGAGAATAACAACTTCAACCTCTCCTGCGCCGGACGGCGTGATCAATCGAATACTACCGCTTCGAATGTCAAAAATGTCTGCCGTATAGGTATCAATCGCAATTCCGTTGTAGATAACGGAAGTTCCCTCCGGGATATTTATCTTTTTGCTCCGGTCATTCTCCGTATAAGAAATCGTGCCTTTGGAATAGCTTTCGAATTGACGTGCATCAATATCAGTCACCATGTCTTTTCCGTTTATTCTGGCATATACAATCGTGTTGCTTTCGTTTGTGTCTTCATTGTAATAATAACAATCTACGTTCCTGCCGATATAATTTCCAACATATTCTGTTTGTGCTGTTGTACTGAAGAAATGATCCGCACCAAACATTATGCCTCTGTTTCCGAGCGAGCTTTCTCCTGATAAACTGGTAATGCCGTTGTCTGTTACAACACCCGAAAGGTAAGATATATTAAGGTATTTTCCCAGAATCGTTTTATCACTGTCATATGTAAATTCAAAGCTGTTTGAATCGGTAATGTTTTTAATTTGTCCAAGTCCGATAAATAAGCTTTTATAAAGAATTTGCGCCAGCTGCGCTCTCGTCAGCGGAGACGAGCTACCTGAAACAAATTTCAATCTGGAGGCAACTGCCAGATACCCACTAGGATAGCCTCCGCAGAGATTGGCTACTTTTCCGTATTCCATAACATCCAGCATTATCTTCACTGCCTGCATGGATGTGACGGCCTCGTCCGGCGAAAAAATTCCATTTGCTTTTCCGGTCATGATCCCCACGTCCGCCGCAAAGGTGATTTCCGTATAGTATTCGTTTTCCTCCGATATATCGGTAAATTTTAGTTTAGTGTTAACAGGTGTTTTAAGCTCCAAGTCCTTTGACTTATCTCCATAAAAATTGGATTTCCATTGTCCGGCAGTATTATCATAGTGATTGTAATTAAAAATTCTGTAAAGAACACTCGCCATCTCTCCCCGGCTAACTACAGAATCAGGCATGAATTGACTGCCTTTCACCGCGCTCATCAATCCAAGTCCACAAACAACCTCTACTGCTTCGTTGTAAGCGGTCTGACTGCCCACGTCATCAAAAGCGGCGGAGGACAAATCAGAGGATACGCAAAATGCAATAACTAAAAATAGAATGAATAGCTTCCTCATTTTAATCCTCCTTTATCAGTTCATAAATAACTTTAGCCGCTTCCGCTCTAGTCACATATCCCTTTGGCCGAAAACTGCCGTCTTCATAACCGCTAACAATATTTTTTCTTTGCATATATGCAACACTTTCCTTCGCGTAGTCACTGATTGTATTCACATCTGTAAAATCCGGTGTGCCGCTGTCTTCCGTCGGTTTTACGCTTCTGAACATCACAGCCGCGAAGTCTTCCCGCGTAACATAATCGCCCACACCAAAGGTTGCTTTATTATATCCGTTCATAATACCTTGTTGAATCACAGCATCGACATATGGAGAATACCATTCATCCGTATTCACATCGTCAAACGTAGCATTTCGCTTTCCTTCAGCTAAATGAAATGCCATACATATCATCTTTGCAACCTGCTCTCTTGTTATAAAATTGTCAGGATAATATAATTTGCTGCCATCCCCTACAATCATCTGCTTTTCAGACAAAAACTCGATAGCCGTTTTGGCCCATGGTACCGTTTCCAGATCAGAGAATACAGGAACTGAATCTATTTGAACAACGTCAATCGGTACAGCGGCCGCAAGAGCGACGTTTCCGCCTCCACTTCCTTTGGAAGATGTTTTTCCTACCATGGGGCTGCTTGATGAAATCTCTGCAGCGCTTTCGATCACAGTTTCCATATTGCCGACAGTCAATGAGCTTTTCGCTTTAACTATACCTATATTTGCATTGCTTTGATTACTCAGCTTCAGATATTTTGGAATGGAAACAGACGCGAATTCAGCGTTCGCCCGCGTCAAAATATTGCTCACAAATCCATAACCTTCGGATATGTTATTTTTAATTCCTTGCAAGATAATCATCTTGGCAAAACACTTTCTTAAATCTTCAGGAGTTGCGTAGCTCTGCCCGAACAAACCGTTAGTTACATTTATCTTTGCGTTCTGATTAATGGAATTTGTATAAATGTGGCAAACAGTGATACCGTTAATATCAATATCATACAGAGGAATCACGTTTTCCCAGAGATAATTTGTTCCGTTAAAAATCAAATCCTTACGGTTCAGCCGGAAGCAGTCCAAAAGCGCAAACTGTTTGATACGGTTTTGCAAATCACTTACGGCTGCCGCTTCATTACTGAAATTAATGTTTTCAGCGTACAGGCTTTTTTTCAAATTTTCGGCAATAAAGTTTTTATCCGCGTTTACAAACAACACCGTGTTAATGGACAGCGCTTTCTGGTATGTGTTCATCAACGAAGCTAACTCGGATACGGTCTTTTCACTATTACATATTTCTTTGGCTATTTTAATTACTTTTTCAAAAGAGGCATAATAAACAATATGTGTTTCAGGCGTATCAAAATCGTCGCCGCCTACATAAACCATTAAATCGCCGTCAACAAAATCATTCGGAAGATTCAAAGTAAAGGTATGTTCATATGAACCTCCGATTTGTGAATCTACCGACCCCTGATACTGCAGCTTGGTAATATCCGTTTTGGCATCCTCAATGGATACCCCCGGATTGAGCGCCAGAATATTGACGTGTTGCCCTGCCGAGCCATCTGAAACCTTGCCGGATATGGTTATCTGCGCCCTTGCCGAATCCGTGATTTCAACCTTTGCGCGTTTTGCACCAGTATCTTCCACGACGTTAACTGTCGCGTATGCAATACAACCTGTATCCTTTACTAGTCCGAACAGGCGGGTGCTGCCTACAGTGGCTGTGTCAATCACCACATCTTTCCATGCAACACTTTTTCTTTCAATACCGCCGCTTTGGTTAATGACCTGTATAGTCCCAGGCATTGAAAACATTTCGCCCACCAATGCGGTATATGTCAGTTCGGGAACCGTAATTTTGGGTTTGACTTCATAAGGCATAATAATCGTATCTGTTATAAACGGACTTGCTGGCAATTTTGCCGAATTAACCAGATTGACGCTGGAATACACATTAGACGATGTCGTAGGAATAAATTCATTGTCGATACAATAATGCACCTTTTTCGGAGACGCTACATGAGGACTACTGAGCAATAGCTGATTGCTGCCGATAATTTCTCCCGTCCCCTCGTAAAACACACCATCGTCTCCGGCAATCATAAAGCACCGAGGCGTTCCCCCGTCCGTCGTTTGCAATCCGTCTTCCACATTGCTGAAAGTAAGTAAAATTTTATTATTCTTAATTTCATAGTTTTGGAACATTGGCCCGGAAAATGCTGTTTTCCGGCCATAATGAAGAGCCATCGCACTATATGCCAGTCGCTGACCGATTTTAAATTTGTCCGACGGGTGAAGCGGATCATCACCCACAGCCGTGTTCGGCTGACAGTCCAGACTGACCGCCATGCCGGTATTTTCTATCGTATAATACGATGCAAGTTGTCCCAGCCTTGCTATGCTGAAATCATACACTGTACCACCCGACACGGTCATCGGCGATGACGGCAGCTGTACAAATATAAACGGAAGATTATCATTCCACGCACTCCGCCACGTAGAGATCAAATCGTTGAATGTATCCCTGAAATTTGTATAATTGGTCAAATTGATGCCACCTCTGTCCGACTCACCCTGATACCAAAGCACACCGGCGACATTCATATAGCTCATTGGATGAACCATCTTGTTATAATATACTCCGCTGCTATCACCGCCTTTGAGCTGATACATCATCGCACCCGAAACTGCCGTATAAAGCCCACCGACCGGCAGCTGAAGCTGGTTATACATTTCACTGAGTGCGGCATACCCCACAGCAGAAAACTGCTTAGCCGTTTCTGGATCCGCAACTACCCAGCTCCCGCTGATATCAGTTTCTTTGGTTGAAGAGCTTACATCGCCGGTTGGTATAAACAAGCGAATTTTGTCCATTACTGCCGACGGCAGAATGTCATTTTTATAAGCTCCCTTTAAAGCGGATACCTTCATCGCCATATTACTCTGACCGCCCGTCACCCACAACTCGCCGATGAGGACGTTGCTTACCGCGATTTCCTCCACACCAGAGGAAAATGTCATCATATAAGGTCCGCCTGCAAGAAGAGATGGCAACTCCATGCTCCATGAATTGTTCTGAACCACAGCCGTCCCCTGCGCAATAATCTTGGAATCATCCATGATTTTTGCAGTTACTTGCCCGCTGCCGCCGTTGCCCCAAAGCTTAATGGGTTTTCCCTGTTGGATCAGCATGTTGTCCGAGATCAATCCGGGCAGCTTCAGTGGGTTTGCCGCACCGGCGCTGAAATGACTCAGCATGAATATTTGAATCACGCCGCAAAATAGTATCAAAATACGTTTGCTCAGATTCATATTGTCCCTCCTTTTACTGCACTAAAAAATGTTCATTTAACAGATCAAGATATGATTTGTACGAGTTGCGGTTTGAAACACTTACTGCCAGTTCATCGCCAATCAATATCATTTTGTATTGTTCATCCCAGTAAACCTTCTTTCCAAGAGCCTCCGCAATCGTCCGCAACGGCAGCATCGTTCTGCCGTTTTGCACAGGCAGCGCTGTTTCAAGCTCTTTTTGTGTTCCGTTTACCGAATATGCCGACTCCCCGAGCCGGAATCCAACATCATAACCGTTACCTGTTAGCTGTATACTCTTGTCTTCTTCGTTCCACTGAACCGATAAACCGAAGCTTTCAGCAACAAACCGCAGCGGCACAAATGTCATATTATCAATTATAACAGGCGTTATATCTTGCATTGTCTTCAGTTCAATATTATCAAACACTTTTTTGCTATCGATTTTCATAACCATCAAATTTTTATTTTCCTCATAAAAGAATTTTGAAAAGCTCAACTCATTCTCATTCGCCTTCTCCACACGGATTGCAGAAACCGGAATTTTCCCGCCGCCGCTTCCCGTAACGCCGACATGCAGAACACCGTTTTTTCCATCGGGTGAGATTGCCGTAAATGTGCCGATTTCCTTCCATCCTGATTCTCCCTGTGTAAAATCAACCTTTTTATCAAATTGGAAATTTCCTAAAATACCGCCGCTAGTGATAAAGCTGACCGTTGCGTTTGGGTCGCCGTCCGGAACTGCCGTATGCCAGAAGTATATCTTATAATTATTCATGGGGACTAGCATTTCCCACTTAGCAGATGCGGCACCGCCGTCCGAAACTCGCAGCTTTTCATTGTTATATCCGTCGCTCACCGATTCACCCCAACCTCCGGTTTCGGAATAATACTGGCTTTTTGTCGTATAATATTCAGCCTCAATTGAGCTATTTTTCGTAAACAGACTTTCGGGCGGTGTATAGATTTCGGTCGGCACGCTGTCTGCGGGTTTGACCATTGTTTTTCCTCCGTTATACGACGACAGAATTGTGAAATAGCCTTTTTTATAATTGGGTTCACTGCTGTCATAATAGTCAAAAACGCTTGCATTATCAACCTTCAAAATAATTTCTACCCCGCCCGGAACATCGACCGCGCCAAAGGTTATATTGTGCCACTGTCCGGGTCGGACTATGCCGTTGTTTGGGAATGTAAGAAGAATCCCTGTTTTATCTGCGGACGGGTTATATTTTTGCAGCTCAAATATATTTTCTTTCACAATAATCAGATAGGAATTTGATGTGGATTCGAACGGCATCAAGGCCGGGTTGGTCTGTCGCAGAGCCAGCCCAAAAAACGGACTCAAATCGGAATTGATCTTGAACTTTAAAACCTTATAATTTTCAACCGGCTGACTATATGCCAATATGACCTTTCCACGTTCTGCACTGACTCCTAACGTTTCGTTTTCCTGTATGGTTGTATATTCATTGTTGTTTGGTGAACGTATTATCCAATCACTCGTATTTGCTGTAATTCCGGAAAAACCGCTGATTTTATATCCTCCGAGGCCATCTGTAAATTTTTTTAACTGTGTCTGCGCCTCATTGATAATATCCTGCTTTCCCGAACGGATTGCCGCCGCCTGCTCCGCTTTTTGTATTTCAATCTCAAGTGCATTGGCGGTACCTTGTTTATATGACCCTATTTCGTTTCCCTCAACGATACTGTCCGCCAGCTTTTTTGCCTGGTCAATCCTTTCATTCAGCACGTCTTTATTTAAGTTATCAAATTGAGATATGGTAAATAACGACGGAGCGCCTGCGCTTTCCCATTCATTGCCGATTTGCTTGGATAAGTTTTTCGCCCTGACCTTCCAATAATAGCTTTGTTCATTTTCCAGGTCATTCAAAGCAACCGTATTATAGAGTGTCTTACCGCTTGCCACAACGTTTTTCATTTCCGAGTCGGTCGCCACAACATACTCATACTCGTCGGCATACAAAGCCGGCTCCCAAACAAGTTCCAGATTCCCTCTTTGAAGCCCCGCTTGCCCGTTGCGCGGATAAACCTGCCTGAATGCGCCATCCACTTTCTTTATTTCCCGCGCCTCCGGCCGGATTCCGATTTCGTCCATGCTGAAATTATCTTCATTCATCAGATTTTTATTCAGATTGTATTTATTCATCGCTTCTCTGGTTAGCCTGAAATCATGATTATTCGGATTGACAAATACACTATAATCTTTAATGTCCAGATTCCGCTCAACTGTCGATATTTTTGCCATCAACGGGTCATCCATTGCATTTGGTGCATCCACCGAAACATTATCGGTAATCACGTTATCACGCGTCATAAATCTGCCGTTGTTCGCGATAATATCGTCCAGTATCGTAGAAATCTGGGGATACTTTTTTTGCCATACCGGCGTGACGGAGAAGCCCTCTTTTAGCCCGTCGCCTTTGTTAAGCGTATCCAAAAGCCCCTGCGTCGTCGCGTTTGTCGAATCTAGTATGTTGGGGATATACCCGTATCTGTCGCCCAGCGCCAGCCCGTTGCCGGCGCATATCTGTATATTATACTGCATAACATTGTCTCTGGAATGGGTTCCGTTGCAGGTTGTTTTTGTCTTCTTTCCCATATACAGAATGTTATTTTTTATAATTGTTCCCGACTGCCAGTCGTCACCGGAATTAACTATATGATTGCCGTAATTGTTATTCTCATAATTATAGCAGTCATGTACGTAATTATATAGAATGGCATTTCCGTATTCATTGAGATGCCTGCCGCTGTAAATAGGTCCCGAATCGGCTGTCTCACGATTCCCGTTCCATACCTCGTTAAATTGAAATATATTCTCGTTGCCGCCAAAGGTATATGAATAATTCTTTATACCATGAATAAGGTTGTTTTCAATGATATTCCCTACTGTATTCGCCCCGATACGGATACCGCCGTTCCAGTTGCTTCCTGTATCTGTGCCAGTTTTATAGATATGATTATTAAAAATGCGGTTACCCGATGAGGTCAGCGTGTTCCTGTCTCCGCCCTTTTCAATGCATATCCCAACGTTGGCGGTATAGTATATATCACAGCCCGAAATACTTAAATTGTTTGCCTGCGAGACATATATACCGCTTCCGCCGATATTATATATTTTGCAGTCCTTTATTTCCGAGCCGCCAACATTGTCGCACACCACCGCGTCTTTCTCGCTGTTGCGGAAAGTGAGTCCTTCGATATGAATATTATTTATATTTTTCAACATAAAAAATGGTTCCTTTAGTATGGCAATTTCCAAAATATCTTCGCCCTGTGAAAGCGGATATCGGGGGTAATAATACATTATCATTGATTCAAAGTCAATATACCACTCACCAGGAATATCAATTTCCTCCGGCAGGTTCGCAATAGACCATTTATACTTATTTTTTATCCCATACTGTGTCCAATCAGCCATAGTAATCGTTTGCTTGTCCGTATCCACTGAACCTACCTTGGCCCATTCGCTGGAATATTCCACCCCAAGATAACCCACTATATAAGCGTTTTTCACGTTGCCCCACCGCTTAATGTTATCCTGCAGCACCTCAAAGGTTCCAACGTTACCGGCGCCAGTTCCATACCGGCGCTGTCCGCCCGGATTGATTACATTTTCAATCCGGGCAAAGCCTGAATTAGGAAATCCCGCAAGCTTTTCCTTCCCTCCGTTTAGAAATACCCCAATGGGAAAGGCGCTTGTGCCTACAGACCAACCAACAGTGAAATCTACCATCTCTCTGGTAAATCCCTGTTTGCTTAAATCGATTTGTCCAATGTACGGCTTCGCGCTCGGCACAAAATTTTCTAGCAGTGCCTTGTCTGTAACCGCGGTGAATTTCGCAATGTCAACTGTCTTAGTTCCGCTGAATTTGACTTCTCCATCACCTGCAGCTTTAAATGTAACCGTCCGTTTGTCACCGTCCCAATCGTTTTCCGTTATGGTTATCCCTTTGTCCATATAATACACTCCGGCGTGTATCAGCACAGTTACATCGGTAACGTTCTTGTTTAGGTTTTTTACATAGCCAACCACACCAGCAAGCGTTGCAAGCGGTGCCTGCTGACTGCCATCATTCTTGTCTGCGCCGGATGGAGACACATGAATTACCACACTGTTAACTTCCTTAGCCAAAGACGGCACGACGACCATTAGTAAAACAAACGCCAGTAATGAACAAAATATATTTTTAAGAAACATTGCAATTCCTCCCGATCAATCCATTATTTCCGTCAGTTTCACCGCCGATGCCATAATATTAGCACCAGATATATTTATCTGCACAAAGCCGCTGCCGTCCGGTGATGCAATGTCCATTTCACAAAGTTCATGCCATCCGCTTGCCGCTTGAGTAAAGTTAATGGACGTTTGCACCGTTTCAAACCCGGATATGCCGCCCATCGTTGTAACCGTGACCGGAGCGCCGGTATTTCCGCTTTGAAGCGGCGACATCCAGTACTCAATTTTATACCTTCCCGCGTTTTCCGTGGAAATTGACCATGTTGCTCCTGCATCTGATGATGAGCTGACTCTTATTGTACCTGAATTATATCCCGTCTCACTTCCGTTTGCCCATGTGCCGCTTTCCTCATATTCATCCGACGCAACATCATAAATCAATTCATTGGCCGCGGTTTCTTCATATATAACAGGATGCAGCGCTTTAATCAGCGGATTCATTTGGCTAATATTATTCCATACCAATATGAGTATTGTCGACGCATCTTCATACCTGTTCACTGTGTAGGTATGTTTTTCATTTGTTACGCCGGTCTGAATGGAATCACTGAATACATTTGTTCCAAGCAATTCATTGTCCGCGCTGTAGCTTGCAAAGATAGCAGTAAATTTGATCAGTTCATTGGCATTGTTATTCATTATAATTTCGGCGTTATATGCATTTCCGTTTTGAACCATATAGCATGAACCGGTACTGAGTACAGAGCTGTCGGTGGTAAACGAATAAACACCGTTTTCATTGACCCATTCGCCGCCAATCTGCTTGGATAAATTTTTCGCCGTTACCTTCCAGTAATATTTCGTATTCCGCTGCAGTGCGTCAATAGTTGCGTTATTATATAATGTACGTCCTGTTTTGACGACATTGTTAAACTCCGCATCTGTCGCGATACTATATGTATATTCATCCGCAAAGTCTGCTTTTTCCCACGCGATGGTCAAATCCTTGACATTCACGCCCGTTTGAGCGTTATAGGGATATGTCAGTGAAAAGCTGCCGTCCGCCGGGTTAACCGGCGTCTGAATCCCTATATCATCCATACTGAAATTGTTTTCATTGATGATGTTTCCATTCAGATTATATTGCTGCATGGCCGCGCTGGTAATTCTGTAATCATGATGCGCAGGATCAACGAAAATGCCATAATTACTAATGTCCAGATTCCTTTCCACGGTTGATATCTGCGCCATCAGCGGGTCGTCCATTGAATTCGGAGCATCCACCGAAACATTGTCTGTGATGACATTGCCGCGCGTCATAAAACGACCGTTATTTACAGTAATATCGTCCAGTATTGTAGAAATCTGCGGATATTTCGCCATCCATGCCTCCGTCGTCGCAAATCCTTCATCCAGCCCTTCTCCACTGTTTAATGTATCCAACAAATCCGCTGTCGTACTTATGGACGGATCTAGCATATTTGGAATATAACGATATCTGTCTCCCATCGCAAGCCCTTTGTACGCACATACTTGAATATTGTACTGCATTATATTATCGCGAGAATGCGTACTGTTAGCGTATGTTTTGGTTTTGATACCCATATTGATAATATTGTTTTTTATAACCGTTCCCGATTGCCAGTCATCTCCTGTTCCTACTCCGAAATTCCCGTAAATATTACTCTCGAAATTATAGCAGTCATGAATATAATTATATAAAATCGCATTTCCGTATTCATTGAGATGCCTGCCGCAGTAAATAGGTCCCGAATCGGCTGTTTCCCTATTTCCGTTCCACACTTCATTATATTGAAAGACATTGTCATTTCCACCAAAAGAATAAGAGTAATTTTTAATTCCGTGAAGCAAATTATTTTCGATTATATTACCGACGGTATTTGCCCCGATACGAATTCCTCCGTTCCAGTTGGAACCAGAGTCAGTTCCGGTGTTAAAAATATGATTATTTCTAATTACATTACCCGATGTGGTAAGCGTATTTCTGTTCCCGCATTCATTCATGTAAATTCCCGTGTTTTTTGTGTTGTATATTCTGGATGTCTGAACTGTCAATTCGTTACCCGAAAGCTTCAGCCCGTTTCCTTTGGTTTCGGAAATATCACAGTTTTGTATGGTAATATGCCGTCCACCGTTTACAACCATGCCATCACTTTTGTTCATGGACAATCCAATGCCGTCAAAAATGATATTTTGGGCATTGTTTACGGTAATAAACGGCTCTTCAAGAACAGAAATTTCTACCGTATCCGAAGCTTTACCGAATCCCTCCGGTGGATAATAGTACAGCTTCAGATTATCTTGTTCAATGTACCATTCCCCCGGAATATCCATCTCTTCCAACAAATTTGTAATATACCACTTATAATTTGTCTTAACACCGTATTGTGTCCAGTCTGTAAGCTCAATGGCTCTGTCTTCCATACTAATGCTTTTTACTTTAGCCCATTCGCTGAAATATTCTGAACCGAAATAACCCGCTATGTATGCGTCTCCCGCCTGCGTCCATCGTCTGACATTTTCCGCGTTTACAGTGAACACTGCGCCAACACCCTCATTTACCCCGTTTCTTCTAATACCACCGCCGTTAATTACGTTTTCGAACCGTTCGTAACCGTTATTTGGCCACCGCGATAGCATCTGGCGTTTTTTATTATAATATACGCCCAGTTCGGAAACCGTGGAACCTGGGGTAAAATCGGACGTGAAATTCAGCATTTGTGAGGTGAATCCCAAGCTTCCTAAATCCGCTTCCAGAACCCGTCCTTTCGCATCATCGCCAAGCCTCGCCAAAACATCTGCGTCGGTCAACGTATGGAACACGCTCATATCAACAGATTTTGTACCTATAAACAGCGGCTTTTCTCCCTCTGCTGCTTTATAAGTAACCGGATAAGCGTCGCTGCCGCTGTCTGTCGCCTCAAATGTGGTTCCCTCGCCCGTATTATAGATACCGCCGCCAAATATGACTGAAACCGGAGCGGTTTTGCTCAAGTCGGCAACTCTTGTTTTTGCAGCCTGAATAGTACGCAGCGGTGCACTCACTGTCCCCAAATTTTCGTCATTACCGATAGGTGAAACATAGATTGTAATATTGTCAGTAAAGCCAACAGCAGGCATGAATATGAATTCATCGCCGCTGCTTACCAAAATATGATAGCTGCTGCTCAATGTTTCTGCCCGCATCTCACAAGAATATGCGCCGTTTATAATTTGCGCCGCCTGCATATTGGCAATCACGGTATCAATACCGCCTGTTCCGGATAAATCGGCATACGTCTTGTCCGGCTTAAAAAGGAGTACAGAAACCTGTTTTTTATCCGTATTCAGTTTTCCCGTCAAGTTAATGGTATGATCCTCGCTTATATCAATACCAGAAATACCGTGCGACAGAAAGCTCCCCGGCTTTTTCAGTACGCTTTGATCCGCATATCTGATATAGAGTCCGGTCACTTGCCCTACGTCGGCGGTAAGCGATTTTGAATATCTGCCCTGCGCGTCAAGCTGAGCCGTTGTATGATTATATGCGGTTAAGCTGGCATTTTCAAGCTCTGCAGCTGCTATTGTATCATTAATGAAATAAATATCAACCGTATCGATACCGTTTCTTGGCAAGAATCCTCCCGAAATATAAAATGTGCTTACCGTGGCCGAAATATGAATCTGCGTAAATACGCACATGATCACAAATAAACAAAAGAAGCATTTTTTTAGCATTATATACACCCCTTCCCCCTTCAATTGATTTCTTTTTCAAAAAGCGTTTTCATCCTATCCATGCCGTCCCAAACATAACACTTCACGTATGTGCCGTCCGCCACCAATTGCTGAAAGTCCTTTTCTATGGTTTGGGTTTCACCCTCGGAAAGATTGTATATCCCACCTGCAATATCCAGCATTTTATTATTTTGGTTGTAAATCGCGATGGTCGCCATAAACGTCACATCCTCCGGTTTTCGATTGTTTTTAATGATTGCTTTTGCCACACCGTTTTCAAATGTAAAGCTATCCAGATCAAAAGCCGAAGGTAGGGTTTTGAAAGTTAGTTCGGAATAAATATAATTGCCGCTTTGAACGGGCTTCAACGAGTCGGATATTGTGATTGTATATTCTGTTTTATAAGCCAACGGCTGCGCAAAATCAATTTGAACCGTATTGGTGTCAATTGCTTTGACCGTAAACTCTCCAGCGTTTTGAATTGAAAAGCAAGTAGTCTGCAGCGTATTCAAATTGATATCTTTTGAAAATTTCAGTGTAAGTGGTGCATCGACGGCTACATTCTTTGTATCTTGCCCGTCCACGGATACATCGACTGCCTCAACCATTTTTGTGATTTTTATATTATCGAATTGATAAGTCGCATTATTCCCAAACAAAATAATCTCTGGCGCTCCTGCCGCCGTGTATCCATTCTCGTTTGTATAATCAATAACCTTTGCTCCGTTAATATAGGTTTGGTAATGTTTTCCTTGCAAGACATGCTTAAAACGGTATGTTCCGCCAACCGACAAATTATAGCTTTGAAATTTATAATTGCCGTCGCTGTAAATTCTGATTCCATTTTCTTGCGGATGAAATGCCAGCCTGTTGAGGTTATCGATCGGTTTGTCTGTAAATAACGCCAATCGATAATAACTACCTGAGCTACCTTTGTTTACTGGTGTAAAATCATATTCCATAGTATAGTCGCTCCATGATTTTTGATTAGCGTAATCACTATGTACAAACGCAATCGACGATGAATTGGACGAGCCGGTCGCGATCTGCAAGCAACCGTCCCCGGAAACTGTGGCGCTTCCATAATAAGCTGGGTTCGTACTAAGCTGAACGTAATTCCATGCGCCGGTCACCGGTTTTTCGGTATTATAGGATGAAAAATCATCCGATAAAAGTTCTTGCACCATAAATGATTTATGATATTCTATCGACAGCTCCGCCAGCTCATCGAAACTGGTCAAACCAGCATGTATTATCAGCTGATAAACCGCATCGCACATCAACCCCTGTGCCGGTTTAATGGTGTATGAAACAGGCGACGCCCATGTACTGCTACTATATCCGCTCACAGTCCGAACCCGTTCATATAAAATATTTTCTACTTTTACGCCATTCTGTAACAGATCAATGTATTGTGCCAGTGTTTCAATATTGATTTCTTTCGAAGGATAAACAGTCACTCCAGTTTGATCCGCCTCAATGCCATAAAATGTCAGTTCATCCGTCACTGTCGCCATGGACGGTGGAAACAGTGACACCTGTAGGAAGAGAACCATTAGAAGAACAGAAAAGATTTTATGCATAATCCACCTCATATATCGTTTGATAGCATTCTGCCTGTATTGCACATACAGGCAGAATGAAAATTTTATTCTACTGCAGGCATACAGTAAGGATAAATATTAGCAAAGTCGCTGAAAACAAATACTTTTATCTGCGTTCCACCATTGACCTGAAAAGCTGAAAAGCTTACAGGGCTGCTTCCTGCTGGAAGGCTTTCCGTTTCCAAGACCTGTACATTTTTCATGACATTATTGTTATAGGATGCCACCAAAATTTTGCAGGGCTTCGATTCCGCATAGGCATTTACTACAGAAAGATCACCATTCACAGCTGTCTGCCCGCTGATAGTAGAAATTGAATTCCCGTTCATATCGCTGACACTGAAGCTGCCAATCTCGATTGCATCAGCAATTTCCTCCATTTTTGTAATGCGGATATTATCAAATTGATAAGTAGCATTATCCCCTTGTGGAATGATCTCCGGCGCTCCCGTCGCCGTGTATCCATTCTCGTTTGTATAATCAATAACCTTTACTCCGTTTATATAGGTTTGATAGTGTTTTCCTTGCAAGACATGCTTAATACGGTATGTTCCGCCAACCGATAAATTATAGCTTTGAAATTTGTAATTGCCGTCGCTGTAAATTCTGATTCCATTCTCTTGCGGCAAAAACGCCAGCCTGTTGAGGTTATCGATCGGTTTGTCTGTAAATAACGCCAATCGATAATAACTACCTGAGCTACCTTTGTTTACCGGTGTGAAATCATATTCCATAGTATAGTCGTTCCATGATTTTTGATTTGCGTAATCACTATTTACAAACGCAATACACCCTGAATTGGACGAGCCAGTCGCGATCTGCAGGCAGCCGTCCCCGGTAACTGTGGCGCTTCCATGATAAGCTTGATTCGTACTAAGCTGAACGTAATTCCATGCACCGGTCACCGGATTTTCGGCATTATATGTCGAAAAATCATCCGATAAAAGTGACCTTACAGTAAAGTACTTATTGTAATCCGATTTTAGATCCAAGGTATAATCGCTGCTCATAAGACCTGCTTTGATCTTTAGCTGATACACCATATCGCTTCGCAAACCATTTGCAGGCTTTATTATATAGCACAATGGATTTGCCCATGTGCTGCTGTATCCATTTACCGCATCCACCTTTTGGCATACTAAATTTTCCAACTGCGCACCGCCTTCATACAACTCAATGCTTTGAGCGAGCGCGGAACTATCCACTTGAGCGGACGGATATACTGTAATGCCCTCGGCGTCGACCTCAATTCCCGCCATTGTTAAATCGCCTAATTCCACCATCTTTGTTATTTTTATATTATCAAATTGATAAGTAGCGTTATCCCCTTGTGGAACGATCTCCGGTGCTCCCGTCGACGAATATCCGTTCTCGTTTGTATAGTCAAACACCTTTTCACCATTTAAAAAAGTTTGATAGTGTTTTCCTTTCATCACATGCTTGATTCGATATGTACCGCCGACCGCCAGATTACAATTTTGCACTTTATAGTTACCATCGCTAAAAATCCTGATTGCATTATATTGCGAATGAAAAATGAGTCGACTCGTGTCACCACTTGGTTTGTCTGTAAAAAACGCCAATCGATAATAATTACTTGAGCTGCCTTTGTTTGCTGGTGTAAAATCATATTCCACAGTATAGTCACTCCATGTCTTCTGATTTGCGTAATCACTATTTACAAATGCAATCGACGATGAATTGGACGAGCCAGTCGCGATCTGCAGGCAGCCGTCCCCAGTAACAGTAGCACTTCCATAATACGCCGGGTTTGTGCTTAGCTGAACGTAATTCCATGTCCCGGTTACCAGATTCTGCGCATTATACGTTGAAAAATCGTCCGATAAAAGCAACTTGACAACAAAGGATTTTGTATAGTCAGATTTTAACTCGTATAAACCATCACTGCTCAACAGCCCTTCGTTTATCTGAAAATCATATTTTATATTGCACTGCATGCCTCCTTCCGGCTTAATGATATATGCCGTTGGGTTCGCCCAAATACTGCTGTAACTGCTCACCGTGGCGATCTGCTCACAAACCAGATTCTCAAGCAAAACGCCATTCTGATATAGCTCAGCATTTGCGATTATGGCAGCTGTCGTGACCGCACTGGAAGGATAAATTGTAATCCCGTCAGCATCAGCCTCTATTGCCGAAATGGTTAAATCTCCTGTTGCATAGGATATGAAGCATGTGCTACATAACATAAGAACGATAGCCAAAATAAACACCAATGATTTTTTCATTTTAATTACCCCTTTCGGATTTGTAATAATATTATGGTCTCGCTGATTTTTTGTACTCATTCAACTGTCTTTGAATTTCATCCCTTAATTTCTCAATGCCCGCAGTAAGCAGCTTCCTCTTATACTGCTCATAACAATCTTCGGGATCAATTGCACCATTGAATAAGGCTCCAAATTCTGACGAAGCCGCATTCACCTGCGAAATCTCCGAAGATATGGGTGTGGTATCTAATACGAAGCCCAACAACTGTGACTTTTGCGCTTCATTATTCATCCTGATTGTATCTTCCCACACATTTTCATTCATTCCTTCCAGAAGGTAAGAATGAAATTGATTTCCGAATTTCCAGGCTGCGTTCACATAGTACCCTGAATCTTTTTTTAATCGGATATGTTTCAAGTCCATTTTCTCATAATGCCTTCCTTCGATTCCAAAGGATATTAAATTATACAGTTCATTATTTGTATTCATCAATTCTATCAGTTTAATTGCCTGCTTAGGATGTTTGCAGGTTCTGCTAACTGCAATCATCGTGGCAAGACATTTTGCACGTGTAACAAATGGTTTGCCTATGAAAATGGGAGTAACCTCGCGACCGCCGAATTTCGCTTTTAATTCCGCTTCAATGCCGGGTTTGTAAGTAGTCTGAAAAATCGCATATTTACCGTTCACCCAGTCGAGGTTATCATCTCCCACGCTGGCAACATCTGACCTGATATATCCCTTTTCATACCAACTTCTGATCTTTTTTGCTGTGTATAGAGTATCGTCCGAATCTAACACCGTATATGCCTTTAAGCTATCATCATAACTCCTGATATAAATCTCATTCGTGATACTATCCATTGTATTCTGTGACCACAACATGCCGTTTGCGTTCCTCCACGGATATACCTCCGGCATTTCATTCTTTATTTTTGCTAATATAGGTTCCAAGTCATCCATCGTCTTGATATTTGATAAATCCAATTTCAATTTCTCTACGATATCAGTAAAAACAAAAGGAGTGAAAAAGCCCGAAACAACCTGATAATTTGGCACGGCATAAATCTCCCCATTTATTTTTGACGCTTCCCATAAGTAATCCGGAATACTCTTTTTCAAGTCAGGCGTTGTTTTCAGCAGATTATTTAAAGACTGATACCCTCCCTTTTTCGCCGTTGTTTCATATGGATTGACAAAACCCGTAAAACACATGTCAAATACCGTTCCAGCTGACATATTCATATTCATTTTTTCGGTAAATGATCCTGTATCAATAAACTGCATATCCAGTTTTGCACCGATGACCGGAGATATAATCTTATTTGCCGCTTCCATCACCTCCTTTATATCCGACTGTTTGTCACCCGGTACATACCACGTAAGCGTCGGGGTTTCACTGCTACCATCCGTCGGCGGTTTCGCCTTTCCGCATCCCCCTACGCTGCATATTAAAATAACAGATAGTACGGCCGCTAAAATTTTCTTCATAACAAGTCTCCTTTTTATATAATATTTTTCATCCTTTTACGCTACCTACGGTCAATCCTTTAGTAAAGTATTTTTGAAAGAAAGGGAAAATAACAAGCACCGGACCTGCGACGACTACAGCCATCGCCATACGTACCGTTTCCGCAGGAATATCCATAGAGGCCATCATTTGTACAGTGCCGGAGTTTGTATCCCTCAGGAGTTCTATATTTTTCATAATTCTTTGCAGTAGATATTGCAGACTGATGTATTTATCTTGGTTGATATACAACATGGACGTCATCCAATCGTTCCATTTACCCAAAAATACAAACAAAGCAACCGTCGCCAGTACCGGTTTTGAAAGAGGAAGCATAATTTTATAGTATATCGTATATTCAATGGCTCCATCAATCAACATTGACTCAATAATTTCATTCGGAATATTTTGAAAAAACGTCCGGATCATAAAGATATACCATGGTGTAATCAAGTAAGGAATAATATACACCCAGATAGTATCATTCAGATGAAGATACTGCGTAATCAAGATATATGAAGGAACCAGACCGCCACCGAACAAAGTGGTAAAATACAAATAAAACGCAACAAACCGTTTGGATTTGAAATTACTTCTTGAAAGCGGATAGGCAATCATCGACATTAGTAAGACGGCGAGTATCATCGTTAGCATGGAAAAGATAAAAGTCACTTTATAAGCATTAATAATTTCAGTCTGATTTAAAAACACATACCTGTAAGCGCTTAAATCAAACAGCCTCGGAAATAAGCAATAACCATTAACTGCAATATCCTTCTCGCTGGACAACGAAACACTGATTACAACGATCAACGGGATAACAATTATTAAACATAATATGATAAAGAATAAAATAATTAAAAACTGTTTTACGGAATCATTTTTCTTCACTCTACAGTCCTCCTTAAAAAAGCCCGCCGTCGGGATCAATCTTCTTTGACAAATGATTGGTAATCATAACAAGAACGAAGCCTACTAACGATTGCAAAAGACCGACGGCAGACGACATTCCGATATTGCCCAGCGTCCTCAAATTCCGAAATATATAGGTATCAATGACGTCAGTTGTCTGATACAAAGCGCCCACATCCCGTGGAATCTGGTAAAACAAGCCGAAATCAGCACGAAAAATTGATCCTATTTTTAAAATTGTCAATAGCGTAATTATCGGTATCAGGCATGGGAAGGTAATGTATCTTGCTTTTTGCCATTCGTTCGCGCCGTCAAGATAAGCGGCTTCAAATAGGCTACTGTCAATTCCCATAAGCGTCGCATAATAAAGAATGGAATCCATTCCGACATTTTTCCATATAAAACTAATAAGAAGAATGCCCGGCCAAAGCTCTGGTTTGGAATACCAGTCAATTTTGCCGATACCCGCCAATTGGAGAGTGCGGTTCAGTATGCCATATTCCGGATTTAAAAACGCGTATACCATATAAGAAACAATAACCCATGATAAGAAATGCGGGGTTATCATAATGGTTTGAAACGCCATTGTGGTGATTCTGTGTTTTAGTTCAAAAAGCAGGATAGCAACAACCACAGCGCAAAGTATACCTACAAATATAAACAGGATATTCATGGAAATGGTGTTCCATGTAATTCTGAAAAATTCACTCGATTCAAAAAAAAATTTTATATTATTCAACCCTACCCATCTGCTTCCAAAGATCCCTTGGTCATACCGATAATCCTTAAACGCGATAATAATACCGCCCATAGGAATGTAGCAAAAGACAAAAACCAACAGCATCGGCATTATGCATAGCGACCAGTGCTGAAATTGTTCGGATAGATTCCATTTCTTTTTTATTTTTACTGATTGGTTATACTCAAACTGCGCATTCAAAATTTTCCCCTCCAGTTTCATTTGTTATGATAATAACATAGTCCAACCAACAATTCAATCCTCTACGTTAACAACTTGGTACTTAATATTAAGAACATCTTGATATTCCTTGAAAAATGTATTATAATAAAATCGAACAAATTAGCAATTTTACAAAGCCGTTCTTAGCGGTGGAATGGAGGTTGGCATGTACAAACTAATACTTGTTGATGATGAAACGCTGGTCTTGCGGCAGTTATCTATTATTATTAACTGGAACGAAATAGGATTTGAACTGGCCGGAACTTATACAAACAGCCGGGAAGCGCTCGAGCATTTAAAGACCCGCGACACGGATGTACTGATATCGGATATTAAAATGCCGCATTTTTCCGGACTGGAACTGGCACAATATTGTTATGAAAATAAACCTTCTATTTATGTTGTATTGCTCAGTGCCTACCGCGATTTTGAATATGCGAAGACTGCCATTCAATACAATGTTCATGATTATATTACCAAACCCATTACGCAGGATTCATTGATCAGCGTGCTGAAAAAACTGTACTGCGCACTTTCCACAAATCTTTCTTGTCAGCCCGTTGAAAGCTTTTTGGCCCATATACGCTATCAGACATTGTTCTCCAACCTGTTGTGCGGCAACATTGAATCGCCGGGAGAGGTGCAGTCATATTTTAGTCAGGCGCATCTTCCCCTGGAGTACTGCAATGCACCGGGGGTTCTGATACACATACAACTCCTTCATTTGGATCAATATTTAAACTCTGTCTGGAAACATGGAATTGAAAGATTGTTTAACGCCATCGGGATGCTTGTTACTTCGCAATCGGAACACTATTGCTTTTCCATGATTCGCACGCTCAAAAATACCATTGAAGTGATCGGCCTCATTTCAGATAAAAGTAGAATAAACGCAATCTGCAAACAATACCATACTGAATTAATGAATAATCTACACAATCTGCTCAAGCTAGAATTTGACTATACTGTGGTAAATTGCTTTGAAAATCTGTCTGATTTCGCAGGTTCAAATGCGTACGCAAACGAAAGCAGCAACGATATTGTCGATAAAGTGACGGAGTATATTAAAGCAAATTATAAAAATGATATTTCGTTGGAAGATGCCGCCAGACATGTATCCTTAAGCAGAGTATATCTTTGCTCGTATTATAACAAACATTCACCCGAAAGCTTCACTGACACACTGAATAATGTCCGGTTGGAAAAAGCAAAAGAAGAATTGAAAAAAAATGACGCTAAAATTTCTGTTCTTCATGAACTTGTGGGCTATAAAAGCAAAACTTATTTTTACAAGATATTCAAAGATAAATATAAGGTCACACCCGGCGAATACCGCGATTTGTATTTGAAAGGAATTTATCATGAATAATTCAATACACACCATTATAAATCTGATTCGCGATTACAAATGGAAAAGCTTATTTTTTAATTACTGGAAAATGTGTCTTATATTTGTTATGATTCCGTTTATTATTATATACTTCCTGATTTTCTCATTTTATGACAACAGCAATAAAGCAAAAAATGCCCTTCTAGATACGCAAATTTTTTACCAAAGTAAATCAAGCGTTGATAATATATTCGGTAATCTCAACAACTTCCACAGGAGATTGTCCGTAAATACCAATGTCATTCAATATCTGAATTGCACAAATGTACAAAGCATCTCCCCAAATGATATCGCCACCATCCTGTCTACCATCAATGAATATACATATTATTCAAAAAATATAGACTCTATCTTTTTATATTCTTTCAAAAGCAATTATGTACTTTCTACACGCAACAGCAATTCTCTTTCTTCTTTTTATGATACGACATGGTATAATCAATACGCCGCAACCAGTTTGGACTGCTTTTCCATTTATTCTCCGTCCCGCTACTATAATATGGTTCCGGACGTTTTGTCCAACTGCTATGGTATCTACAACGGAAGCGAGCTGACCGGCCTTCTTGTATTTAACATTAATATTTCAGAACTAATCAATTCATTTAATTACGACGATGAAAGCAATATTCTTCTGTTCGATCAGAATCAGAAATCAGTATACCAAAAATTTAAAATAAACACACATGTACTGTATGAACTGAACAACACTCCCGTCCAAAATGGTTCTATCCGAAGTTTTGAAAAAGAAAATATTTTTTGCGTTACATCTAAACTGGATAACAGTAATATGACAATGGCGATCACAAAGCCGTTACGTAACATCCGCATGCCTATTATTATAATGATTCTAGTGATTCTAGCTGCCTTTTTTATTCCATTTATGATATCTTTGTATCTGTCGGGAGTGTTTTATAGTTCCATTGCTAAAATTGCCACGAATCTGCAGCTTATCTCATCAGATGAATTTACTGTGGGCAGGGAGTATAATGAGCTATTGTCCATCAATAGAAATATTTTAAAAATGATATCGAAAACAGAAAATATTGAATCAGAGCTTTCCCAAAAGATGATCGACTTAAATAGAGCTCAAACAATCGCCATGCAGACACAGATGAATCCACATTTCTTGTTTAACACACTTAATCTCATTAGTGTTTTGTCCATGGGGCTGTCCAAAACTGACCGGCGACTTGAAAACGTGATAGCTCTGCTATCTGATCTCCTTGCCGAGGCACTGGACACCAAAAATATTCTGGTAACCATACGAGACGAAATATCCTATGTAAAGAAATATATCCAAATAGCAGAAATCAAAGAATGCAATAACTTCACTACCGAATGGAATATTGACGAATCGCTGCTAGATTACAAGATTATTAAGCTTCTGTTACAGCCGCTTGTGGAAAACGCATTTGAACACGGCCTGAAATATAAGGATGAGAATGAGGAAAAAAATCTTAAAATTAGTATCCAAGAAAATAAAGGAGATGTACATATTTCCATCATCGACAACGGCCCGCAGATCAATCCGTCCAAACTGCATGAATTAAACGATCAACTGAATAATTCCGAAATATCGGAATCAAGTAATATTGGTTTAAAAAATGTTAATAAACGTATTAAATTGATTTTTGGCGAAAATTACGGTTGTTCAATTGAATCATCTGTGGAAGGAACAACAGCAAATATTAAAATTCCAAAAACGTAAATAATTGAAACCGGCATACAAGCTGTGGTGTACATATCGTTTGCGACTTCCGAGCAGAGACCCTGGAAACTTTGTATAAAAGTGATTAAGAGTCATCCATTTAGGCAATTATTGAAATATACAATTATACCGCAAAAGGATGATCTTTTTAATAAGCCAGACACCAGTAGAATTAATGAAGGCATATGTTAATAGTCATAATCTTACGAGTACTACCGAAATCATGGTTGCCCATGGAAAGCGAGTTGGACATGGAATTAAGTTACGAAGAAAGCGAAAGATCGCCGGATAATAACGGCGAAATTTTGTCGAAAAGGGAGTGTGTAACTATCAAGTAGAATTCCAGGCAGTGTGAGATCTTTTCTGTAAATTCATATTTCTATGATAAAATCATAATTAATTGGGGGCAGGAACAGCCGCTTGTCGGCTTTCCTGCCTTAGTTATAATATAGCACAGTTTTTTTGGCATGTCAAGGGCGGCTCCCGTAGAGCCGTGTATTTACCCTTGTACATGACGAAAAATTTGTGCTTTCCACCAAATGAGCAAACAAAATTGCCCACCCCTACCAATTATTAATTTGTTTTCTGGGCAATTCGCCAATCCTCGCCTTCAAATTCCAAAACCTGACACTTATGCGTTAGTCTGTCGAGCAGCGCCGTGGTAAGAACACCGCTTTGTTGCCCACAGCTAGCGCTATGTGAGTCTTTCCTGTCCCCAGTTTCTAATGTCGTTATTTATTTTGGAACTTTACACTGTTTGATCTACCATTTGAGGTTAATCAGACATATCTTTTGCAATGTGCTTTGTTAACTAATTGACAGGATTTCTTTCAATTTCTTCTGCCAATTAAGCTATTATCTCGTAATCCAAAACAATGAAAAAGCTGTTATTGGCTTGATATTGCTTTCTGCTACTGTTTTCTATTTATATTTCTAAATTATTTTCTCAAATCATAGTATTTCAAATTATAACATAAAATTTCTTATTATTCAATCCTCAAAACTACTTATTTTGTACTTATTATTTACATCATCTTGTTATTAGGCTTTAATCTGTTTAATGTAAATAAGGATAAACTTTAGAATATTTTCGACCTACAGTGCTGTTTGAGTATCATTTGGGTCACCATTTCTTGCCAGATCATACTCTACTGACCAGTCTAGTTCTCTATACTCCTCGCCTCTTCTATCCTCTTTTATAAAGTCCATTAGCATATCAAGCATTTCCTCTGTCCATGTATTGCGGTCGATTTGCGCGGTTGTAAATTTATTTTGAGTAATCATCTCAAAACCAAAAATATCCTTCACCTGCGTCTTTGATGCACCGTCAACCACCTCTGCAACAAGGTGGCTTGGAATGAATAACACACCGCCCCCCGCACCAAAAACTATATCTCCGGGCAGGCAAATGGCATTGCCTATGCGTGTTGGTGTATTAAAGCCTTTCATAACAAAGTCACGAATAGGCGTTGGGTCTATTCCTCTGTAATACACTTGTACACCTTCAACCTTCTCCATCTGCTCGGTGTCACGGATACCGCCCCAAATAACACCGCCGCCTGTTTTCGTTTTTGTTTTAATCGCAGTTGTAAGATTACCGCCTAAAAAAGTTCCCTTATAAATTTTATCATACATATCCGCAACCACAACGTCGCCTTCCACAAGGCTGTCAATTACCCACTGGTTATAGTTGCCCTTTCTGCCCTCATTCATTCCTATTTCAAACATTGTTTCGTGAAGGTCTGGGCGCGTTGGACAAAACTCGCAGGTAACAGCCCTACCGATAAGCTTTCTTCCGTCATTATGTAAGGTTTTTAACCTGCCTTCAAACTGACTTTCATAGCCTTTGACGAAAATCGGCTTCCATACTTCTTCTAATGTAAGGCTATGCAGTGCAGTCAAATATTTATCCGCTACCTTTGGTCTCCCATCAGGAAAACGCTCACCCTTCCATTGCTGTGTTACCGCTATTATATCCTCTTTTACATTGAAGTTCAAAGATGCATTCCTCCGTCCACAATAATATCCGTTCCTGTAATATATCTTCCCTCATCCGAGCATAAAAGCAAAGCCGCACCGGCACAATCCTCTGCTTTACCCTCATTGCCAGCAGGAATACCGCCAAGGATCAATTTTCTGTATTCTGCGTCCGCAAGCGCACTATCATTCCGCGGCGTCGCAATCACGCCCGGAGCAATATTATTTACCGTAATGCCATATGGTGCAAGCTGTTTTGCGAGGTTGGTAACAATGCTCATCAGCGCTGCTTTCGAGGCTGCATATATCGCCATCTCCTTGTGCGGCTTGTATTGCTGCACACTGCCGATGGTCACAATTCTTCCCCAGTCTTGATTCAGCATATAAGGTTCGTAAATCTGAATTAATTCCAATGAGCTTTTCAGATTCACCCGCATCTGCTCATCAAATTCTTCTCCTGTAATCTCATTCCATGGTTTTCTGTACTGTACTGACGCATTAAGTATAAGAATATCCACATTCCCTGTTTGCTCATATAACTTTTGGGCGCATCCATCCTGTGATAGGTCGCCTATAACCGGCTTTGAACCTTTTATTTTTGCGGCGGCATTTTTGCATTTTTCCATATTTTTAGATCCATGAACAAACACATTTGCTCCGTTTTGAGCAAGGCATTTCGCAATCGCAAAGCCTATGCCCTGCGTTGAACCAGTAATGAGCGCTTTTTTCCCTGTTAAATCAAACATATTTTTACCTCTTAGAGTTTTATTTTAAATTCATTTGATCCCTTTTTTGAGAAATTGATTGTCTTGTCAATTGTTTTTTCGTTATAATTAATTTTCAAATCATAAGCGCCGTAAAAGCCCTTGAAGCACGCTTTTCCATCTTGTGCACTTTGGATAGTCTCATTCGTGCGCCATGTTTCACCAAACAACTTTTTAAGCAACTTATACGCCGGTTTGGGCGTGAAATCAAACCGCAGCAGTCCGCCGCGATAATAGTTTTCGCCCGAAGCCATATCTCCCTGCTCTGCAAACGCCGCATAACCATCCACCAGATTCCAATAGATAATACTTTCCATTGCTTCATGGCTGAACCAGATAGAATATACGTTTTTCAAAATTTCCGCCTGAATATCCTCATCCTCCGCAGCCTCGGTATATGCTGGAATTGTCACTTCGGTAATCTGCATCGGTTTTTTAAAATCTGCGTAACAGTCGAGTACCTTGTACATATGAACAGGATCATAAAATATTTTTGTTGATTCCGCTTCATTCTCCGCCCTGTAAAACATATGATATTGCATTCCGATAGCGTCGATACGAGCACCCTTACTTAGCGCGCGCTCTATCTGCATATAATACCCACTGCGGTTGCCGTTGAAAACATTCCAGATATTTTCACTCGCATCGTTGATAATGAGTTCATTCATAGGAAAATACCGTTCAGCGCATTTAAAACTCCATTCTACCAAATCCGGCTCGTGAAAAAACACTGTCTCCCCATTTCGGAACAATGTTTCGTTGGTAACCTCCCAGCCATGGATACGGTGCGCATAACGCTCCGCCAGTTCGCGGAAACGTTTATCCAGCTTCTTTTTGATTTCGTCCACCTCATTCACAAGCCAGTTTGGCGACCACTGGTCGTACATCAGGCAGTGTTCTTTTGGCGTGATACCGTTTTTTTCGCAGTATTCCAAGCACAAATCCGGTGCGGGGCGTCGATAAAGCTTGGGACTGTTTTTGTCAAAACGCGGTTTCCCCTCCTCTGGTTCTAAATCCTTCCAGTAGAAAGGCAACGTCGCCAGATTAAATGCGTCCTTGAAATATTGCTTATACATTTCGTTTTTTTCATCGCTTTCCAGCTCGTCAAGCATAAAAAGATTGGCGCCATACTGGAATTCATGCGTTTTCTGTTTGATTTCAACATGTACGTCAGACAACATATTTCCTTCGTTGTCCGTGAACGTAAGCGTAGCAAACCCTTTACGATTTTTTTCGATACCGCTATCCACGCGGCTTTTCATATAATCCTTGTTATCCTCAAATGGTCTTAAAACCTGTTCCCTTCTGTTACTCATTGTACATTCCTCCTATCATTTTCTCTACATTATATGTTTGATTAAATTTCATTTCAAAGCCGCAGTCAATTTGCGAAAGAAACGTATGCGGATCTTCCGTATTACTTGCAAACATGCCATAGTGATTTGGAATTCCCACTTTCGGGCGGATGATGTTTGTAAGTCTCGCCGCTTCCTCCACGTTCATATTGCCTAGTTTGCCGTTGATACAGATAAACATGCAATCAATATTGATCAGTTCCTCAAGTTTTTCGTTGTAATATGTATCGCCCGAAAAATAGAGCGTTTTTCCGTCATGCCGGATTATAAGCCCAATTGCCGGTACCGCATGGTCAGCAAATACTGCTTCAATCTCAAATTCGCCGACTATGGCTTTCTCTCCTTCATTCAATGCAATTTTATTTTTTACTCCAAGCTTTTCTAAGTGTTCCATACAGTCGAACGGTGCATAAAAAACTTTTGTTTCTAAATACATTTCTATAATTGCATCGGGGTCTAAATGGTCAAGATGATTATGTGTGCAGATGATAATATCTGAATTTAAGTCTTTTGGAGATATAGGACATTCAACCATTCGCGCGCGCCCTGCAACTTTATTTACTATATCCGATAAATACGGGTCTATGCAAATCTCTGTTTTTCCGTCATTGAGTATGTAACCGCTTTGCCCAATCCATGTTATATTCATTAGCTCCACTCCCTGTCATTCGCCCATTCTTTATTCCATTTGTCCGTCGGCTCCCACTGCCCTGGGTATTTATCATGGATATGCTGTGCAATCAATTCTTCATTCAATTCATCTATACCCAAACCTGGTTTATTCGGCACATTGGCAAAACCATCAGCAATCAAAGGATTATCAATACCAATCACTAAATCATTCCACCACTCTATATCACTGGAATGGTATTCCACCGCCAGTACATTTTGCACCGCTGCAGCGCAATGAATGGCTGCCATACAGGCAATAGGGCTTTCCGCCATATGTATTGCCATTGCAACGCCGTATTTGTCGCACATATTACCAAGCTTTTTCATTTCCATTGCGCCGCCGACAGTCAGCATATCGGGATGAATTACCGACACACCGCCGCTTTTCATGAGCGGTTCAAAGTTTTCGGCAAGATAAATGTCCTCACCTGTGCAAATAGGAACATTACAGTGATTAGCGATTTTAACATAATGGTTTGTATACTGCCAAGGCGCAATATCCTCAATCCAAGCAATATTATATTTTTCCAGCCTTTTAGCAAACATAATGCAATCATCTATGCAGATATGCCCGAAATGGTCAATGGCAAGCGGCACTTCGTATCCGATTACATCACGCACCTCTTTCACATAGTTTTCAAGATAATCCATACCCTTTAGCGTTAAATGTATGCCTGTCGAATGGTGTGGAATCGTAAAGGTTTCATAGTTTTTTCCAAGCATCATGTCCATATCAATTGAACCCTTTTGATGATTGATTGCCTTCATTGAATATCTTTTAATATCCTCTAAAAATCCAAGAGGAGCATTTAAACATCCCGGCTCATCAAGCATAAGCTCTATTCCTAAATCCATTTTAACAAATGTGAAGCCTTTGTCAATACGTTTTTGCAGTGCTTTTCCCATATCAGTTCCAGTATGCTTGCCGTCCACATCAGTATCACAGTACATTCGTACCTTGTCACGAAATTTTCCGCCCAGCATCTGCCAAAGGGGAACTCCCCAAGCCTTGCCAGCCAAATCCCAAAGCGCAATTTCAATACCCGATACACCACCGCCTTGCCGGGAATGCCCGCCGAACTGCTTAATCCGCCGAAAAAGCTTATCTACATTGCAGGGGTTTTCACCCAAAATTCTACTTTTCAGCATCAACGCGTAAGTCGCACTGGAAGCGTCACGCACTTCGCCGTAACCTACTATCCCCTGGTTGGTGTATATTTTAATCAGCGGACAATGCTTGGGCGCACCATTGATATTCGTTACACGAAGGTCGGTAATTTTGAGTTCAGAGGGTACGGAACAGGTGTTAACGCTCTCTGAAATTTTATCAAACATATTATTTTGCATTTTGAGCCTCCCATTGACAATTTTGATTCTTATGATATAATTATAACTAATAAATATACAAAAGTCATCAAATATATTATTGAGTTTGCAAAATATATTTCGTTTTGGAGGCATTTATATGGAAGTCAGTGAAGCGCTTATCCCGTCCGGAAATCAGAATCATTTTTTATTAAAGTTGTTCCATTCTCATGTTCAGCCGGGTAAACGTGCATACCGCCAGCACCATCATACCGAGTTTGAAATTGCTGTATTTAAAGAAGGCTGCGGAACCTATACCGTTGGTTCTAAACTTTATGACATTCGCCCGGGCGATGTATTTTTATTCAGCACACATGAAATCCACTGTATTACAGAAATTGCTGATTGCAAACAAATGGTTTTGATGAATATTCACTTTGAGCCAAGGTTTATCTGGTCGCCTGGCAATGATTTATTTGACGCGAAATACTTGAAAATATTTTTTGATAGAAATGAAAATTTTGAAAACCGACTGGATAGGAATAATCCTGCAACCCAAAAAATACGCAGCCTAATGCTTCAAATGGAACAAGAATTCCATGATAAGCTTTCTGAATACGAATTGATGATAAAAATTCAGCTGATGACCATATTGGTGACACTAATACGAAATTATGACTATGTAAACGAAACCGGTTCCGGTTTTCCAGTAACACAGCAAAGCCTCGCTAAAATTGAAGAGGCCATGCTATTTATTGATCAAAACGTAGAAAAAGATTTATCACTGGAGGAAATTGCAAAAGCTGCCGGAATGAGTCGGACATATTTTTCTACCATCTTTAAAAAACTGAATGGTATTTCCCCATGGGATTATATAACAGCCAAACGGATTGAAAAATCTATTGAGCGACTGAAAGATGGAAATGAAACGGTGCTGGAAATCGCCTGCGCCTGCGGATTTAATAATACAGCCAACTTCAATCGCGCGTTTAGAAAAATTACCGGGAAGGTACCAACAGATTATAGATAAATTCAGCCATTTACCTTTCCAAAAATGAGTATTCCGGTGATTTTGTGATAATGGGAGCTACTCTACCAGTTTGTTAGAAACCAGCATTCGGAAATCTGTATTTAATAATGCCGTTTATTTTTTCACGTAGATTTAAAATAAATTCAGCGCTATGGGGATATTGCTTGAATGTAACTGGCATTTCAGAATCAAGCATAGCGATAATATCTTCTTTGGGCATAATATTTTCCAAGTATTTCATTGCCTGCATATCCTGTAAGCCGTGCTTAAATACCTTTATACGAAGGGATTCCAATGGTCCGTTCGTCCCCGGATAAACTGAAAATGCGTCGCCGGAAGGAAATGCTCCTAATGCATCCGTAGTAATAAAGGGATTGATGAGTTGTTTAGAGTATTGGGAGTAATAAAAATTATATCCCCAGTGTAAAAATCCCACAATGCCATATTTATACATCTGCATTCCTATTATGCGGTTTCTGTATGATGGCATTGACATAAATCTGTTGCTCACACTGATGTTTTGCCCGCAACAATTATAGGTCCAAAGCTCCGGTACCTTGCGTTCAAGAAATGGCTCGATATGATCATTGGATGGTACAGGATGGGTAATTAGACCCGTTTCGTAAAATTTATAATCGGACAAGGCATCAAAAACAACAAAGTCTTTGAGCATATCACCCAGAACATTTTTTGCAGCGGCATAGGTATCATGGTATTGCTCCGACGGTTCGTCCGAAACGTGGAAATAAGTCCTTTTATCAACACCCTCCTGTTTTAAAAAAGAAGTCAGAGCAGGCAGAAACTGCTTTATAAAGCTTGTGTAATGTTCGGATGTGGCTTCTACATCCCACCCGAAAATACGGTGAAGTCCGCCGTTTTCATATGCCATAATTTTAGGTGTGAATTGCGCACCCCACTGAGTAAACAAATGAGCCATTTCAAAATACTGTATGCCACATTTGTGACAGATCTCAATCCATCTTTTAAGCTTACCGAAGTCAAATGTATAATTATCTCCGTCTTTAATAATATCCACCAGCTGAACAGTGAGTCGTTCCCCTCCCACAATAGTATCAAGCGGAGGTGTGAATACAGGGGTCAGTATCATATTCATGCCATTATCCGCGGCGGTTTTTATGAATTTCTCCAAAAGCGTCCAATGCTCTTCACTGAAAACTTCCACATCATAGTAGGCGGCAATACAGTCTGCGTGGAACCACTGAGTGAAAATAAGCTCCTGTTTTGGTAATATGGCGTTTATTACTTCTAAGTTAAAGGTCTTACTTTCACTAAGTCCATGATTTGCGTTGGTCAATGTTATTGTAATAGGATAAATCCCTGCCGTCATATCTTCATCTGTTTGAATATCAATCCAGATTGCATGGTAATATACGGATGCATCCAAATTGCCGTTGCTTATCTCATCAAGAAGATCAGGGAATAATCCCGGTTCTGTTTTGAGGTAATATTCATCATAGACATCTTTATATGCTGGCAATTCAGAAGGTACGTTGACTACCTTACGAACCTTTATATTTCTGGCAATAGGTGAATCGAGACGGAGTTTTAAATCCAGCTTATTTCCGCCCTCACAATAATAGGCAATCTGATAGGCGAAGCATTCGCCTTTTAGCACCGATGCGTGCTGATAGTCCGATGATGCAGGCTTGTCATTGATAAAAATCTTTTCCAAAGACGACAATTGTTCTAAACATAATTTAATCATATATAAGCACATCCCCTTGACATTATATTCTACTTATATTATATTATAAATGTGTTCGGATTATATTGCAATATGAAATTGGTTAGTATATAATATAATTTCGGATACTATTATAAAGGAGGCAGTCATGATGTACCAACTGTTGCCTATTAAAAAAACAGTTAATGTAACACACGTCGCAACCGCTTCAGATCCAATTTATGACGAAAATTTCTACTTCAACGGAGAAAACCATAATTTTTGGGAAATGGTCTATGTGATTGACGGCGTTATCGGCGCGTCTGCTGATGAAAAGATATTTCAGCTGGGCAGCGGCGAAATCATATTCCACAAGCCTATGGAATTTCATAAGCTATGGTCTAAGCAGAATACCAGACCTCACCTGTTGGTTATATCATATCAGGTAGAGGGGGAGCTGATGGAATATTTTAAAAACGGCGTGTTTAAGCTAGACAGCGAATCAAGAGCTGTTCTGGATATGCTGTTGACTTATTTAAGGGAAGGACAGACTGCGTCAGAGGACGGAAGCTATAGGCGCGGCTTTTTAAAGCCGTGGCATAATCGTAAGTATTTTGGAGAAAAGGTGGGAGCGTTGCTGACTAGTTTTTTACTGACAGTAGCCGAAAGCGAACGTCATACCATGGATGTGGTGGAAAGCAAAAGCGCCAATCTGTACAACAAGGTTGTAAGTACAATGAAAGCTAATGTCAGACTAAATATAACCATTTCAGATATTGCTGATATGTGCGGTACAAGTCCGGCATATTTAAAAAAAATCTTTTTAAGGTATTCCTCATACAGTATACATAAATATTTTGTGCAGCTGAAAATTCAGGAAGCAATATCTCTTTTAGGCAAGGACTATTCCGTTCTTGAAATCAGCGATATTTTATCATTTAACAACCAGAATTATTTCAGTGTGGTATTCAAACGCGAAACTGGTTTTGCGCCAATGATATATAAAAAGAAATTTCTTTAATAGATAATAGCTCGCTTACAAATGATATGTTCACCTTTCTGCTAAAAGTGGGGTTTATATTTCTGGCTTTTGGTGCATGAATTTTCGTACGCCCAATTTTGGTAACCATTTTAATCATTTTTCCCCCGACTATTTGTATAATATAAGAGTAACCTTCATAATATCAAAAGTTATGAAAGTTGCTCTTATTTCTGTTATAATAAGTATACCAATATGGCGGACGTCCCCAACTATGGATTTTCACATCCGAATGTCAAACTGTCAGCCATCTACTTATTATAAATATTCGATTAAGCAGGTTGAAAACATTTACTGTCTTTCGCATCACGAGCAAATATGAATAGTAATAAGATTAGATGGAATTAAATTTTAAAGGAAGGTGCATATGATTAGCGTAGGAATTGATGTATCAAAAGGAAAAAGCACGGTTTGTATCTTAGATAACTATGGTACAATTATTAAAAAGCCATTTATTATTGAGCATACAAAAGAATCCATAAATGGCTTAGTAACAACGATTGATGGTCTTAGCGAAGAAACAAAAATAGTTATGGAAACAACGGGAATATATCATTTGCCAATATTAAATTATCTTCTGGAGCATAATCTTTTTGTATCTGTTATTAACCCATTAGTAATGAACAAATATGCTAATACCAACATAAGACCTGGAAAAACTGATAATAAAGACTCTATATTAATTGCAAGCTACGGAATCGATCATTGGTTTATTGTTGCAAAATGATTCTCAAAATATTTATCGTGATAAATTGAATTCATTTGCATTAAAATATTGGCATTATGATAATAGTTCTTCTAAAGACCCATCTGTTAAAATGTTAATATCAGAAGCGATTAGAGTATACAGAGAAATTAAAGTCTCTACTGAAATGATTTTAAAACAAATGAATAACATTGCAAGCACCTTAAAAGAGTACGATATTTTAAAATCAATGAAAGGTATTGGCGATAATTTAGCATCAAGATTTATTGCGGAAGTAGGTAATACTTAACGATTTAATTGTGCAAGTGGTTTAATTGCATATGCCGGAATTGATGCACCGGCATATCAATCAGGACAATTTACTAGCATAAATAGAAGAATTTCTAAGCGTGGCTCAAAATCGCTACGTAAAGTTGGTTACGAAATTATGGCATCTTTTACAAGACAAAAACCAATTGAAGACCCGGTTTATTTATATACCCTGAAGAAAGAATCCGAAGGCAAACCGGAAAAAGTTGCTAAAATTGCCGGGTTTAACTAGTTCATTAGAATATACTTTGCAAAAGTACGCGACGCTTATTTAGCATAATATAGCATAATATAACATTATATACATATTTAAACGGGAGCATCTAAGCTCTTTTTTTGTCATGCTCAAAATTATTTTATAATTATTTTAAAAAAGTATTGACTTTCTTTAGCAGGTTTGACAAAGAGCCAAAATATTTTTAAGTAGCTCGACCTCCATCTCAAGCTGGGCGATACGTTCCTCCGCACTCTTTTCTGACGATTTCTCATGCGGTTTGCACGACTTTTGCAATTTGATAATTTTTGATTCACTGCGCTCATCGATACCATTTGCTATTCGATATCGCCTTATCCAGCTTTTAACGGTGTAAAGCGGTATTCCAAGTTCTGCGTGAATACGTCGGTGTAAACTTTACACTTTGGCCGCTCAAATTTTACACCTCGGGCGGCGGGATTTTACACTCCTGGCGGCGAGGCTTTACATTTCTGTCGGCATACCGTGAAATATGTGCGAATTCCTGATTTGATGGGCGAACTCGCAATCAGCAGGGGTGACGGGACTTTTCATAAGGTTATCAACAAATACAAGCAGGTTAGCCTTCTGATTTTGGATGAATGGCTGCTGTTCCCGCCTAAAGAAACCGAAGCCCGCGACATACTGGAAATCGTGGAGGCGCGGCACAAGAAGGCTTCCACCATATTCTGCTCGCAGTTCGAGGTGGCTGGCTGGTATCACAAAATCGGAGAACCAACCCTTGCCAATGCCATATGCGACCGAATCGTCCACGATTCCTACACCATTATGATTGGCGGAAAGGAATCCATGCGTGGGCGCAAAGGAATCCATGCGTGGGCGCAAAGGGATTAATGGAGCCTGACGGCTCATTGGGACTCTGTCCCAAACCCTGAGGTTTATCGAATAGGTTTTCCAAGGAGAGTGGTGTGCCCGTCAGTTTGCACCAGCAAAAAAAGAGCGATACCCAGCGGCATCACTCTCCTTGCGAAACCTCATACACCTCTCGGGTTGCTCCTCAGCATTGCCCTGTCTTGTGTATAAGTAAAAGCAATTCCAGTTTATCACATGCCACAGACATAGTCAATGTAAAATTATCCGTCTTGACTGTAAAAATTGCGCCGCCAAAGGTGTAAAATTCGGACGGCTAAGGTGTAAAATTCTAGCGGCTCGGGTGTAAAATCGCGCCGACATATTCATCTGCCGCTATTCTTTTGTAACCAATTCCGTCGTGATAGAACAGATTTAATGCTTTTTCGTGCTCATTTATGTTTCGCATAATACATCTCCATACGGAGGATATTATTTCATTTTAAGGTGCATTTATCCCTGTCAATTATTTTGGGGGGCAGTTGAGGGGTGCGTTTTCAAATGTAAATTTGGATGGGGGCAGACTGTCCGAAAACTATAAAAAAATTTCTGATAAACCTTGTAAATTCTGTCGAAATATGATATAATAGATGTATACGAAATGCAGTAATAATCAGTGTTTTGGAGGTTTTTGAGATGCCGTATATTAAAGGTGAGAGCAGGGGTCAAATAACATTATTACCAGAAAGCTTAGAAGATTATGTTACGGAAGAAAATCCGGTGCGCGTTGTTGATGCTTTTGTGAACAAACTTGATATTCTGGGAATGGGATTTGACAGAGCAACCCCAGCTCGCGAAGGCAGATCGGGTTATGATCCTCGTGACATGCTTAAACTATACATTTATGGTTATCTGAACAAAATACGTTCATCCCGCAAACTGCAAACGGAATGCACACGAAATATAGAGCTGATGTGGCTTTTATCAAAGCTTGTACCGGATTTCCGCTGTATTGCGGATTTCCGGAAGGATAATGCAAAAGCCATAAAGCTTGTTTTTCGTGAATTTGTTAAACTCTGCGACAAATTAAATCTTCTTTCAAAAGAACTAATAGCAATAGACGGCAGCAAATTTAAGGCGGTCAACTCTAAAGAACATAATTTCTCAGCCGGAAAGCTTAATGACAGAATTAGATTTATAGATGAAAAATTGGAACAATATATTGCTGAGCTTGACCAAAATGATAAAGCCGAAAAAAATCCTGATGAATATTCAAGAGAAGAGTTGGAACAGCTAATCAATGAGTTAAACGAACGCAAAGACACATATATCAGCTATTTGCAGGAATTAAAAGAAACAGGAGCTACACAAAAATCACTTACCGATCCGGAAGCCAAGCTGATGCTAAGTAATGGAAAAATGGACGTCTGCTTTAATACGCAAACCGCGGTTGACAGTAAAAATCACATTATAGCAGATTTTAAAGTTACCGACCACTGCAACGATGTTGGGCTACTTGAAGAAGTAGCCGAAGGCGCAAAGGATGTAATGGGCGTAGAACATATCGGAATCATTGCTGACAAAGGGTATCGTCAGAATGAAGACGTTTTAAATTGTTTGCTTAATGGTGATATACCGAATGTACCTACTTTTGATAAACAGGAGTATTACACTTTTAAATTCCCGAAAAAAGATTATGAAATAACCGAAAGTTTACTGGATTCCACCGATAAGGCTGACATAAAAAAGTGCATATCAGCGGGAGTTATACCAAATATTCTAAAGGATAAAAAAGTAGACATTGAGTTGGTCGAGGTACTGAAAGAAAAAACGGTTGTTATTGATGACAATACAGGCGAAGTTACGGAAAAAACAGAGGCTTTAAGATCAGAAACTATCAATGAATGCTTTGTACGGGATCCTAAAACTGATACAGTAATTTGTCCGATGGGCAAAATTTTACGCAGAAAGGGTACTATTGCTAAAAAAGGCATAAGATATGCTAATAAAGCGGCATGCAAGTACTGTGAAAATAAATGTACCACATCAAGATATAGAACTGTCGATTTAAAGGATGGTAAAAATATAGTAAAAACAGATTTTTATACAAAAAACTCATGGAGATTTAATGAGACATATCGGAAGACAAATAGAAAAATCCAGAAAATTAAAGTAATTAAAAAAAGCGAGGTGCTTTTAAAGTACTACCCAGACGTACATAAAATGAAGATGCGAAAATTTATCGTTGAGCATCCGTTTGGTACAGTAAAAAGATGGAACGATGGCTCCTACCTGCTGCTGAAAGGCAAGGTAAAAGCCACCGCTGATTTGGCATTCTCATTTTTAGGCTACAACCTAAAAAGAGCAATAAATATATTAGGTGTTAAGGGAATATTGGCTGCGATGTAAGCCTATACTCCTTGCTTTTTTGATGATTTTATAAAATTTCTCGAAGCTATATCCTTATTTTGGTTATTTTCTGCACCGTGGTAACAAATTTGATTCGTAATGTGGAATCTAGGGAGATGTTTTGTAGTTTTCGGACAGTCTGGGGGCAGTGCCGTGGTCAGTGCATAAGAGTATCGGTGCATAAATGCACCGATTTGCACACCCCTCAAAATATTTGTTATATTCTTCGTAAGCGATTTATATTCTGGCGTCTTGTGTCAAGGGTTCAAATGAGATAAAATAAGGGATAATACTATGATGGGAGTTGTCTCTTATGAAATATGAAGAATATCGGCAAAAAGTAATTGAATGCAAA
>Ga0209373_10000666_pt1 | contig 50272 bp, 46 predicted proteins | sample Higcelweek5metaG_FD_187173 | JGI IMG/M metagenome (GOLD analysis project Ga0209373, IMG submission 187173) | Freshwater pond sediment microbial communities from the University of Edinburgh, under environmental carbon perturbations - High... | ecosystem: Environmental > Aquatic > Freshwater >... | reverse complement strand
AACCAGCGAAACAGCAGGTTGAAATCGATCTGCTCGACCAGCTGCCGCTCGGAGCGGACGGTGTAGATCACCTGGAGCAACGAAGCGCGCAACAGCCGCTCCGGGGCGATCGAGGCGCGCCCCCGCCTGGAGTAAAGCCCGTCGAAATCCCGATCCATCGAAGCCAGGACGGTATCGACCAGCCTGCGCAATGGGCGCAGCGGATGGTCGTTCGGAATGCGCTGCTCCAGCGTCGTGTAGCTGAACAGCTCGTCTTGCTTGAGATCGAGTCCACGCATTGGCTGGGGCTGAGGTCTGCATGAAGAAGAGGGCAGTCAGTTTGACAGAGCGGAAAGCGCTCTGGCTTTTTTCAACGGCCTGTTAGTGGAGGGAGAGTCATAGGTGGAGTGCGTCTGGCAAATGGATATGATTCAGTTCAGGAATTTCTATAAAAAACTCATTAAAACCAGAACTTGTCCTTTAAAAACTCAATAACCGTATTATCATCTCAACAACATCCATTCACGACCGAGACCGCAATGAACGTTCAGACTGAAATGCCGGAAGAAGGTGCTAATTTCGTTGATTTCGACTCCCTGCTCTATCCGCCTCAGTTCGCAGCCGAATGCTTTGGCCTGACGACCCGAAGGTTAAAAGACATTGAAGAAGAAAATGGAATCGAGATTCGCCGGGTACCTCGTGGCACCGCCACGGCCAGGGCCTATACGCTCGATGACATTTTCACAATCGCGGCCCTGCGCCGGGCAAAGGGGTATGCCAAAGGCTTGCAGAGGCAGATCGTGGTTTCCACTTTTGTTCAGAAAGGTGGTACTGGGAAAACCACTACGGCAGTCAACTTTGCCATTTATCTTCAGCTGGCCGGCCTGAAAACGCTCATTATCGATAATGATCCCCAAGGCGACTCGTCGTGCATGCTTGGCTACGACCCAGATTTGAGTGATGCAGACCTGAAAGTCATGGGAATTCCTGCTGACCGCCTTGTCGATGGTCATCTCGGTAACCTTGTTAGCCCTCTGCTTCGAATGCGCCCATTCCCAAGCAAGACCCTCAATGAGGTAATTAAAAAGCCCTTTGGTGAAAACGGTGTTCACCTCATTCCATCCGATGGTTACTTGGACGATCTTGGCGTTGCCCTGGATGCCGCGAACAATAGCGACTTCTGGTATGCGCAATGGATTGAGGCTGGCAACACAGGAGGACTGCCTGACTGTGATCTTTCCATCTACGACGTCATCATCTTTGACAATGCGCCAGCTGCATCCAGGTTAACCAAGAACTCCGTCGCTGCCTGCGACCTTCTGCTGTGTCCTATTCGTATGGACAAGTTTTCCTTCCGTGCGTTGATGCGATTACACGATTGGGTGGTTCGCTTTGCGCAGGACTATAAGCGCTCTCCTGCGCTTGCGGCTTTGCCGACAATGTTTATCAAAAACCGTAGGCGCCTTCTCGAGAACCTGGTGCTTCTCAATGAGCTTTTCCCTGATCGGGTTACGGACGAAAGGCTCTACTTTTCCGAGGATTACGGTAAAGCCCTGGACCAAGGGGTTCCATTGCTTCTCTGGAAAGGGGCGACATCCAAAACATTCGAATCTGCCAGGACTGTCTTCGGTGAGATCCTCGAGCGTATGCGAGCGATAGCATGATCCAGGGAGCGTTCAAGGTGTTGCTTGAAGCGACGCTGTTAGCCCTGTCGGGGTGTTGCTTGAAGCAACACCCTTACCCCCGAGTGACCTGTTGCTTCAAGCAACAGCTGGACATGGAGAATTTTGAGTGAGATCTGACGACTATCCAGGCCGTAAAAGAACGGCAGGAATGGTGGGGCTAAGGATGCCAGCAACTGCACCGCAACCGACGGAGCAGGTATCAAGAGCTCAAATGCTTGCCATGAGCAAAGAGGATGATGGCCCTGCTGAGCCTGCTGTAGAGCTCGTGGCCAAAAGTGAGTCACAAACGACTTTGGTTGAGCTCCCTGTCGAGGCGATCAAGGCATCCCCCTACCAGCCACGTCTGACACTCAATGAGGCTGCCATCGAGGAGCTGGCGAACTCGATTCAATCCATCGGCCTGGTCAAGCCTTTGATTGTTCGCCCCATCGAATCGGGTGAGTATGAGCTGATCGGTGGAGAGCGGCGTTGGCGAGCCCACAAACTTGTGGGGCTCAAAACGGTGATGGCTTACGTTCGTCCAATGAGCGATGCCATGGCGAAAATTCTGGCCCTCACGGACAACGAGGGGCAGGAGCCACTGACAGAATATGAGCGTGGCCGCAGCTACGCTCATATTCTGTCCTCTGGGGATGAGTCCAGTCAGCGTGCCTTGGCTAGGCGGTTGGGCGTGAATGTTTCCATTGTCAGCCGTTGCCTGCTTCTTATGGAGTTGCCAGAGGAAGCACGCAAGATTCTGGACAAGAGCCCTGGCCTGATCGGCGGCCTGAAGGCCAAAGAGTTCATTGAGTTTGGAAAAACACATCCTGAACTGCTGCTGGAGGCGATCACCTCGATGCGCGATGAGGGCCTCAGCCAAGTGCAGGCCCTACGCTGGATCAGCAAAAAAATTTCCGAGCAGCAGGGTAATCCGGATCTGTCGAGAGTCGTATCGAAATCATTCACCGGGCTCGGGACAATGAAAATTGACGGGCGCAAAATGGAATTTCGCTGCGAAAAGAATGTGAACATGGAGGCGTTCAGTGAACAGCTGGCCGCGTTCTTGGAAACGATCAAGCCGGATAATCTTCAAACCAACGAATAGACGCGTTTGCCAAGAACAGGGTTGTCGAGGATAGCGGAGAGTCCTTTGATATCTTCCCCGCCTTAAAGGGCGGGGCTCCCATGATTTGGCGGCCATGGCAGGCCACGATAATCTTTCAGGACGTGTTCACTTACGCGGTCGTAAGTGACCCCATCGAAAGGAAAAGCTGGGAGATCAAAGCTTCGAAACTGGCCGATAGGCAGGAAGCCTGAAAGCGGGAGACGAAACGGCAAAACCACCAGAAACCCCAACCTGCCCTTGGGAGATGAAACTGCAGAAACCCTTCGTCGACCACAGGGCGGTCTCTCCCCCGAGAGCCACTCCGATACTATTTGGAGACGTGGGAGAGTAGAAGTCTGAAACTGAACGGGTATTGTGCCAGCCGATTGGGGGCGGGAGATGAAGCTGCAGAAGTTCCTCGAGCACCACAGAGAACTCCTGCCCTGAGGCCGAGCCGGTTAAGTCGAGAGGAAAGCGTGGGAGATCAAAGCCGCGAAACTGGTTGATAGTCACGCAGGAAGGCTGACACCAGAAGGTGAAACGATGAATTCCGGGGGATAATCGGGAAGAGCAGGGAGCTACAACCGCTTGGACAGAACTCCTTGTACTTGGCCAAGTCTGGTTTGGATAGGCCAAGCGTTCATTCAAGAAGCGTGGTTGCCAAGCTGGCTTGCCTGGAGGGGAGGCGGTCAGTATTCGGTGTTCCGATAGGTTGAGGCGACATTCGCTTCCTCGACCTTATTGGGTGAAATTTCCTCGGTCTCCCGTCGACGACTGGATAGGAAGAGATCCCGGTTGGGTAAAACCTCTATCCGGCGCTTTTCATCAGGTCGCTTGGCTTGACGCGCGTTGCGATCGAAGTTTTTCAACTCTCTCACTTCGAAAGCATGATCTCCAGCCATGATGAACATCGGCAGGTTGGCGTGGATCATGGCGTCATAGCGTGAGCCGTCGGTGAACCACAGCATGGCACGCGGATGAGGCGCCACCGACTTTCGCTCTGTAAGTACTTCAGAGTCGGCCATGTTCACCAGAGTGCGCAACTCTAGGAATTCTGGGGTTTCTTCGATCTGCAGACCTTCGCGACTGGCTCTAGCTTCGGCACTTGCCTGAAGTGTTTCGCGCACCTTGGCGGTGGAGACCCTGCCGGTGGCGGTGGTGTGGCCTGCCCAGGTGAAGGTGATCAGCCGCGGGGCTCCTTCGAAGCACTGGATGTGGCGCAGCAGCTGCTTGGTGTTGAACTTGGCACCCAGTGCTCGGCGCATAAGACGGGGGCGGGCGGCCGGCACGAGATTGAGCTCGAGGCGCAGTTTCTCGATGGCTGCAGCCACTTCATCCTTGAGCGCGTTGATTTGGCGGACCTTTTCCAGGACCGATTCGCTGACTACGAAGTAGCCTGGCAGGCGCATGACGGTACCCGGGGCCTGGCCGAGGTCGCGCTCGAATTCAACCAGTGCCATCTGCGTCGTTTCCACGGCTTCTTGCCCAACCAGGCGTTCGACCTGGATGGTATCGGGGGTTCGCTGCTCGGTGAGCAAAGGGAGACGCCACACCACGCTGGAGATGACGTGATCGGGCCAAGTGAGGTTGAAAGCATACAGTGCGCTCTGCAAGCGGGCGAACGTGCCCTGGATTTCTTCGTACATGAAGTGCCTCCTTGGCACAGGATAATACCATCCCTACACATTATCAAAATGTAATCAACCTAACCCTTTTCCCCCGTTGGCGTCTTCCTTACGCTTTTTTCTTTTTTGCTTCTTTTCTCTTCTTTCTTCTTCTTTTTCCTTGAGTTGGGCATGCGGTGGGGAAAGGGAAGCTGGAGGTGTTATCTGTCATAGATATGTAGGGATGGTATTATCAAGTGAAAAATTCCGCTCAGGTGGCCGCGAGCTGCTACAAATCCCTCCCTCGCCCACTTGGGCGGGGAGGTAAGCGGGGCATGCACGGTACGCCTGAGGGACGCAAGGACTGACGGAGCCGTTGGGCTGAATACTATATATTTATCCAGCTTTCTGGTGTGAAGGCCACCAAGGTACGCCTTTACCCAACAACCGAACAGGCGGAGTTTCTGCATCGCCAGTTCGGTGCCGTGCCGTGCGGTTCGTGTACAACAGTGGTCTTCGCATCATGTCCCATCGCTACAAGCACCACGGCCAGTCCCTGAGCGCTGTTGCCAGTCGCCACGACCTCCCGGAAGTACGGCTGGCTGAAAGAGGCGGGCTCAATGGCGCTCCAGCAGGCGAGCATCAAGGTGCCCAAGCTGTGGCCGTCGGCACGCAGAGGCGGGCGAGACGGCCGTCGCGGCGGCGGATGTCGTGGATTTCCGTTTCCACGCCGTAGGTCCGGCGCAGGTAGTCCTCACTGACGACTTCGGTCGTCCTGCCGATGCGCCAGTGTTTCTCCCGATCTAGGGCCAGGACCCGTGAGGCGTGGAGCAGGGCGTGGTCGGGATGGTGGGTGGTGAGGATGACGCCCATGCGCCCGGTGTCGGCGATCCGCCGGACGTGGGCCATGACCTTGAGCTGGTTGCCGTAGTCCAGATTCGAGGTGGGCTCGTCCATCACCAGGATGCACGGCTGCTGAGCCAGGGCCCGGGCGATCAGCACCAGTTGCCGTTCGCCGCCGCTGATTTCCGTATAGCTGGCCTTGGCCAGGGTGGTTATGCCGAGGGTTTCCAGAGCTTCGGCGGCGACTTTTCTGTCGTCTTGGCTGGGGCCGGAAAACAGGCTGCCGTGGGCTGTCCGGCCCATGGCGACCACGTCCTCGACCTGAAAGGGAAAGGGCGGCGTATGGGCCTGAGGCACGTAACCCACCAAGCGGGCGAACCGACGGCGCGACCAGTCGCGGATCGGCCGGCCGTCGAGGCGGATTTCCCCGCCACGGGGCGGCAGCAGGCCGAGGAGGGTCTTGAACAGGGTAGTCTTGCCCACGCCGTTGGGGCCCAGCAGGCAGAGCAGTTCGCCTACTTCCAGGGTGAAGGAGAGATTTTCCAGGACGGTCCTGCGGCCGTAGCCGCAGGCCAGCGCTTGCACGTTCAGCATGCTCTTTCCTCCTCAGGTCCAGGCCTTGCGGCTCTGGTTCATCAGGTAGAGGAAGAAGGGCGCGCCAATGATCGAGGTAACGATGCCCAAGGGCACCTCCACCTCGAACAGGGAGCGCGCCACGCCGTCCACCACCAGCAGGAAGCCGGCGCCGAGGAGCGTCGAGACGGGCAGTAGCACCCGGTGGTCCGGCCCGACCAGCATTCGCGCCAGATGCGGCACTATCAGCCCGACCAGGCCGATGATGCCGGCGATGGCCACCGCCGCGGCGGTGACCAGGGTGGCGCTGACGATGATCGCCAGGCGCAGGCGGCCGGTTTCCAGGCCCATGGCCCTGGCCTCCTCGTCGCCGAAGCAGAGCACGTTGAGCGTCCAAGACATGGCCAGCAGGACCGTCAGGCCGAGGAGGATCGGTGGGCCGGCGATCAGCAGGTCGGGCAGCTCGACCGAGGCCAGGCTGCCCATCAGCCAGAAGGTGATGGTGGGCAGGGTGTTGAGGGGATCGGCGACGAACTTCACCAGCGAGACGAAGGCGGTGAACAGCGTGCCGACGACGATCCCGGCCAGCACCATCACCAGCAGCGGGTCGCCCCGCCGGCCCAAGCCGTTGCTGATAAGCCAGGTCGTGCCCACGGCGACCAGCCCGCAGAGGAAGGCCAGCACCTGGATGCCCAGCATGCCGTAGCCGAGCAGGATGGCCAGGGCTGCCCCCAGGCTGGCCCCGGCGGACACGCCGAGGATGCCGGGCGAGACCATGGGATTGCGGAACAGACCCTGGTAGCTGGCGCCGGAGGCGGTGAGGGCGGCGCCGACCAGCAGAGCGGCGAGGATACGCGGCAGGCGGATGCCGAGCACCACTGCTTCGATTTCCGGGGGCCAGTCAGGAGCGATGGGCAAAGTCTTCGCAGCGAGAATGGCCAGCGCAGTATCGGGCGGCACGGGATAGCGCCCGATGCCGAAGGACGCGACGATCAGCGCGAAGAGGAGCAGGCCGAGGATGAAGAGAAGGCGTGGCATGAAGGATCTCCGAGTCGGATTGGCGGACTAGCGTCTGGCCGCTGCCTGGGGGGTGGACAGGCCGAGCAGGTAGCTGACCTCGGCGGCGGAGATTTCCTGGTGATAGAAGAGGCGGAAATACTCCCGGGTCAGGCTGGTCAGGTCGAGCGGGAAGACCTCCGGATAGAGGGTCCGGGCCAGCCAGAAGGCGCCGAGGATGCGGTTGCTGCCCGGCGGCCGGTCGAACCAGCTGAAGGGAATCCAGGGGATCTGCAGCACCTTGCCCCCTTTCACAGCGTTGACCGGCTGCCAGAGCGGGCTCTCCACGACGGCTTTCCAAGTGGTCAACTGGTCGGCGGCCGGCGTCCAGGTCAGGATCAGATCCGGCTGCCAGAGGTAGAGCTGTTCGAGGGACACACTGCTCATGCCTTCGTCGGGCAGGTTGACGACCTGGGCGACGTTGAGGCCGCCGACGAAATCGAGGAGTTGGGTGTGGCTGGAGCCGGCCGGGTTGGTAGACAGGCCGTCCGGGCCCTCGGCGTAGTAGACCCTCACCCGTTTGTCTGCCGGGATGCTCCTGGCCTTTTCCTCGATCGGGTCCAGGTGGGCGGCGACGAAATCGGCCAGAGCCCGGCCCTGTTCCGGACGTTGCAGCACCCCGCCGAGGAAGGCGAACGCCGGCTTGTAGCTGTGCATGTTCTGGTCGATCAGCAGGACCGGCGCCTGCAGCCGAGCCGACAGACGATCGGCGCGTTCCGCCGCGCCCGGCATGGCTTCCATGATCACCAGGTCCGGGGCCAGCTTCACCAGTTCCTCGTCGGACAGCATGCGCGAATTCACGCCGGGCACGACCTTGCCTTCGTAGAACTGTGGGGACAGGAAACGCTTGGCCGTTTCGTTGAGCCGGAAGTTGTTGGCCAGCTTGTCCGGCGCCACGGCGCCGACCATGGGGATACAGTGGCCCACCGCGTAGACTCGCCGGACTTCGTCCGGGATTTTCACCTGGCGCCCGGTCATGTCGGTGACCAGACGTTCGGCCCGCAGCGGGTCGGCTAACAGCAGGGCGGCCAGCAGGCCGAGGGCGCCCAGGGTGCGTTGGCGAATATTCATCAGAATCGAAACCTCATTTCGGTGCCGTAGGTCGTGCCCACGTCGCGCAGGACGCCCCAGTTGGCGGTGGCCGGATAGCCCTTGTTGTTGGTGGCGTAGCGTTCGTCGAGCAGGTTCTGGGCGAACAGGGAAGCGCTGAAGCTATGGCCGAGTTCGCGGCTCAGGTTCAGGTTGAGCACGGTGAAATCGCCCACGGTGTAGCCGTAGCTCAGGTAGGGATCGACCCGCACCGCGCTGAGGCTGGCGTTCCAGGGGCCTTGGCGCCAGCCGAGGCGGGCGTTGTACTTGTTGTCGGGGACTTCGCTGCCGGTCGTGCCGTTCTCGTCGTTGCCGTCGTAGTAGGTCCAGCCCAGTTCGTAGCTCCAGGCGCCGGCGTTGCCCTGCAAGCCCACTTCGATCCCCTTGCGGATGACCTCGTCGACCGCCTTGTAAATGCTGACGCTGGTCTGCTCGCCGGTGGTCGGATCGATGATCGGATTGCCCTCGGCGTCGGTGTCGATGGCGCCGTCGGACACCTTGGCGTTGCGCAGCACGTAGTAGAAGGGCGTCAGGCTGAGCTGCAGCGCCCGGCCGAAGTGGGCGTTGAGGCCCAGCTCGTAGCGGTGGCGTTTCTCGGCGGGCAGGCTCTCGTTGTTGCGGGTGGTGATGACGTCCGGGGTCGGCGTGCGGTTGAAGGAGTAACGGCCGGAGAGACGCCAGACCGGGTCGATCTGCCAGGCGCTACCCAGGGAGAACAGGGTCGCATCGTCGGTCCACTGGCCGTCGGAGAGCTCGGTCTTGCTGCCGTTCTCCAGGTACTTGTCGCCCCCCTGGATGATGCGCTTGCGGTCCAGGCGGAAGGCGGCGTCCACCGACCAGGCGGGGGTGATGCGCTGCTCCAGGGTGATGTAGGCGCCGTAGACCTTCTCCTCGCGAGGACTGCTGTTACCTTCGGAAAGCTGGAACCACTCCACCGTCTGGGCGCCGATCTTAAAGGTGGTCTTTGCGCCGGCGACGGTGTGCGAGAGGTTCCACTCCTTAGCGCGGTCCTTGGCGTCCCGGCCGGCGACCGTGGACTTGTCGGTGGTGGTGGTATAGGCGTACTGGGTGCCCTTGGCCTCGGTCCAGCCGTAGGTGAGGGCGGTGGTATGGACGTCATTCCAGGGCCGGGTCAGGTTCACCGCGATGACCCGGGTATCCATGGGCGCGTATTTCCAGATGTTCTTGTCCATCACGCCCTTGGGGGTGGGGCCGCTGAGCGGGTAGCGGGTGGCGCCCGTATATGTGCCTTCGGCACGCTGGATCTCTCGGGAGGCCTTGTTCAGAAAGAAGGAGGCCGAGGCGATGAAGCACTCGTCCTTCCAGCCAGCATTCGCCAGCCAGGTGTCGGCGGCGTAGGCCATGTTCCATTTCGGCTTGCCGTTGGACTCGGAGCGCTGGTAGCCGCCGCCCAAGCTGAGCCGGCCATCCAGCCAGGTGTCACCGAGAAAGCCCAGGGTCTTGCGGGTGTCGTAGCTGGCGTAGCTGGTCTTGAGCTCGCCGCCTTCCTTGCCGGGGCCGCTCTTGCGGGTTTCGATGAGGATGAAGCCCTGGTTGGGCGAGCCGGCGTTGGCGGAGCCGAAGTCCATCAGCGGGCTGATAGTGATCACCGAGGCGTCGCGCAGGAAGCGGATCGAATCGATCATTTCCACCGGCAGGTCGCCGAGCACCCGTTGCGCCTCGGCCTGGGTCAGATAAACCCCGTCGAGGATGATGCTGACCTTGTCGCCGCGGTTGTAGGAAAAGTTGTGCACCCGCGCGCCTTGGCGGCCGATGCTCATGCCCAGCGAGCCTTCGATCAGGTCGCTGACGTCGCGCGGCCGGATGGCCTCGATGTCTTCCCGCTCCAGGGTCTGTACGGCCGCCACGCTGCGCGGCAGGGCGAAGCGCTGGTAGGCCGGGATGGCGGCGCCGACGGGTTCGCCGATCATCTCGTCCTGGCTGCCCTCGACCTGCAGGGGGCTGAGCCGCACTTCGTCGACGGCCCAGGCGGCGCCGTCCGGCAGAAGAAGAATGGGGGAAAGCAGCAGGCAGGGGGCTTTCATGCGGGCCATGGGGATGCTCCTGAGGCTCATCGGAAGGGATGCGCTTGCATGTCAATCCCCGTGCCATGGCTCAGGCGTGTTCGGATGGGTACGGAGTGGGAGCTTGGTACCTGAGTGTCGAAAAGTCCGCGCAAGAGAAAGGGCCGGACGGGCGCGGAATGTTCCCTGGCGAACCCGTGTGTACGGATGTGTCGCAACGGCGGAGGGGGCCGGACGGCTACCGGCCATGGCGGCCGGTGAGCGTCGGCCGAACCGGCACCGGGCGGTCCGCCGTGTGATCGGCGGCCTTGCCGGGGCGGGGCGGTGGCTACCGGCCTTCCGTGCGAATCCGCCCATTCGTTCCCGGACCGGGTGGGATTCGTGGGGGCCCGGTGCGTGGAACGGAGCTTGCTATATCCCGACTCCGCGCCCGGTGGCGCAATCCATGTCCGGAGACAACCATGAAAGCCCTCAGATGCGGACTACTGCCCGGGGAGTCCCGGGCAGTGGTGGAGCGACTTAACGACCCCCTGCGCGCCAGACTGGAGCGTTGCCTGGGCCTGCCGGTGAAGCTGGTGGTCGGCAGCACCTACGTGGCCACTGGAGAGGCCCTGCGCCGCGGGCAGCTGGATCTGGCCTACCTCGGCCCGGTGACCTACATCCTGCAAAGCCGCCACGCCGGCCTGGAGCCCTTCGCCCGGCCCACCCATGGCGGCAGCCGGGGGCCGACCTTCCAGGCGGCGATCATCGTGCCCGCCGATAGCGCGGTGGAAAGCCTCGGGCAACTGCGCGGCGCCGAGATCGCCATGGGCGACCTGGCCTCCACCTCCGGCGCCTGGGTGCCGCGACATATGCTGCTGACGGCGGGACTGAGTGCCGACCGGGACTATGTCCGGCGTACTCTCGGCGCCCACGACCAGGTGGCCGCGGCGGTGGCTGCCGGCCGTTCGCCGGCCGGCGGGCTATCCCTGCCGATCCTGCGTCGCTTGCTTGCCGAGGGGCAACTGAACCATCAGGCCGTACGCATCCTGGCCGAATCGCCGCCGATCCCCGAATACGTGTGGACCTTCCGCGAAGGGCTGCCGGCGGAGCTGCGGGAGGCCGTGCGACGGGCTTTCATCGAGCTGCACGAGCCTGCCGTCCTCGATGCCTATGCAGCGGAGGCCTTCATCCCCACGGTGGATGCCGATGTCGACCGGGTCCGCCATTGGATGGAGGAAATCCTGGGGGCCCGTCTGCAACCCGGCGGGTTGGTGGCTGCCGGCGGGCGTACAGTACCTGCCGCACGCCGGTTGACCCTGTCGCGACGTACGCGTGAAATGCCTGGAAGACGCCTGTGAGCCGTATTGCCGGGTGTCGGTAGCGGGCCGATTCCATTGTGAACCAGTTTGCGGCAGATATGGCGTCCACCACGATCCTTGCCGAAGGACCAGCTCGCCATTTTCCAAGCCTATAAGTGCTCGCCTCTGGCGAGAGCAAGGCAGGCGGTGGTCACCAGCCGCCGCCGACAAGCTGTGCGCTCTGTATCGGAAACAATTCCAGCTTATCGCCCTCGTCTTTGGCGCAGGCCCGTGCCAGGGGCCGCAATAGGTTGGCATCTTGGCCTGGTACAGCCGCCGCTGTCCCAAGCTTTGAAGCAGTGGCCGTTGTGGTAGACCTACCGACGCCCCAGTGTTGATCGGACTCCAGACTGACGGCGCGCTATAGTTTCACTCCCGCGCTACAAGTGTCTGCCGGCTCCCCCGAGCCTCGCGTCGTTCGACAAAAGCCCGTACCAACACAAAAAATACGGGGGTCAACAGCAGGCCGAAGAGCGTCACGCCGATCATCCCGGAGAACACTGCCACCCCCATGGCATGGCGCATCTCGGCACCGGCCCCAGAGGACAGCACCAGCGGCACCACGCCCATGATGAAGGCGATGGAGGTCATCAGGATTGGCCGCAGACGCAGGCGGCAGGCCTCCAGCACGGCGGCGATGCGGTCCAGGCCCTCCGCCTGCTGGTCCTTGGCAAACTCGACGATGAGGATGGCGTTCTTGCAGGCCAGCCCCACCAGCACGATCAGGCCGATCTGGGTGAAGACATTGTTGTCTCCGCCCGCGATCTTGACTCCGACGATGGCCGACAGCAGGGTCATGGGCACGATCAGGATCACTGCCAGCGGCAGGCCCCAACTCTCGTACTGGGCGGCCAGTACCAGGAACGCCAGCAGCACGCAGAGCGGGAAGACGAAGATGGCGGTATTGCCGGCAAGGATCTGCTGGTAGGTTAACTCGGTCCACTCGAACGTCATTCCGCCCGGCAGTTCCTCGCGCAGCAGCCGCTCCATCGCAGCCTCGGCTTGACCGGAGCTGTAACCGGGGGCGGCGGCGCCGTTGATCTCGGCGGTGAGGAAGCCGTTGTAGTGCATCACTCTATCGGGACCGGCGCTGCCTTCGATCCTGACGAAGGTCGACAGCGGCACCATCTCGCCACGGTTATTGCGCACCTTGAGCTGGCCGATCTGTGCCGGCTCCAGGCGAAACTGCTGCTCGGCCTGGACATTGACTTGATAGGTGCGGCCAAAGCGATTGAAGTCGTTGGCGTACAGCGACCCCAGATACACCTGCAGGGTGTCGAAAATGTCGCTAATGGCCACACCGTGAGTCTTGGCCTTTTCCCGGTCGATGTCAGCGTCGACTTGCGGCACGTTCACTTGGTAGCTGGTGAACAGGCCGGCCAGCTCTGGCACCGTGCGGCTCTTGGCGATGACGTTCTGCACCTGCCGATACAGCTCCTCGTAGCCGAGGCCACCACGGTCCTGGATCTGCACGCGGAAGCCGCCGATGGTGCCGAGGCCCTGCACCGGCGGCGGCGGGAAGATAGCGATGTAGGCGTCCTGGATTTCGGCGAACTGGCGATTCAGCTCGGCAGCGATGGCATCAGCCGACAGCGACGGATCCTGGCGTTCCTCAAAGGATTTGAGGGGGGTGAAGACGATGCCGCTGTTCGGACTGTTGGTGAAGCCATTGATCGACAGGCCGGGGAAGGCCACGGTGTCGGCCACCCCCGGATGCCGGCCGGCGATCTCCGACATACGCTGGATCACCGCATCGGTACGGTCGAGGGTCGCGGCGTCCGGCAACTGGGCGAAGGCAACCAGGTACTGCTTGTCCTGCGGCGGTACGAAGCCTGTCGGGGTGCTGGAAAAGCCCAGCCAAGTCAGGCCCATCAGCCCGCCGTAGACCAGCAGGGCGATGGCACTGCCTCGCAACACGTGGCGCACGGTACCGACATAGCCGTGACTGGCACGCTCGAACAGGCGGTTGAAGGGGCCGAACAGCCAGCCGCCGAGCAGCTTGTCGAGCACCCCGGAGAAGCGATCCTTGGGCGCGTGGTGGTCCTTGAGCAGCACGGCGGCCAGAGCCGGCGACAGGGTCAGCGAGTTAAATGCCGAGATCACTGTAGAGATGGCGATGGTCAGGGCGAACTGCTGGTAAAACTGCCCGGTCAGGCCAGAGATGAACGCCGTCGGCACGAACACCGCACAAAGCACCAGAGCGGTGGCGATGATGGGGCCGGTCACCTCCTGCATGGCCTGGCGGGTCGCCTCCAGAGGAGGCTTGCCGAGGGCGATGTTGCGCTCGACGTTCTCCACCACCACGATCGCATCGTCCACCACGATGCCAATGGCCAGCACCAGGCCGAACAGCGACAGGGCGTTGAGCGAGAAGCCGAACAGGTGCATCACCGCGAAGGTGCCGATCAGCGACACCGGTACCGCCGCCAGGGGGATGATCGAGGCGCGCCAAGTCTGCAGGAACAGGATCACCACCAGCACCACCAGGATGATCGCCTCGAACAGGGTGTGCACCACCGCCTCGATGGAGCCGCGTACGAACACGGTTGGGTCGTAGACGATGGAGTAGTCGACGCCCTGCGGAAAGCTCTGCTTCAGCTCGGCCATGCGCGCGCGCACGGCGTTGGAGATGTCGATGGCGTTGGAGCCGGGTCGCTGGAAGACCGGCATGGCCACAGCCGGCCGGTTGTTCAGTTGCGAGCGCAGGGCGTACTGGCTGGAGCCCAGCTCGATGCGGGCGATGTCCTTCAGGCGGGTGATCTCACCATCCTCGCCCGTACGGACAATGATGTTTTCGAACTCCTCCTCGCTGACCAGGCGGCCTTGGGTGTTGATCGACAGTTGAAAACCGGTGTCGCCCGGTGCCGGCGGTGCGCCGAGGGAGCCGGCGGCGACCTGGCGATTCTGCTCGCGGATGGCGTTGACCACGTCCATGGCGGTGAGGCCGCGCGAGGCCACCCGGTGCGGATCGAGCCAGACGCGCAGGGAGTAGTTGCCGAGGCCGAACAGTTGCACGTCGCCCACACCGTCGAGGCGCGCCAGCTCGTCCTTGACGTTGAGCGCGGCGTAGTTGGACAGGTAGAGCATGTCGTAGCGCTCGTCCGGCGAGGTCAGGTGAACCACCATGGTCAGGTCCGGCGAGGCCTTGTCGACGGTCACGCCGAGGCGCTGCACCTCGGTGGGCAGGGTCGGCATGGTGCGGGTCACGCGGTTCTGCACCTGCACTTGGGCGTTGTCCAGATCGGTGCCTAGAGCGAAGGTGATGGTCAGAGTCAGCTTGCCGTCAGAGGTTGCCTGGGACGACATGTAGAGCATTCCCTCGACGCCGACGATGGCCTGCTCCAGCGGCGAGGCGACCGTTTCGCCGATCACCTTGGGGTTGGCGCCCGGGAAGTTGGCGCGCACCACCACGGTGGGCGGCACCACTTCCGGGTATTCACTGATCGGCAACTGGAACAGTGCGATGGCGCCGCCGATCAAGGTCAGCAGCGAGAGCACGGCGGCGAAGATCGGCCGGTGGATGAAGAATTGCGAGAAGTTCATGGGCGTCCGTCCTTGACTGCGGTCGTGCGACTTGCCACACGGGATGCGGCATCGCCATCCACCGCCTGACGCTGGCGGGCCAGGGCGGCAAGGGTATCAGCATCGGCCATGGGCACGTCCTGCGCTTCCACGGTGACGCCGGGCAGGGCGCGCTGCAGGCCGTTGACCACGATCCGCTCGCCCTTGGCCAGGCCTTGGCGGACGATGCGTAGACCTTCCAGCTTCGGTCCCAGCTCGACAGCGCGGTAGCTCAGGGTGTTGTCCTCGTCGAGGACCAGGACGAATTTCTTGCCCAAATCGGTGCCGATCGCAGTGTCCTGGATCAGGGCGGCGGCGTAGGTGTCGCTGCCGACCAGCCGGATGCGTGCATACAGACCGGGCGTGAAGCGGCCATCGGCATTCTCGAACACCGCACGGCCGCGGATAGTGCCGGTGCGCGGATTGACCTGGTTGTCAAGAAAGTCCAGCCGACCCAGGTACGGGTGGCCACTCTCGCCGGTCAAGCCAAGGTACACCGGTGCGGCGGCGCGGGCATCGCCGCCGTTGCGCCGGGCCCGCTCGGCGTATTTGAGAAAGATGCGCTCATCGGCATCGAAATAAGCGTAGATACGGTCGGTGGATACCACCGTGGTCAGCAGGGCCTGGCCGGCGTTGACCAGGTTGCCGGCGGTGATCTCGGCGCGACCGACGCGGCCGTCGATAGGCGCGACGACACGGGTGAAGCCGAGGTCCAGACGAGCGTTGTCCAACTGTGCCTGGATCGCGGCGAGCGCCGCGCGAGCCTCTTGAGCAGCGCTGGCTCGAGCATCGGCCAGCTCGGTGGAGATGGCCTTGCTGGCACGCAGGCGTTCGCCGCGCTGGGCCTCCTTGGCGGCGCGGGCAAGGCTGGTACGGGCCTGCTGCAGTTCGGCTTCCAGACGCTTGACTTCAGCTTCGAAGGGACGCGGGTCAATCTGGAACAGCAGTTCGCCTTTCTTCACCAAACCACCTTCGGTGAAGGCTACCCGGTCGATGTAACCGGACACCCGCGGGCGGACCGCCACCGATTCCGGCGCCTCGAGGCGTCCCGAGAGCTCGTCCCATTCGTTGATCGGCTGTTCGATGACCTCCGCGACGCGGACCTTGACAGGCGGCGCCGACGGGACGGTTTCCGGGCCCTTGCGGCAAGCGTTCAGGGTCAAAAGGGCAATGATGGCCAGAGCGAGATGCCGGGGCCGGGATAGGAACGGTTCCATGTATGATTCCGCCGGTCGTATGTATGCGTGTGCGGAGTCTGGGACGCGTGTCCGGCGGCGACGAATCGAATGTCGCGAAGTTGATTATCAGTCGGAGTGATGGGGCGGGTCTGTTTGGGTCAAACTGTCTGGATCGCCGCAGAAAATCTGGATACGCGAGCGCAGCCAGCGCTCGGCCGGGTCGTTGTCCTGAGCGCCCCGCCAGACCATGTGCAACTCGAAGGCGGGCGTCGCCAGGGGCAGCGCCTCGGCACGCAGACCGCCGACAGCGGTCAGGGCCGCGGCGGTGTAGTCGGGCACGCTGGCGACGATGTCGGTGCCGGCGAGCAGAGTGCCCAGACCGTTGAACTGGGGAACGGCCAGCACCACGCGGCGTGTACGGCCCAGTTTGGCCAGTTCATCGTCGATGAAACCGCAGAGGTCGCCGGCGAAGGACACCAGCGCATGGGGCCGCGCGCAGTAGTCGTCCAGGCTCAGCGCACCGGGGATGGCATCGGCCCGCAGCAAGCGCGGCATGCTCCGGCGCAGTACCCGGCGCTTGGCATTGGCCGGCAGCGCCTCGGTGTAGCCGACACCCACCGAGATCTCGCCCGAGGCTAGTAACTGCGGCATCAGCAGATAGTTGGCACGGCGCACGACCAAGGTGATGTTCGGTGCCTCAGCGCGCAGGCGACGCAGTAGTGGCGGCAGAAGAGCGAACTCCACATCATCGGAGAGGCCGATGCGGAACACTGTCGTGCTGGCCGCCGGAGCGAAGTCGGCCGCCCGGCTTACGGCAGTGGAGATCGAGTCGAGGGCAGGGGAGAGCAGGGCGAAGATTTCCACGGCCCGGGTGGTCGGCTCCATGTTGCGGCCGGTGCGGACGAAGAGCGGGTCGTCGAACAGGTTGCGTAGGCGGGCTAGGGCCGCGCTGATCGCCGGTTGGCCGAGAAAGAGCTTCTCCGCCGTGCGGGTCACACTGCGCTCGTGCATCAGCGTCTCGAAGACGATCAACAGGTTCAGATCGAGGCGACGCAGATCATTACGGTTCATTCGTTTCGTCCGTTGGCTGGGGCAAAGGTGCAGGCCGGGCCGCTACACGTCAAGGGTGGGGCCCGCCGGCACGGGAAGGCTGTGAATCAGCGGCGTGCATGTCGACTATCGAGGTGTGTTAGGTGGAGTTGCCTGGCCAGCCCGGCTAGAGTCGGGGGGATGACTTCGAGATGAGGTAGGCGATGTCCCGCATGATCCGTTTCCACGTGTTCGGCGATGCCGACGTGCTGCGCCTGGAGGAGTTGCCGACCCCGCGGCCGGGACCGGGCGAAGTGCTGGTGCAGGTGGAGGCGTTGGGCCTTGGCTGGCAGGACGTGCTGTGGCGGCAGAACCTCGCTCCGGAACGGGCGCGACTGCCGGCCGGCTTGGGTTATGAACTGGCCGGGCGCGTGGCGGCAATGGGCGAGGGCGTTGTCGATCTTGCGCGGGGCATGCCGGTCGCCAGTTTTCCGGCACACTCGCCGAACCGTTATCCGGCCTGTGGCGACCTGGTACTGATGCCCCGTACCAGCCTGACGGTCTATCCCGAGGTACTCTCGGCGCGAGAGGCAGCGGTGCACTACACACCTTACCTCTATGCCTACTTCGCCTTGGTCGGCCTGGCCCGGCTGCAGCCTGGCCAAAGGCTACTAGTCACCGAGGCCGGACACTGCCTGGCGCCACAGGCAGTGCAACTGGCCAAGGCCCTTGGTGCCGAGGTGATCGCCGCTACCAGTCAGTCAGCGAGCCGGGAGTTCATCCGCCGGATGGGGGCCGATAAGGTCATCGTCACTGAGGAGCAGGATCTGGTGCTGGAAGTGCAGCGCCATACGTGTGGCACGGGTGTCGAGGTGGTGCTGGACCAGTGTGGCGGGCCGCAGATGAAGCTGCTCGGTGATCTGGCCGCGCTGCGCGGCAAACTGATTCTCTACGGGCTCAATGGCGGCAACGATGCAAGCTTCCCAGCCTGCGCAGCCTTCCAAAAGCACCTGCAGTTCTTCCGCCACTGCATCCTGGATTTCACTGGCCATCCGGAGCTGGGCATAGAGCCCGACCGTGAGACCGTCCGGACGGCATTGCAGCAGATCGACGACTTGACTACGCAGGGATTGCTGCGACCGCCCATCGACCGGGTATTCGCCTTCGAGGATTTCGTTGCAGCATATCGCTATCTGGAAAGCTGTCCTGATCGTGGGCGTGTGGTGCTCGAGTTGCCAGTTGACTGATCGGGCATACCGGCAAGTTCTGCAGCGATCAAGGGAGCACTGTCATGTTGTTGGCAGGTTGATCCAGTGGGATGGCACGTTCCATGCCCCGCTCAACAGCTTCAAGCGGTACGAGACAACCTTGCGCAAGGCGCAGCAGGCGGTGAGCCGCAAGACCAAGCTCAGCCACAACTGGGCGAAAGCCTGCGTCCAGTGCATTCATCAGACTTGCGCGAGAAACCCCATACTTCCAATAGCGCGGCGCCCGCAGGGCGCCCCTGTTCTCACGAGTCGGACCTGCCCGGCCTGCAAGCATGTGTCGGCGGACAGCCGGCAGACACAAGCCAGGTTTGCGTGTGTGGAATGTGATTTCGAAGAAAACGCCGATCTGGTCGGCGCGATCAATGTGCTAAGGGCGGGGGCACGCCCGGTTCGCCTGTGAAGTGAACGGAGTTTGCCCGCTCCATGGGCTACAATCGCCGCATCCTTCTCAAAGTTTCCCACCATGTCCCGCAAGAAGCTGCCCATCGGTATTCAGACCTTTCGCGAGATCCGCGAGGATGGCTGCTACTACGTCGACAAGACCGCATTTGCACTGCAGTTGATCGAGGAGGGCAAGTACTACTTCCTGTCGCGGCCCCGCCGTTTCGGCAAGAGCCTATTCATCGACACCTTGGCCGAGCTATTCGCCGGCAATGAGATGCTGTTTCGCGGGTTGGCGGCGTATGGTCAGTGGGACTGGAGCCGGCGTTATCCGGTGATTCGCATCAGCTTTGCTGATGGAGTGCTGGATGACCGCCAGGCACTGGATGAGCGCATTGGTGAAATCCTGGCCGACAACGAGCGGGTACTGGATGTCCGTGGTGAGCACACCAGCATCGCCGGACGCTTTGGCGAATTGATTCGGCTGGCGGCAGAGAAGCATGGCGAGCGGGTGGTAGTACTGATCGACGAGTACGACAAGCCGATTCTCGACAGCCTAACCCGACCTGACGTGGCCCGCGAAGTACGCAACGGGCTGCGCAATCTCTACTCGGTGATCAAGGGACATGATGCCCACATCCGCTTCGCCATGCTCACTGGAGTGTCGAAGTTCAGCAAGGTCAGCTTGTTCTCCGGGCTCAACAACCTCAACGACATCACTCTGGACGGGCGCTACTCGGCGATCTGCGGCTATACCGACGAGAACGTCGATACGGTGTTCGCACCGGAGCTGCCTGGGCTGGATCGTGACGAGATTCGCCAGTGGTACAACGGTTACAACTGGGCGGGCACGTCCGTGTACAACCCGTTCGATCTGCTATTGCTATTCCAGAAGCGCGAGTTTCGTCCGTACTGGTTCGAGACGGGCACGCCAACCTTCCTAATCGATCTGCTTACCCGGCGCCAGGCCTGGCTGCCGGAGCTGGGGCAACTGGAAACCGATGCCGAGCTGTTGTCGACCTTCGAAGTGGACAACATCGCCACCGAGGCGCTGATGTTCCAAGCGGGGTATCTGACCATCGACGAAGAGATCAACCTCGATGGCAACTGGTTCTACCGCCTACGCTATCCGAATCGCGAGGTGTTCCAGAGTTTGCACGCCAGCCTGCTGAACGCCTGGACACCGCAGGGGCAGCCGGTCACTCGCCAGCGCATGTCGCTCTACCGTCTGCTGCTGGCCAATGACTTCAGCGGATTGCAGGCGCTGTTCACCGCCTTCTTCGCTGGCATCCCTCACGACTGGTACCGCAATAATCCCATTGCCCAGTACGAGGGCTACTACGCCAGCGTGTTCTACAGCCATTTCGCTGCGTTAGGGCTGGATGTGCGCCTGGAAGATGCAACCAGCCACGGGCGCATCGACATGGCGGTGCTGTTCAACGGCCAAGTCTACTTGTTCGAGTTCAAGGTGGTGGAACTGGTGCCCGAAGGCAGGGCACTGCAGCAGATCCGTGAGCGCGGCTATGCCGAGAAGTACCGTGCGCGCGGCGAACCGATCCACCTGATCGGCGTGGAGTTCAGCCGCGAGAGTCGAAGTGTGGTGGGGTTCGAGGTAGAGCGGGGCTACTGACGATCCTCAAGATTCAGAGGATAGAAATGTGCTCCACTATTTAACATAAGATACATTATGCGAATCTAAAGGCGTAATCGATCTTATGCGGGGGATGGATCACGCCCGCCAGATACATCAACGCCCTTCTCGCCGGCTGCGTCGGTAGCGGGTGCTTCTCTATCGTGATTGTGGCACCGCGGCGCCATTAACCTTCACTGGGCGCAACTCTACGCCACCAATCCCCTACAACCGTCACGCTCAGAAAATCCAGGTCCTCGACCGTCAGCAGCAATTCTTGCTCATTCTCGTGTGCCTTACGCATACGAGCCAGCACGTCCTCAAGAATTTCCTGTTGCATCTCGACACTATAGCGCTCGCGATGCCAAGTTATCCTCGTCCTGATCAACGCGAGCAGCTTGCGCTGTGCCGCTGCTTCTGTCGGCTCATCCAGCGCCCAGCGTGTGGCCTGGAATCCAAAGCGGGGAAATCCCTTCAGCTCGTGGGCGCCAGCGTCATACTCGTATTGCGCGTCATCGATCACCCACAACCGACGCTGTGCGGTCGACTCGGGCGCTTCAACTAGATCTTCAACTCCCTTGATGCCACTGGAAGGAATCGCATCCGGCAACGGTTTCATTTTTTCCATAGGCTTTGTCTCACTCCTTAAGTGGGTTTCACGTCGAAATCGTTGGACGATGGAGTGCAATACTGTGCGATATAGGCGCCATCGGCAACCATAGCCGACTGCTTACTCAACAACGTTAGCAGTTCAGCACTTCTGGCGCCGGCCGGCTGGCGAACAAGCTAATGGTTGCTCAGCACCGCCTGGTTCTTGAAGGTTTCCAGCACGCTGCTCATTGCACTATTGGCAAAGCCGGCGCCGATCGAAGCCCCCAGCCGATCAGCCAGGCGCGACAGGGGATTGGGCTCCTCGTTGAACTCCTTGAGGTGCTCGGCCTGGATGACGTCGCGCGCCACCGTCTCGATCGAGCCGAACTCGTCGATCAAGCCGATGGCCCTGGCCTCCGTGGCGTTCCAGAGGAGGCCGCTAAAGAGATTGGGGGTATCCGCCTTCAAGCGCTCGCCACGGCCGCTCTTCACCGCCTCGATGAACTGCTCATGGGTCCGTTGCAGTTGGGCGTTCCAGAGCTCCACCTCGTCGGCTTTCTCCGGGCTGTAGGGATCGAGCAGGCTCTTGTGCTCGCCGGAGGTGTAGTTGCGCCGCTCCACGCCCAGCTTTTCCATCGCGCCCACGAACCCGAAACCAGCCGCAGTCACACCGATGGACCCCACCAGGCTGGTCTCGTCGGCATAGATGGCTTTGGCGCCGGCGGCAATGAAATAACCGCCCGAGGCCGCCAGATCGCCGACCACCGCATACAGCGGCTTCTCGGGATACTTCTTCTGCAGGCGCTGCATCTCCAGGTAGATCTGATGCGAATGCACCGGGCTTCCTCCCGGGCTGTTGATGGCGACGATCACGCCCTTGGTTTTATCGTCCTCGAAGGCCTTGCGTAATGTCTTGTTGATCGTCAGATATCCGGTATTTTCGTCGTCCTTGATTTCGCCGCGCACAGTTACCACACCGGTATAACTGTCGTATTTGTCGGCCTCATTCTTTGGATCATACAAAGTGAAAACCGCCAGCGTGCCGGCCAGATAAGTAAAACCCAGGCACTTGAAGAAAATCCCCCAGCGACGGGTCCTTTTCCGCTCCTGCAAGTTTTCGCTCATTAAATCCTTGAGGATCAAACCCAACTCTTTATCGTCCATAGCGCTTCCTATATGCACATCGAAGTTAGCCAATCTTCAGTGTAGCCCGTAGGGAGGCCGGGGAGCCACTGCCGAGGGGGCGCGGCATACCGCTAGCGCTCACGCTCTGCGGGTAACAGGGAAATACGGGGTGGAATATCCCGCCTCGAATTGCTGAGACTCCCGTGGGGTGGGCGAATTCCCAACCAGGGCAAGGTTGGGCACTCGCCGACACGGCAAAAACATCTTCCAAGTTCATGGAAAATACTTTCCCGCCAAAATTCGAGATTATTTTTCCGCCTGAAACTTGCAACTAACACAGCAGTAGCAACTACCTAGTGCGCCTCTATCACACATTAAAAAGTTGCCAAAAATTTGCCGATATTGGCTTGGGTTCCTTTAAACGCATGAGAGGCTACGTCTACAAGTTCAGCAAACTCACCGGAACCCACTATGTCTGCAACCAGTGCCTCTACCAATATCCAGCACTTGCCGGTTTCCCGTATTCGCCGCAACCCCAACAACCCGCGCAAGGGGCGCAATGCCGAGCGCTACGAGCACTTCAAGCAGAGCGTCATGGCGCAGGGCATTCTCCAGCCGATTCTGGTGCGCCCGATTGAGGGCGATCCCGAACACGACTTCGAAATCGTCGCCGGGGAAACCCGCTGGCAGGCGGCCACCGACTGCGCCATCGAACTGATCCCTGCACTGGTGCGCGCCATGACCGACGAGCAGGCGCGCATCGCGGCGGCGGTGGAAAACATCCAGCGAGCCGACATGACCCCCATCGAGGAGGCCAACGCGGCGGCCGAGCTGCTGCGCCAGACCGGCAACGACCATGATGAGGTCATGCGCCTGCTCGGCTGGAGCCGCACCAAACTCAATGCGCGCATCCTGCTCACCCATGCCAGCGAGGCCGTCGCGCAGGCGCTGGTAGCCGGGCAGATCAAGCTGGGCCACGCCGAACTGCTCTGTCCGCTCGGCCATGCCGATCAGGACATGGTGGTCGCCAAGATCGTCGAGCAGGGCATGAGCATTGCCGAGGCGCGAGAGCGGCTGCTCAAGCTCACCCGCCGCCTCGACCATGCGGCCTTCGACACCGGCGACTGTGCCGGCTGCGCCCACAACTCGTCGGCGTTTGCCGACCTGTTCGACGCCAGCGTGGGCAATGGCCAGTGCCAGAACCTGACCTGCTGGAGCGCGAAGGTCGCCGCGCATCTGGAGCAGTGTCTGGCCGACGCCAAGGCCGAGCACGGCTTGGTCTATCGCGCCGACGAGCTGCCCGCCGAGGGCTACCAGACCATCGCCACGGACGGGGCCAAGGGGGTCGGCCATGAGCAGGCGGCGGCCTGCCGCTCCTGCGCCAGCTACGGCGCGGTCATCAGCACCCGCAACGGCGAGGAAGGCAAGGCCACGGGGCGCTACTGCTTCAACCCGACCTGCCACGGCGAAATGGTCGGCAAGTATCAAGCGGCGGTGAAGGCTGCCGCACAGGCGACCCCGGCGCCCGCTCAGGGAACGGCCCCTGCTGCCGCTGCCGGCGTACCGGCTGGCCAGCCAGCGAAAAGCCCGAGCAAGCCGCGCACCCTGCGCACGGCGCTGCGCAAGGTGGCCCACAAAGCCCAGGTCCAACTGGCACACCGCTTCATGGTGTCCCATGCCGCCTACGGCTACGCCCAAGCCATTTCCAGCGTGGTACAGGACATTGGCAGGGACGTGGCGCCGGGGCTGGCCGACAAGGTGCTCAAGGCGGCCGGTGTTTCCGAGCGGCCCGCCACGGCCAAGGCGCGGGTGGCATGGATTGCCGATCTGGCCCGGCTCGACGAAGCCAAGCTGCTGGCGCTGCTGGCGAAACTCTCCGCACTCGCCTTGTGCCGCACCGTCGCCCAGGACGACTTCGACCACAGCGAAGCGGCAATGCTGGCCGCCGAGGTGATTGGCCGCAACAGCCTGGACCCGCTCGACGTGTTCGTCGTCGATGCCGAGTACCTGAACCTGCTGACCAAGGACGAACTGCTGGCCGAATGCGCCGCTGCCGGGTTCGACAGCGCCTACGAGGCGGCACACGGCAAGGGCGCGTTCAAGAAAATGGTCGGCGCCAGCAAGGTCAAGGAACTCGCGCAGACCCTGCTGGCGCCGCTGGAGGGCTTTTCGTGGCAGGGGTATCTGCCGGCCTTCCTCAAGCCCGCCGCCCCATCCACCCAATCCGAAGCCGCTTGAACAACCCATCCCCTCAAGGAGGAACCCCCATGTCTTTTTTCTCTGCCGTAGCCAACGCCGTAGCCGGTGCCGAACCGGGAAAACGCCTGTTCATCGAGGCCGTAGGCGCCGGAGACGGAAAAATCCGCCTGATTCTCACCGCCGATGTGGGACAGGTGCCCAACGACGCCACGCCCGAGATGGCCCAGGTCTACGCGCTGATGGCCCGCCCGCTGGTGGTGGTCGGCACCCCGGCGGAGGTGGAGGCGGCGCTGGCGGCCAAGCTCGGCCAGATGCGCGAGCGGCTGGACGAAGGCAACGAGGTCTTGGACGCGCTGCGCCAGCTCAAGGAGCAGGCCAAGAGCAGCGCCGCCAAGGCAGCCAGCACGCCGCCGAAGCCTGCCGAGGCCGATGAACAGGCCGAGGCCGCGCCTGCCGCCCCCGAGCGCCCTGACGACGCCCCGGCCCCCGCGCCGCACCCCCTGTCCATTGGCGATGCGTTTTGAAGGAGGAACCAACCATGACCGCGACCGTCCTCACCCTCAGCCGCGTGTTCCGCTTCGGTGGCCGCGACCTCGACGATCCCAGCCCCGACATGACCCCCGCCGAAGTGCTGCGCCACTACGCCCGCCTGTTTCCCCGGATGCTGGGGGCCAAGGTGGTCGAGCCGGTGCTCGAAGGCGACAAACACGTCTACGCGATCAAGGAAGCCAACTATGGCGACAAGGGATGAGGCCATCACACGGCTACGGGCATGGGCGGGCGGCAGCGCCCGCCCCCTCACCGACCCGATGAACACCTCCCACTACGCACTCGACCCGGAACAGGCCAAAGCACTATGGGAACTCGCCTCCAAGCCCAGTGGCAACCCGCTGCCTACCGATTCCCAGCGACCTCCGTTGCCCCGCTGACGACGCTGTTCGCCCTACCGAACCCCACGGCAGGGATGCGGGCCTACCGGGATACGGTGATCGAGCGCCGCTACCGGCTCCGGGAAAGCGAACTGCCGGCCCGCGCCGAGTTCCTGCTCGGCTGCGCGCTGTCCGGGCTGGTCAGCGACGCCACGCTGGAACAACTGGGCGGGCACGGCACGCGGGTCCAGATGGAGCAGGCCATCGACGAGGCGATCCTGCGCTTCGGCCCCTCGGTAAAGGTCCGGCGCCGGGCCTTCACCAAGGCGGCCAAGCGCCGGCTGCGCCGGATCGACGAGCGCCCCGACAGCCTGCCGGACCTCGATACGCTGGTGCTGATCGTCGAGGAAGCCCTGCGGGCCGACCTGCTCGAACCGAACCAGGCCCTGCGCCTGATCGACGAGGGCGAGCGCGGCCTCCAGTCGCTGGCGCTGGACACCCTGCGGGCCATCGACGACCGCCTGCCGCCCGGTTACGGCGCGGCGCTCTACACCAACGGGCTGTCGATCCACTGCCACAACACCGAATATCTGTGCCTCAATCTCCCCACGGACGAGGCGCCCGCCTCGCACGCGCTGCGAATCGCCGTCATCCATGCGCTGTTTGCCATTTCCGAGTGCATTGCCGCATTCCATGATCCGCAGACCATGTTCGATCTGAGCAACCGCTATCTGTATTACCTCGACGAAGTATGGGACCACTTCAAACCCCTGGTAGCGGGCAAAAACCGGGACGAGATTTATAATATTCTCTCGGAATCCGACCGTACTCGATGGGAGTTCGAGCCGTATATCTTCGGCATGGACGACCCGCAGGAAATCGTGCCCGGCTCGGAATCCTTCGAGCGTCTGGTCGATATAGTGAGCGAAGTCGAACACTATCAGCGCCAGTTCAACATTGCGGCCAACGGCTATTTCCAAGCGTTCGAGGCCACCTGCCAGTTTCAGCTGGAACTCATGCAGGGACAGGCCCGAACCTATCCCGAACATGCCGATGTCTATGCCGTGCTCGCGGAGGCGTTCAGCTCTGCCGCCGAGTTCCGGGCAGCGGGAAAGCGACTGGAAGATATATACGAGTCGCAGAAGGACATGATCGTCGAGGAACAATCCTCACCCGAGGAGGGTATTGCACTGTTCGGCGGCCTGTTCGTCATTCCCGGCGACAACTTAGGCACGCTTGGGGAATTGGTGGACGATGATATAAACAACCTCTACCAAAACATCGGCGGCCCCCATATCACGATCATGGCCGAACCGGGCGTTTTGTTGGATATGGCCATGCCTATTGTGGAGGCCATTCACGAAGCCTACCGCCTCGTCAAACGCATCGAAACCGCACTGGAAGGAATTACCCATGTTGGGCATTAATACCGAGTCCATCGCCCTGCTGCTGCATCGCAACGAAAAAAGCGGCACGGTCGAAGTGACCAGCCACAAGATCGTTCCCGCCCCGGAGGCCGGTTTCGTGCTCGGGGCCGGTCGCCTGTTCAACCAGCAGGACAAGACGGTCATCGTGGAAATCCTCAGCGGGAGCAAAGAGTCCATCGCCTTCGTCCCCGATCAGGTGCTGGCGCGGGACGGCTCCGGCTTCAACATGGTCTGGTTCACGCCGCCCCGGCAGGCCGAGGTGCATTTCCGCGAGGCGGATTACCGCGTGCCGCTGCCCCTGCTGATCTACGCCAAGTTCGAGGGCCAGCCGCTGCGTGTGTTCGCCGCCAAGGGCCGCACCCGGCCAACGCCTGAATCGAAGCTGTGGATCGCCCCGTTGGGCAACATCAACACCAACGGGACCATGTGCGGCGGCAACGTGGCTCTGGCGGAGTTTCGCGGGCGCGACGAGGACCGGGCCGCCTGCGAGGGCTTCGCCGTCGAGGCTCGCGCCACGCACCTGGGCGACACCCCGCCGCTGAAAGGCGTCACCACTCAGGAAGCCTACCAAGCGTTCATGGCCAAACTGGACGAGGAACAAGCCCGCACCTTTCCGGCCAGCCGCCTGCTGCCGGCCAAGGCCCGCAACGGCGAGCAGTACACGCTGGCCGACCTGATTCGTGCGGGAGGCCGCCCGTGAGCGCTCAGGCCCTGCTGGCCCCGCAGGAAGTCGGGTTCGAGGCGCCGGAGCGCTGGATGAGCGATGCGGTGCATCTGGTGGTGATCGGCGCCGGGGGCAACGGCAGCGAGGTGGTGGACTGTCTGGCCAGCTTCCATCATGCGCTCATCAGCCTCGGCCATCCCAAGGGCCTGAACGTCACGATCATCGACGACGCCGTGGTGCGGGAACCCAATCTGGTCCGCCAGCGCTTCTGGCCCTGCGACCTCGGCCAGTACAAGGCGGTGGCGCTGGCCAACCGCTACAACCTGATGCTCGGGCTGGACTGGACCGGCCTGCCCTATCGCTTTCCCGGACCGGAAACCGAGAAGGCCATCGCCTGTGCCGACCTCATCATCACGGCGGTTGACCTGCCCTCGGCCAGACGGGCGCTGGCCCACTATGGCGGCTATTTCAAGCCGTCCTGCATGTGGCTCGACCTGGGCAACGGGCACCGGCATGGCCAAGCGGTGTTCGGCGCCCTCAGCCCCCGCCACCGGGAGCGCTATCCGTGCGTGATCGACGTTTACCCGGAGCTGGCCAGCCTGCAGGACGATCCACGCAAGTCCTGCTCGGCCGCCGAGTCGCTGGGCACGCAGGACTGCCTGATCAATCGCGCCGTGACCACGGCGGGCATGGGCATCGTCTGGGAGCTGTTGCGCTATGGGCGCACGGCCAAGCACTGCCTGTCGATCAGCCTCGAAACCGGCGAGCAGATGGCCGCCAGCTTCCCGCCGCCCTAGCGCCAGAGCGGTCAATTGGACCTTTGATGCAGGCCGGAACAGGGTGAATGTTGTAATAATAAAATCTTTTTTCACTTAACCAGCCATCAAATCCATGAATATCGACGTGAAAGAAGTAGTAATAAACAACGAAACCGTCTGGCAGGTGAAGCTGAACGACCGGCCGCTGCACTTCCGCTGCCAAGCCGAGGCCGAGGCTTTCGCCGAGCGGTTGGCCACCCGGATCGAGGCTCCCCATGCCTTGCCCGAAACCTTTTTCGACGGCGATAGTGAGTTCGTCGCGCCGGAAACGGAGTAGCTGGCAAGCGACATGCCGGTCCAGCGCATACCACCGCCAGTGCCTACGCCCAGCCATTGATCGTGACCAGCACCTCGTCGCGCTGTCACTTGCCCCATAAGGGATCGGCGTAGAAGCCTCGATTTTGCAGGCATCTCCCCCTTCCCAACCAGAAGGCTCGGACTTCCCCTCTCGCCGTCGCGCCGACCCCCAGCGCAATACACCTCTCCTGGCTGGGAAGCCGCGTGGCTGGATGCCCAACGCTCAGCAGAAAGTTGGGATTTGGGTTTTCCCAAACGGGGGCCAGCATCGAGGTGAACATACCTTGGGCCAAACCAGGAGGCCGAAATGACGGAGAAAAAAGACTCTCCGAGCGAGCAGTTTGCACTCGAACTACCACAGGCGGAGGATGAAAGGGCCGGGGATAATATGCTGGCCTCGCACTTCCGCCTGAAGGTTCCTTGTATCGAATGCCCACTGCTCAAGACTCGGCAGAATATAATTCCCCCCAAGGATTTGGAGAAAATGATTGCCGATCTGTTGGCGCACGATTTCTCGACTCGGCAGTGCCAAAGAATCCGCCACTTCAGGGAATATGCGCTCTTGAACAAGAAGGGGAATTTTTCCTCGGATGCGGAGGCCATGTGTGCTGGCGCTGCCGCGTTCTTGCTCAAGCGCAATAGTCCGACGCTGGGGATGCGGGTGGCTCTATCTACCGAAGCCATCCAGCCCGATCATTGGGACGAGGCCAAGCCTCTGGTGATCGATTAATTCGGGAGATCACGTTTTTAACGGAGGAAAGTCCGATGAACATGGTGTTTGAATTTCTGCTGCTTGTTTTGTTGGTGCCCGCCGTTGGGATTTACATGCTGATTTCCAGGGCAAAATCGGTGATCGATTTCTTCGGCGCCTGGTTGATACCGGGATTGTTTTGCCTGTATTTCGGTGTACTGCTGTCCCTCCTCGACCAGCCCGATCCTGACCTTGAGTGGGTTGTGCTGGTGATCGCAGGGGTGCTCTTCCTGGGCACCGGAGCAGTAATACGCTTGAAAAACACCAAATAGCTCAAGGAAATAAGAGGCCAAGCCTCTGGTCATCGACTGATAATTGCAGGGAATAAACTTTCCCTGCAATAGTGCCGGCAACTATCGACAACAAGTTGCAGGGATTGCATTGCCGGCTTGGGATTTATCGCACACATGAGAGCGTGGGGACATTCCCAGGAGGCTTGTCCCATGCAACTTTTCGAGCAAGACCGCAACAACTCCCAGCCCATCCTCGGCGATGTGGTCGACCAGTTTTTCGCGCCGGTACAGTTCGACGCCCTCACCCAGCTGGCCAGCGAGTTTCAACGGCTGCAGGCCCGTATCGTCGAGGTCCATGGCATCGTCACCGAGGAGAAGGTATCCGGTGTCATGGGCTATTTCTTCTCCGGCAACAGCTCCGACCAGTACGGCCACGGCGCCACCCTTCGCCATACCAACGCCTTCAACGAGATTTTCAACCTCGATGGTGCCCTGAACGACCTCACCGCGACGTTCTGGAGCCGGGCGCTCAGCCTGACCGACCTGCAGGAACACATGCCCCAGGCCCGCCGCAACCAGTGGCACGAGTGCTTGAACGCCTGGCGCCAGCACGGCTATAAGCGCGGTACCAATCCCGAGCTGGACATGCCCGAGTTCAGCCTCGACAACCTGCGCGCCACGATCCAGGGGCTCATGGCCCGGCGGGCGGAGTTTCTGGCCGAGCGGGTCGACGGCATCTTCCGCAACCTCTCGCGCTCGCACGTCACCAACATCCCGGAAGGCTTCTCCAAGAGGATGATCTTGAGCCACATTTTCAGTGATTACGGCACCATTGATCACACCCGCGAGGGCTATATCCACGACCTGCGGCTGGTCATCGCGAAGTTCATGGGGCGAGACGAGCCCAAGCGCGATACGACCTCCCGTCTGCTCAACCTGGCCAAGGTCCATCGCGGCGAGTGGATCGAGGCCGACTGCGGTAGCCTGCGGGTACGGGCCTATAAGGTGGGCACTGCGCACCTGGAGGTCCATCCCGACCTGGCCTGGCGCCTGAATGGCATTCTGGCCTTCCTGCAGCCCATGGCCATCCCGGAGAGCGCCCGCACCCGGCCCAAGCGCGCCAAGGCCTGCGGCTTCAAGAACAAGGCGCTTTTCGACCGGCCGATCTCCAACGCGGCCGCCGGCGTCCTCGCCGCCATGGAGCCGTATTTCACTCTTGAACCGTCCACCAGCTTCCGTCGCGAGTACGACCGCAAATTCGTGCCCAACACGCTCAGCGTGCGCTACGGCTCGGCCGAGCTGTCCAAGCACCTGCTCGACGAGGTGAGCGGAGTACTGGAAGCCCTGGGCGGCGTCCCGTGCAACGGCGGCAAGCACAAGAACCTGCGCTACTGGCAGTTCGACTACAACCCGGAGCAAGTCGTCAAGGAAGTGGCCGTGAGCGGCCAGTTGCCGGACGCCAAGTCGCACCAGTTCTATCCCACCCCGGCCCCGGTCGCCGAACGCCTGGTGCAATGGCTCGACATCCAGCCGACCGAAACCTGCCTCGAACCGCAAGCTGGCCAGGGCGGCATCGCCGACCTGCTGCCGAAGGACCGGACCCTGTGCGTCGAGGTCAGCCCACTGCACGGCATGATCCTGCGCGAGAAAGGCCATACCGTGATCGAGGGAGATTTTCTCGCCTGGAATCCCGGCACCCTATTCGACGTGATCGCCTGCAATCCTCCATACAGCGAAGGTCGCTGGCAGGCGCACCTGCGCCACGCCGGCGCCCTGGTCGAGGCGGGCGGCCGTCTCGGCGCGGTCCTGCCGCTGAGCGCCCGCCAGCAGGCGGCAGAGCTGCTGCCGGGCTTCGATCTGGAGTTCTCCGCGCCCATCGACAACGCCTTCGCCGGCACCTCGATCAGCGTCCTGCTGCTGAAGGCCACGAAAGCCAGGCCGAAAGACGTGCAGATGGGCCTTGGCCTGTAGGACGCCCGGTCTTCCGTGACTGCGCCGAGTTTGCGGGTATGGCTCGGCGCTGGCTCAAAGTGAGCCTGTCCCTCCCCCTTGAGCGCCCTCCTTGCCGCACTGGACGCTACTCCTGTCGACCATCGCGAAATGGTGTCTCGACCGCCTCAAAACGACCCAAACCTGCCGGTCAAGGGGGGCGACTTTAAGGTTATCAATGATATGATATAGTTAGATAACCCTAATAACCCAAAGGAGAGCATCCATGAGTGCCGTCGCAGACCATCCGGGCGTCTCCACCTTGGCAGGCACGCTCAAGGAAGTGCAGGCCCGCCTGGGCAAGTCACACGCAGACCGTGTGCTGGTGGTGACCTTCGATCATGTCAAGCCTACGGTGTTCGAGGCTTTGGCCGAAAATTTCGCGAACGTGGCATCGTCCATGTTCGAGGTATTGCTTGAGCGCCAGGAGCGAGAGTCACTGGAGCGCTTGGCCGAGGTCTTAGTACCGCGCACGCCACCAACGCCGCGACTGCTCAAGGAAGCTGCCATGCTGGTGCAGGCACGTAAGGCGGTGCTGGAGAGTGGCGATTGGCTGACCGCGGCTGAGGTTGCGGAGCTGGCAGGACTTAGCACTCGCAATCCCAGTGCTCAGCCAAATAAATGGAAGAAGCAGGGGCAGATTTTCGCGATCAACCACGTCGGGGTTGACTACTTCCCGGGCTACGGACTTGATCGGGAGGCGGATTTTCGGCCGATCAAGGCGCTGGCCAAGGTCATCGAGGTCTTTGCCGGCCACAAGGACAGCTGGGGCATGGCCTATTGGTTCCGCTCCGACAACAGCTTGCTCGGCGGTAAACGGCCTCAAGACCTGCTGGCTTCTACGCCAGATCGTGTAGTTGCGGCCGCCCTGGATGAGGTCCAGGAGGTCACGCATGGCTAGACGCAAAGCCGCGGCAGCAGATGCGCCAAGCTCTTCCGGCGAGGAGTCTTCCACCACGCCGGTACCGCCCGCCTCACTCCATACCACGCTGACGGAACTTCCCAGTGGCAAAGTCCTTCACCGCGTGCACCAGGATAAGTATCGGGCCGATCAGTTCAACCCTGGCGTCCAAGGCAACGCGCGCTTTAGTCCAATACTGGACAAGCAGGGAAATGCAATTCCGACCCTGTACGGGGGCACAACAATAGACTGTGCATTGATGGAAACGGTGTTCCACGATGTGCCTCACACGGCTGGCTTCAAGAGTTTCGACAAGGGGAAGCTAGCAGGCCAGGTTCATTCGACTGTCGAGGTCGTCCAGCCGCTTCAACTGGTTGACCTGGCGAGCGTACCTCTTCGTAAACTGGGCGTCACACGCAAGCAGCTCATCGACACCGAGAAGGATCAATACCCTGCCACCCGCAAGTGGGCTGAAGCCATACACAGCCAGTGCCCCGAAGCGCAGGGGCTTTCATGGGTTTCGCGCCAGGACGACTCGGCACGTGCAGTGGTCTTGTTCGGGGATCGCATCCCAGATGGAGCAGTTCTCCATCGAGGCCCCCCCGTCAGCCTATTGGAGGACGGCAACACCTACGACTCCGTGCTCGATCTGGCTGACCGCATTGGCGTTCATATCGTGCCGGGGAAAGGCTAAATGGAATGCTTCCGAGTCGACGAGAGCGGATACACCGGGATACACCGGATTTGATCTGCTCTGCGGGTCATGGCCGCAAAGGGCGAGGCTTATGCCCCCTTCGAGGCACCCACTCTGGCGCTGTACACTAAAACGATGGAACTGGCCAAAGTTCCTGCGGAAGACATCAAAGCGGATGTATCCGGCGCCCAGCAGGCTCTGATCGCCCTGCAGGAGAAAAAGCTGGTATGGCGTGCCTCTCGCGGCGTCTATGCAGTCGATGAGCAAGTGATTGTCGATCTGCTGAGGGAGGACGGAATGCTGGATGGGTTGTTGGAATAGGCGCTGAAAAGTACCGGTCTGTTAAAGGTAATCACCATGAAAAAAGGGTTGAAAACTATATGATTGACCTGTTAGCTGAGAAAAAAGCGCTGAAGACCTTGGGGTTAGTAATTTTTATCCCTGTTGCCGGTTGGGGCGTAGGGAAAGCCTTTGGCGTTCCCAGTATTGATTGGAAGCCACTCGCTGCTATAGGGCTTCTTAGTTTGATTGCATTTATGGCAATGGTTCTTGGTGCTGATCCTGTAGATAACAAGAACAACGACAGCTAAGTGCTCGAAGAAAAATAATCCGACATTTGCCCCGTGCATACTCATGCAAGCTCCCGAAACACGGGAGCCTGCATGGTTCGCAGCAGCGGCAAACCCGGAAAATTTTCGTTCAGGTACTTATCACCGAAATGGCGGCTGTTTCCTGTATGACCAGCCACGACCGTAGGCCCTGACCTGCACAAGGAAGCGTAAATGTCTTCTATCGACGCGCAAGACGTTCCTGAAGTTGATCTGAGAGAATTTGCAAGGCTGATTGGCTTGGAGAAAATTGCCCCGGGTCGTTACAGTGTCTTGTTAGCTGCAAACCTCCTCGGAGGTGCGCTGTCCGGTCGGCAAAACCCCGCCAAGATCGTTAGCGAGATAGAGCTCCTTGAGTCAGGCGAACTCGGTCAGTTCAAGGAGCCAATCCAGAACCGCCATCCTCCTCTCAAAGGCCTCTGGCACAAGCACTACATGCAAGATGGCTTAGCGTCCTTGGCAATGAATGTGAAGAAAGGCCTCAACCGGTACGGTATGCCCTTTTTCGAACAGAAGGTCCAAGAGGCAAAGGAAGCTGGCGAGTTGCGCTACCTAACCCCGGGGGACGTCCCTGCACTTGTTGACGACATCGTCAGCGGGAACTGGCAACGACTTGCCGAGCAGCAGGCCCTGAGCGGTGAGTGGATCATTTTTGCCCAGCACGAGGGTCAGAACTACTACCTCACCATCGCAACGCATGACAGCGCCACGCACGAGCGGGTGCGCGAGCAAATCGACCAGGTCTGCTGCGTAGAATTCCCTTTCTTAGCGCCGCTGCTCGCTGACGCTTGAAGGCCACAACCCGCCAGAAAAGAACTCGGCCATCCTATTCCCCACAATGGCAGCACAGAACGCGAGGTCGGACTGAGCCGGACAACACCGGCACAGAGCGACCCAAGCCGGCCGGTCGCGTCAGGCAACGGCCAGAAGCGGACGGTGGCAGGGCTAATGGATAAACCGTAAAATCCGCTGTTAGCAAATACTGAAATAGAGGCTTGATAGCCCCACCTGAATCAGTGCTCGTTATAAGCAGAGCGTTCTCCCCTGCACAAAAGCCGATATTAATTCGTTCCTAACCAGTCACCACCCCCATACGTTTCGCTTCACAACTTGTTCGATAGCAAGATTGATAGGCGCAGTGCCCATAGGAAGGAGCAAGCAGATGAAGTTGATAGTAATAGGCAAAAATGGATTACATCCAAGAGAGGCCTATGCTGTAAGTCAGATGGAGGAACACTTTCAACCTAACTGGCAAGCCTATTCGTCTCTGGTGATTACCGATGAACAGGGCTCCATGGAGATTGATTTGCTGATTATCACCAGCGACCGTATTTTACTGGTGGAGATTAAGGACTGGAACGGCAAACTCACCAGCTATCGTGGTGAGTGGCGAGTCAACGAGAAATCCCGAGGCAAAAGCCCCTTCTCCATCAAGAAGGAGCATGCCCTACGCATCAGCAAACTGCTGAGCAATCAGCTGCGCAGTAAAATCGGTTACGGCCCCATGGTCGAAGCGCATGTAGTGCTGTCCGGCTCAGCCACTCCAGAGCAGCTACCGACAAACGAAGCACGCTATGTGCACACCCTGGACACTTTCCTGAAGATCCGCAAGCCTATCGTTTACAGCCAGATTTGCACTCAGCCTGAAAAATCACATGAAGCTTTTTTCGAGCGCTACAACCACCCGCGACCCAATTCAGACATCGCACTCAAACAAATCGACCACTTCTTTTGCAACAGCAAAGGCTATGTGCAGCCAAAGCGCCTTAAAGTAGCCCACTATGTCTCCAGTGATGAACTTGAATACGAGCACAATAACGGCTTGTTCAAAGAGTTTATCGGCAAAAATCCCAGCATGGAAAAAGACATTGGCTTGCTACGCCAATGGGACTTTTTAAAGCTGGGCACGGGACTGGCGTTTACTGAGACCTGGAGCCGCATTCTCACCCGCGAGCACGTTATCCATTGCCGCGCACGCACCGAAAACAGTCGACTGGAACAGTTCATGCTGCGTCCGGCCGTTGGCCTGGACCCGGAAGACATTCAGACCGATTACGCCGAAGCTTTCGAGCTTAGGCACAATATGAAGCGCTTTGACCGTTACTTAAATCAGAACGGCCCCACCTGGACCACCGATCAACGCGCTGACCATGTACGCGCCCTGCTGGCGCCCTTTGCAGAGTTGCATGGCATGGGCATGGCCCACCGCGACGTGGATTGCCACAATCTGTGGTACGCCGCGGATAACGCCACCATTGTCACCTCGGGCTACTACGCCTCATTTATTCCCGAACAAACCACCGTCAAAGACATCCGGGCACTACTTAAAAGCACGCAGCTGCAACTGCCCGAAGATGTGTTCAGCGACGCAGGCGACATTCTCAACCCCTTCCGCGTGGACGTGTTTTTACTCGGCCAGATCGCTCACCGCATTTGCTTTACGGACAAACGACTGGAGCGCGAGGAACAGATTTCAGTCTGGCGACCGCATGCCAGCGGTGACCCGTTTGATGGCCGATTGGATGATTTTTTTGCCAAGGCGCTGGATTGGGATGCAGCCAATCGTTACAAAGATGCCGGTGAGATGCTGGCGCACTTCAACAGCCTGACGGACGATCACGAGCATATCTACGACGACTCCCAGGAAGTCATTGAAGCACTCACCAGTGGTAACTTCATCAAGCGTCAGATGAGCGCGCTGCATCTGACGCAAATGTTCCCACAGGTGCCGGATGAGTCGATCAGCTTCGGTTCGACCATTCGTTATCGCTATCAAGATGGCGATGCAATCGGCCTAATCAAGTTCTGGCAAAACGTCATTGCCTCGCCCAAAGACCCCGGCACCAATCGCCGCATTTTGCGCTTGCGCAAACGCATTGAAAAAACCCTGAACGCTGACCTACCAATTGCACAGGTACGTGATTATGGGTTGCTGGAAGGTGGCGGTTTTTACATCGCCACCCGCTATGAGCCGGGTCAAACCTGGTCGCGATTTGTCGAGGATATGGAATCTACTGGCGACAAATTGCGAGTTTCCCAGCGCTTGTGTGACGCGATGCTGGCTCTTCACCAACAGGATGTCTACCACGGTGACCTGCACCCTGAGAATGTGATTTTCAAGCAGGCAGGCGAAGACACCAGTGAACAAGATCGCGAGTTGGTCCTTATAGATTTACTGGATTACGGTGGTGAATCCGAGCCCTACAACGTCAACTATGGCCCAAGCAATCCGGCTAGCAGCGATGGCTATGGACGAGATCGCTTTGCGGTTTATCGTATGGTCGGCGGACTCTTTGGCGATGACCTGCCTGCACCTATCGCTGAGGAACTGGAGCGCGCCAAGCAGCAATCAGATCAAGTGCCCCTATCATTAAAACCGCTGCTCGAAGCCATCGAAGCAGCCAATCAACCAGCCGAAGAAGCCGTGTCCGGTGACACGGTAAGAACTTTTGATCTGGCCTTTTTACTCAGCGATTTGCCTCTCGAAAAAGAGCTGCTCAGTAAGGAGGAATGCGGGTATTTCATCAAAGCGCGGGAAGCACGTGAACCCAATTGGCTCAGGTTCTTCATTACCGGCATCGATACACGCATAACCCTGACGGTTGATCTGATGGCCAAGCAGATCAAATACGCCAACGTCACACGCAACATCAGCCTCAGTGACTACATTAGTGCCCGCAAGGAAGCTCAACACCGAATCACGGAAAACATCACCGTGGTACGCGGTGAGCCGAAAAAGGTTTTCCCCGACCCGTTCGTGGACTATCTGTTGAGCATCGATGCTGTCATTGACCTAATGATCAAGCAATCGCCGAACAAGGGATACGATGAGCTTGAATACGACATCCATCCCGAAGATTGCTGCACTGTTGCACCCAAGCAGATTTGGAACACCTTACTCAATACAGAGGGTGATTACCTGCTACGCCTCGAAGTAGCTGAAGGTGTAATCCAGGAAAATAGCGCAGGCCACCTGCTGATCCCCTATACAGCCAACTCACAAAGCTGGCTGGATAACTTTGATCGCGGCGACACCGTCAATGTGACGCTGGGGAATGATGAGCACAGCTTTGGTTCGCTGGTGCTTGGTGAAATACTTCCCGACACTCTGGTGGTCCAGCCCAGTCGAGGTGGTATGACAAGGCGGCTTGCGCCCGGTAATGAAATCGTCCTAGAGTCCCTACGCACCAAGTCTAGTCGAGATCGCCGTACCAAAGCGCTGGAGCGGGTGCTGGACGGAAGTTCGAAAATTGCTCGGCTGCCGGACTATTTCGACAAGAGCGCCAACATAGCCTCCAGACCTATGGCCGATGTACCGGATGAGACAACAATTCGCTCCCGTTACGACAACCTCGATGGTAGCGCCGAGTACTTCAACGAGCGCCAGCTTGACGCGTTCCAGCGGGTCATCACCGAAGGGCCGATTAGCGTGCTGCAAGGTCCGCCTGGCACCGGAAAAACCGCCTTTATCAGCAAGCTAATTCACTATCTCTACGAGAACGATCAGGCCAAAAACATCCTACTGGTTGGGCAGTCCAATGCCACGGTCGATAACGTTGCCCTCAAAGCCCGCGAGTTGTGTCTGGCCATGAACACCCCGTTAACAGTAGTGCGGGTGGGCAATGAGGGGTCAGTCGACAGCCAGCTGCTGCACGCCCACCCTAGTGCCATCCAGCGCAAGATCCAGAACAAGTTCCACCGTGAGTATGATCTGCGCATCAATGCCCTCGCCTCGCGCTTAATGCTCAGCCAGGACTTTGTATCCACCTTGTCTGGCCTACACCGCACTCTGCATCCGCTGATGGCCAACCTGCGCACGCTGATAGCTCAACTTCAAAAGATCGAGCACTTGGGAGCGCAACGTAACCTGACTGAAAAGTTCGAAGCCCTTCAGGATCAGGCCAATGTGACTGTTCAGCGCATCATGCAGATCGTCGACAGCTACCAATTCAACTTCGAAACTCCCGATGCCCATGACTCAGCGTTCTGGGAGCTTCTGAGTAAGCAAGTGGCTCGCGAATATGACATCACCGATTTAGTCAGTCTCAAACGCCTGAATCAGCTGATCATCCTCAGTCAGGAGTGGATTGACGTGCTAGCCAGCGGCGATGCGAATTACGACCGTTTTCTGGTCAAGACCTCGCAGCTAGTATGCGGCACCCTAGTGGGTATGGGCTCAAAAAACCTGGCCATCAACGAATCAGAATTCGACTGGGTGATTGTCGACGAGGCAGGTCGTGCGCAGGCTTCAGAGCTAATGATCGCCTTACAGTCTGCCAAGCGCGTACTGCTGGTAGGTGATCATCGTCAGCTTCCACCGCACTATGACAAAAGACACCTTAAAGCTGTCTCCCATGAGCTGAGTATTCAAGTTGGCGAAGTGGCCAAAACTGACTTTGAGCGAGCATTTGATGTCAACAAGGGCATCACCCTCGACACCCAGTATCGAATGATCAAGCCGATCAGTGACATCATTTCGACGTGCTTTTATGCCGACGAGCACGGTGTGGGTGGCCTTATAACTGGCCGGCCGGACTCACCGCAGTGGTTCAAAGCGCTGCCCTATCCATTGAACTACCCCGTCACGTGGGTCGACAGCGGCGTGGGCGCGAAGCGCACTGGTGAAGACAACAAAGGCCGTCGTGGCTATTTGAACCAGCATGAGACTGAAGTGATCCTGCACTTGATCAAGCTCTTGTGCAGTCCGGACACAGTGAACAATCTCAGACTGTACGTGACTGATGAAAAGCCTTACCCCATTGGGATCATCACTATGTACCAGCAACAAAAGGCACTCCTCCAGACAGAATTGAGCAAAGCCGAATGGGCCGCAGACATCCGCGAGTTGATCAAAATCGATACTGTGGACTCTTACCAAGGACAGGAAAACCGGCTGATTTTCCTCAGCTTGGTGCGCGATAACGACAAGGTGAACCAAGGATTCCTGGGCGATATGCCGCGCATTAACGTGGCCTTATCCCGTGCGCAGGAACGTTTAGTGGTGGTGGGTGCACGCGCCATGTGGCGAAGCGGCAGCTCTGATTCGGCGCTGGCCAAGGTACTTAGCTTTGTCGAAACCCAGGCCCAGGAACAACCTGAGCAATACCAAGTTGTCGACGGCACCAGCGTCATAGAGAGCACTCAGCATGCATGAACTAGACGAATTAGAAATATCCTACGAATCGCGGCTCGGTAATGTGATTTCGCTGCTGATCCCTGTGCGACCCTACACCATGCACTGTGCCTGGACACAGGAGGTGCCGCTGCCAGCCATTGAAGAGTTTACCTGCCGCCTGCTGGTCCTGCTCGATGAGGTTTTGCCGGGAGATATTAGGGAATACTTCGGGCTGAGCCAGCGCGAATGCGAGATACTGATTGAGGGTTTGGTGCAGAACCGCCTGGCGGTGTACACCGATTCGGGCCATTTGGCACCCTCCTCCATACTGCGCAACAAATCTCAGGGAAGCCCTGATGTGCTCCCCTCTCTGACCCGCTACGAAGAGCGCGTTGAGACGCCACTATTTGATCTGCTGACGCTGAATATCATTGCTCCACGCAAGCAAAGGCGGTACCGCTTTGGACTGCCGCATCTGGAGGTGGCCAATGAGTACAAGAATATAGGTCCGCGGGAGGTCATTGAGGCTTTTGGCCAGCAATACCATGCCTATCTGGAATTACAGCAACGGAGTGAGCGCGAAATCCGAAAAAGCCGTCTGTACAAAATCAGCAGCTGTGAGGCAGGTGATGTCGACCAGGTTGCCATCGATGTATCCATTTCTCTTGAGTCGACGCCGAACGGTCCCATACGAGTGATTAAAACCGCAGAGGACAAGGCCAATAGCCGTCGACCATTGACCATTGAAATGGAGGCCAAGATTTCTGACTACCTCAATGAGCAATCTATACCCGAGCACGGCGTGTCATTTACGACCTACTGTGAGCTGGTGAATGACGAGGTGCTTGCGCGCCATATCCAGCGTGGCACTCTAGATTTCAACGCATGGCTCAATGCCAGGCGCGAAAACAAAACGGGCTATGGCACGCCCTTGACCCAAGCCATGATCGGCCCGATTTACTTAGAAAAAAATCGTCGCATGATCGAGAGCTTTATCCGTGATCAGGCCAAGCTTTGGCCGGAAGACGCGACCCATACCGCTCTGTGGCTGGCCAGTTCTGTGCCGCTATGGGCTGCGAACGGACAGCTGTTGAGTGATTTTGTCTATCGCATTGAGCCACTGCTCAGCGCTTCCAGAGAAGGTACGGGGCATATCTGTGCCCTGCTGCACAGCGAACTGCGCGATAACCATTCGACATTCTGGTCCCGCATCCCTAATGGCATCGAGTTCTCGGGCGCCCCCCTAGAGGATTGCATGGAGATATTCTTGATCCCAGGGCAGCTGGCAGTGGTCCAATACCACTGTCAACCGAGTACCGACAGCGCTATTACGGTGCCTATTGGCTATATCACCGTCGAGGGGGAACGCCTCACACGCATCGAATCGCTGCTCAAAACACGCTTGTCAGATCGTCAGGCGCCGAAACTGAGGTGGCCATCCAAGGATCGCACCCTGGATCAGCTGTTTGATGTGGAGCGCTTTATGGACATGGAGCAAGCGAGAGACCCACACACGCCTATGATTTTCTTCAAACCGAAACGGCGCGAGTATTGAATAACCGAGACAGGGCAAGGATGCCCGGTTTCGAACTGTCCAAACTGCACGATGCGATCATGGCCTAGTTGCAAATCTGAATGGCCTCTGATTCCGTAGGCACTTGTGAGGAACCCATTACTGGGCCTATCGTGACCGGCCGCCTTGGGTCGCTCTGTGCCGGTGGTGTCCGGCTCAGTTCGACCCAAAGCTGCCTGTTTCATCGGGCCGGAACCGGCCAAGAGCGGACATTTCACAGATCCGGACAGCCCCGCTCTCTCTATGGTGAGGCTCCAGCTCAATGCGTGATGACTTGGTAGATCCTTGAGATCGGGGCTAGGCGCTGTATCGTATGTCAGCCTATCTCAGGGATGCTCCTAATGAATTTATCTCAGCTTCAGCAGATGCCTCTTAGAGTTCGAGTTTTATCCCAACACGAGGCGGCTCATTACGTAACAGCTCTTGCACTCGGTTTCGATGCCCAAGAAATTACTCTGCAGGTTCAGTCGCTTGATGCCCACCGAGGTAAAGCCCGAACCGATTGCATCGCTCGTTGCGAGTCGCTTCTGGAGCTGCAGGAGTTCATGCGCTGCAGAATTCTGATCATTCTGGCTGGAGCAATGGGGGAGGCAATAAATCGAACCACCTATGAAGTCGATGGAAAGGCTGCCTATAAGATCCTCGATGAAGGGTCGACAGGGGCTGGCCAGGATTTCGCTGTTGCGAAGGAGCTGATTCTGTTGCTACATAACTCGCTGCCTGTAAGCGTTAACCCACAAACGGGAAAAGGCCAGACCTCCAAGGACCTACTCGTTGAGTTCCTAGGCGAGGCTCTTGCGTGGGTAACCATTAATGCTAGGCCCATTTGTGACTTGGCCGATGTGTTGACTGAGCGGGTAGTAGCAGGCCGTGGCAGCGGAGGATTGCAAAAGGCCGAGATTGAGCAGCTACCTTTTTACTATCATATACAGAGGTCGTTCGATGTGTGAGCGAAATCTCATAATCAAGCAAAAAGCAAAAATCAACCAATGCGCCTTCTTTATGTCTATTCATGTAGAGGCGCTCATATATCAAGTGATTATATATAGCAATGAGCTACGCAGCCGAATATATTAAAATTATTGACAGTATTTATGGTGTTTCTTTTGATGCAACTTATGGATTTCATTTACAATTAGAGGAAATCTCCAAGCAGCAAGAGGAAGCAGCCGCTCACTTAGTCACTCATCAAGAAAAGGCTGCCCTAATCCATAGCATGGACTCAAAACCGCTAACCTATGCTATTTCCTCATACGAATCAGCAGTTCATAAAACAACTGTACGTGATTACAAACTAAGAAATTGGCCTAATGGCCAAAATTACCAGTGGGCGATCAAGATGGCCATCGTCACTATCTATGAGTACTGGGAAGGGCACTTCAGGGAGCAAATCGCAAAATCAATCGACCTTCCTAAAAAAGAAGATCTAAAGATTGATGAATTCGGTGATCTCTGCATTTATAGAAATGCAATACTCCACAATTTAGGAAAAGGCAGCAAGGATTTCAAAAGACTTAAGATTTTTACATGGTTTAAGCATGGAGAGCAAATAAATATAGACATCATAAGGCTAGACTTCATTGTTTCAAAGCTTAAGGATGCACTGGCAAGCTATGTATAACAGGCTGCTCAACCCCGTTCGCTTCGCTCACTGGACTCGAGGTTTACAAAAATGCCCTCACAAGTGCATGTCGATCTTGATCAGGTCTTAGATGTCGCTCTAAGGGGCGTTCGTCGGGCATCAATGTTCATGGGGTTTGGGGTCAATGCTGCGCTTTCCCCCGAGTGCAAAAACTACCAGTTAACGGATATAACTAAGATACAGCTACTGCCTAACGGCATTTCTACCGAGAGTCTGGCTGAAGCAAAAGCAGAGTTCCGGCTCTGGATTGAGGCAAACGGATTTCGCGAACTAATAGAGACCTTTATTGCCTATCTCGACGCTGTGCATTTGGCATGCCTCAAGTTCAGTGTGGGCAAAGGAAAAATGTCCTCGAAGCAAATCGCAGCAGACCAAGCGTTATTTGCTGGCCAAGGGTTTCCAAACAAGCTCAATGTTCTCGAACAGCGCTTCCATCTCTCTTCCAAACAAAGAAACCACTTGATTTCCCTAAATGGTGCAAGAAATGTCTTTACGCACCGCTTAAGCATCGTTCAGAAGCGTGATCTAAACGCCGGCGGAGTCATGCGCGTTTCATGGGTCGGCCCGAGCTTCTACATTCAGGAGTCAAGCGGGCAGCGCCATCCACTGAGCGATGTCGTTGCGCAGGGTAAGTCCTTTCCGGAAGAAACTAGCCTGGTAATGCAGCTCCAGGTGCGAGAGCGACTATTCAAGATAGGTGACCGAATGGAGTTCTCGTCAATAGATCTGGCTGAGATATGTCTATTTATATCGAATGAGGCCAAGGCAATCTCTAAGTCATTAGTAGAGCATGCCAAGGCTTCTGGTATAGAAATACATACCAAGTAAATCTAATAATTTATACTGCAGGCGCGACAGCCCAGACGGGCTGCAGCGCTGAATTCAAGCGCTGAGTGCCTGCTCTCTAAAAGTATCATTGTCCGCTCCTGGCCGGTTTCTGCCGGCCATTTTCTAGGCATTTATTTCCCCTGCAGCCGGCTCTGCTCTGGGCATGAGTTGCGCTGCGACTCTGGGGTGTTTCTATTGCTTCATCTCCCAGGGCTGGAGGAGGCCGAGGCAGTTTTGCTGCTTCGTCTCCCATGGTTCCGGCGCATGAGCCGGCCCGCTTGGGATTTCCGAAACCGGTGAGAGCTTGAAGGTATCCAGCCAACCGGAGATCCCGCAATGAACAACGCATCCAGCCACCTGACACCGGTCCACACCTCCGCCAACCGCCTGTTCGTCCAGTACGGTCCCAACCAGAGGGGCCGGGACTTTGCCGTGGGTGACATCCACGGCGAATTCTCTCTGCTGCAGCGCCTGCTGGATAAGGCCGGCTTCAACGAGCAAACCGACCGGCTATTTTCCGTGGGCGATCTGGTGGACAGGGGGCCGGAGTCCCACCGTGTCGCCTGGTGGCTTTTGAAGCCTTGGTTCAAGGCCGTTCGCGGCAACCATGACCAGTGGTGCGTGGAGGCCGGCCTGTTCGAGGAGCCGGCCGGCCACCGCAAGCATGGCGGAGAGTGGTTCTACAAGTTAAGCGAGGAGCTTCGCCCCTTCCTGGGCGGCTTTCTGAACGAGCTGCCCGTGGCCATCGAGGTCGCCGGGCGCTCGGGAGAGCGCTACGGCGTGGTGCATGCCGAATGCACCTGCTTGAGCTGGGGACGCTTCGTCGAGGCGCTGGAAGGCGAGTTGGGCGATTCCTATCGCGATCACCACGTCATGGAAGCTCTGTGGCGCAGGAAGCGGTACGACGACGCAGAGATCCGCCCCATCGCCGGCGTCGAGCGGGTCTATGTCGGCCACACCGTGGTTGGCGAGGTGCTGGACCTGGGCAACGTGCGCTACCTGGACACCGGCGGCTGCTTCGAGGGCGGCCGGCTCACCCTGGCCGAGATCGGCGGATCGGAGGCGATATTTTCTGTCGAGAAAGTTTGCGCCAGCGGGAAAGTTTTCTGCGGAGTTCAATAATAACTGCGGGGGCTGAGCAAACAAGAAAGTTGGGTTTTCTCATCAGCCCCCGAAACTAAACTCGCACGGACAGCGAGGCCTTCAACGTGAGTCAAATCCTCATCAATAGTTGCTCCAGCTCGGGTTTCACCAATCGCCTCAAGCTCTGTCTGTATGGGGCTGGCTATAGTCGACATGCTATTTCGGTGGGCACGGGTATTCCCGAGCAGGTGCTCGCCGATTATGCCAATGGATCGACTCAGCCCATCCTTCCCGACATTGAAAAGATTGCCCGCTTTATTCAAGTCAATCCGGCCTGGCTCGCCTTTCGCATCGGTGAAAAGAAACTTCCGAGCGAGGCGGAGTTGAGCGCTCCCTATTTGACCGATGCCAGCCTGAGTCCTGAACAATTGGAAGACAAGTATCGCCAGGCCGGAAAAAACGAGCACCCGCTATTCAACAAGACGACCTGGGCGTTCTCGATCGGCGAGGACGATACGGTTCTCGAGTACTGGGCCTGGGTGGCGTTTCGCATCGGCCGCGCCCTCGGCCAGCGCCCCTCACACTGATCGGGGGCCTACACCTTCCCCTGGCCGGGAGTCCGCTCGCACCGGCGACGCCGGCCTCGCCGGGGGAATCCCCTTGTGGGGGAACCTGTGGGACTGCCCTGCAGGTAGCAGGTAGAATTCCAAATTTATGCGCCATACAAGCGATTTGTACGAGGAGAATTTATCTGCGTACAGTGCGGCTGGATCTGCGCCAGCCACCAATAGATTCCCCCTGCAAACCCGTTCTCCACCGATTGCCATCGCCCACCAGCCCGGTTGAACCGTCATGAGCAAACTGACCCCGAAATTCGTCAAGGAAACCTCCGCCCCCGGCACCTACCAGGATGGCCGGGGCCTGTTCCTGAAGGTCACCGCCGGCGGCACGAAAAGCTGGGTGTTCCGCTACAGCTTCCAGAGTGACCGTCGCGACATGGGCCTGGGTTCCTTCCCGGCGGTCTCGCTGCGCGATGCCCGACTGGCCGCGGATAAAGCGCGCCTGGAATTGGCCCAGGGCATCGACCCGCTCGGCAAGCGTCACCAGTTGCAGCACGAGGCGCGGGCGAAGCGGCGCAAGGGCACGACCTTCAAGACCGAGGCCGAGCTGTTCCTGCGCACCCACGCCCCGTCCTGGAGCCCACGGCATGCCGTGCAGTGGCGCAACAGCCTGAGCACCCACGTCTACCCCCGGATCGGCGAGCTGCCGGTGGCGCAGGTCGACACCGATCAGGTGCTCGATGTGCTGGCGCCGATCTGGTCGACGACGCCGGTCACCGCCACCCGGGTGCGCAACCGCATCGAGCTGATCCTCGATGCCGCCAAGGCCCGCCAGCTGCGCACGGGAGAGAACCCGGCGCGCTGGCGTGGCCACCTCGACAAGCTCCTGCCGCGCCACAAGCGCAGCACCCTGCCCTTCCCCGCTCTGCCGGCCGAGCAGGTGCCGGCGCTGCTGCACCAACTCGACCGGATGCCGAGCCCGGCCGCTCGCGCCTGCGAACTGCTGATCCTCACCGCCACCCGCAGCGGCGAGGTGTGTGGTGCCCGCTGGGAGGAGTTCGATGGGGAGGCCCGGATCTGGACCATTCCGGCGCAGCGGATGAAGGCCAAGCGCGCTCACCGGGTACCGCTCACCGAGGCCATGCTCGAGGTGCTGGAGCAGGTGCGGGGCAATCACCGGGAGTTTGTTTTCCTCAATGCGCGGCGCACCGGCCCCCTGCCGGGTAACGCCCTGCGCCGCGTGCTCGATGCCGCCGGGGCCGAGAATTGCGTGCCCCACGGCTTCCGCTCGACCTTCCGGACCTGGGCCGCCGAGCAGACCAACCATCCGCGCGAGGTCTGCGAGATGGCCCTGGCGCACACCCTGGGGAGCAAGGTGGAGGCGGCCTACAACCGCGGCGACCTGCTGGACAAGCGCCGGGGGCTGATGGAGGAGTGGTCCGCCTTCCTGGGCACCTTCGAGCGCGAGGTGGTGTTCAAGGCACTGTCGGTATCGGAGCCCGCCGGCGGCGAGTGAGGACAATCTTTCCCGCTGGCAGCAGGCTCCACTGCTCGAGCGCCACCGGCTTGCCCGCCCATCGCGCCCGGGCCGCCGCGCCCAATTTGGGTTCTCCCGTGACCATGGCAGCCTGAAGGCCTGCAGCAAATAGCTGCCAGTCACGAGGAGCGAAACCATGTACCTGATCACCGAATCCGGTTTGAACGATAAGGCCCCCTACGATCCCACCCTGCTGGCGTTTTTTCACCAGGGTGTCGAAATCCGCAACCCCTACCTCTCCCCCTGCGGCGGCTACGAGGTGGATCCTGTTGCTGTCTACGGCTTCGGGGAAGTCTGGACCGGCGGTGACTGCAGGGCGCTGGACCTAACCTTGCCGGATGGGTGCGTGCTGCGCCTCACCAACGAGGATGGCCTGCGCACTCCCGATCCGAACGAGTGGGAAAGCGCAATCATCGGCCGCCTGAGCAGCGATCACGACGAAATCGCCTGGTGCGTACTGGGGGAAGTGCCCCTGACGACCGACCGGTGACGGGCACCCCGCCACCGGGCTAGCACAGTGTCGGCCGGCCATCTAAGACTGTTCTCATTCACGCAGATCTTCCAGACACCGCTTCTGTCGGCCCTTGGCATCGAAGTTGTCGGGGGCCAACCAACGCTCGAAAGCATTTCGGCAGCGTGGCCATTCTTTGTCGAGGATGGAAAACCAGGCCGTATCACGGTTGCGCCCCTTGACCACCATGTGCTGGCGAAACAGCCCTTCGTAGACGAAACCTAAACGCCTGGCTGCTCGCATGGAGCGGGTATTGAGTGCGTTGCACTTCCATTCCAGGCGTCGATAACCCAGCTCTTCCATGACGAGGCGAGCCAACAGCCAGATCGCCTCGGTGGAGCCTGGAGTACGTTGCATAGCCTGACCGAAAGCGACATGGCCGATCTCGATACTGCCATCCTTGGGGGCGATGCGCAGGAGGCTGAGCAGCCCCATAGCACGCTGTCTGGCAAGGTCGATGACGCTGAAGAACAGCGGATCGACACTAGATTGGTTGGTCGATAGCCAAGCGTCGAAGGAGATGCGCTCGGAGAAGGGACCGTAGGGCAAGTAGTTCCACAGCAATGGGTCGGAATCCGGCCCCTGCAGAGCCTGCCACAGGTCTCCACCATGGCGTGCGACATCCAAGGGTTCTAGCCGCACGTACAGGCCACTCAGGGGTGCACGGGAAGGGGCGCGCGCGGGTTGCCAGTCGAGTTGGGGCTCTTGAATCATAGCGATATCGTCGTGTTGTTCAGTGATCGATAGCCATGTGCCGAGCCAGTTCGCGGTCGCGTTCGTCGGAGCTGGCGCCTAGTTCTTTCCATACTCCCTGGCGGTCGACATCAGGGCGGTTCTGGCTGAGCTTCCACTTGCCCTCCAGGCGCCGGATCGGCAGGGCGAAACCGACGATGGCGCGGAGCATGCCGTCTAGGTAGTCGCTCGGGGCGTCATCGATTGCCCAAGGGTGCGGGCGGGCAGCCTCATGGTGGGCGCTGAGACGGCCAAGTAACTGCAGCAGCTGCCCAGGATCGTCGAACACCTCAGCCTGGCCCTGCGCGTGCACAGCGATATAGTTCCAAGTCGGCACCACCTTGCCGTGCTCGGCCTTGGTCAGATACCACGACGGGCTGATGTAGGCGTCCGGGCCACTGAAGATCACCAGCGCCTCGCTGCCTGTAGCCAAGTCGCACCAGTGCGGATTGGCCTTGGCAAAGTGGCCGTAGAGCGTGCCGTACTTGCCTTCGTCGGCGACCAGCAGCAGCGGTAAGTGGCTAGCCTGCAGACCACCTGGGCCATGGCTGACCACAGTGGCGAGTCGGCTGTTAGTGATCTGTCGATGCAACTCAGTGAGGTCATCCTGGCGGAAGGCGGCGGGCAAGTACATGCTGGTTCTCCTGGCAAGCATGGAGCCATGCTAGACAGGATATTGGCCTGTTGTAAGATCCATTTACTGTGACTTTGATGGGGCCAATCCATGCCGCCTTCCCCGCCGTTGCCAGTCGATCTCTCCGGTATCCAGCTTGATCCTGGCGGCGGTCTGGCACGTCAGCTGTACCAGGCCCTGCGCGAGCGCATTCTCGATGGCCGTCTGCCGGGCGGCACACGGCTACCGGCAAGCCGCGACCTTTCGCAGCTGCTGGGTATTTCACGCAACACGGTAACCCGCGCCTTCGACCAGCTGTATGCTGAGGGCTATATAGAGGGGCATATTGGTAACGGCACCTATGTCGTTGAACTGGTCAGCGTGATTCGCCCAACTCCTATCCAGGCTCCCAGTCCCACACCGAGCAAGGCCCTGCAACGTCTGCAGGTGCACCATCTTCCCGCGCCTGCGGAGGGAGCACCCAGGGCCTTCCGCGTAGGGATTCCAGCCCTCGACCTATTTCCCTTCGAGATCTGGGCGCGGCTCTCGGCACGCTTCTGGCGCAAACCTTCACCGGCGCGCTTGGGCTACGGAGACCCAGCCGGGGATCCGCAACTGCGGGAGCTGATCGCCGCCTACCTGCGCAACAGCCGTGGCCTGCACTGCGACCTGGCACAGATAGTCGTGACTTGCGGGGCCCAGCAGGCCATCAGCCTATGTGCCCAATTGCTTGTAGAACCAGGCGATCAGGTGGCTATCGAGAATCCCGGTTACCGCGCGGCCGGGCATGCTTTCGCTATGGCTGGCGCACAGCTGAAAGGCATCGCAGTGGATGCCGAGGGATTGGATACCGCGGCTTTGGCGCAGGTCGGTAGCTGTCGCCTAGCCTATGTCACTCCTTCACACCAATACCCCACGGGAGTCACCCTGTCCCTGGCACGGCGCCTGGAACTGCTGGACTGGGCAGAGCGTCACGACAGCTGGATAGTCGAGGATGACTACGACGGGGAGTACCGCTACAGCGGCACCCCCTTAGCAGGCCGTTGAAAAAAGCCAGAGCGCTTTCCGCTCTGTCAAACTGACTGCCCTCTTCTTCATGCAGACCTCAGCCCCAGCCAATGCGTGGACTCGACCTCAAGCAAGACGAGCTGTTCAGCTACACGACGCTGGAGCAGCGCATTCCGAACGACCATCCGCTGCGCCCATTGCGCAGGCTGGTCGATACCGTCCTGGCTTCGATGGATCGGGATTTCGACGGGCTTTACTCCAGGCGGGGGCGCGCCTCGATCGCCCCGGAGCGGCTGTTGCGCGCTTCGTTGCTCCAGGTGATCTACACCGTCCGCTCCGAGCGGCAGCTGGTCGAGCAGATCGATTTCAACCTGCTGTTTCGCTGGTTCGTCGGCTTGTCGATGGACGAGCCGGTGTGGGATCACTCGACCTTCAGCCAGAACCGCGACCGGCTGTTCAACCAGGAGGTGGCGCGCCTGTTCTTCCAGCGCATCAAGTCGCTGGAGCAGTGGCCCGGGTACGCCAGCGACGAGCATTTCAGCGTGGACGGCACGCTGATCGACGCCTGGGCTTCGCACAA
>Ga0209373_10000665_pt1 | contig 50351 bp, 44 predicted proteins | sample Higcelweek5metaG_FD_187173 | JGI IMG/M metagenome (GOLD analysis project Ga0209373, IMG submission 187173) | Freshwater pond sediment microbial communities from the University of Edinburgh, under environmental carbon perturbations - High... | ecosystem: Environmental > Aquatic > Freshwater >... | reverse complement strand
AGCAGAAACAGCACTGGCAATACGTTCATCGTCGGTAGCTACAAACACTTGTTCGAAAGCAGTCTTGCACCGTTCAAACACCTGCTGAATCATTGGTTTGCCATCAATTAAAGCAAGTGGTTTGCCCGGGAATCGGGTCGATGCGTAGCGGGCAGGTATAATGATAATTGGTTTCATTCGTATCACATTTTTTGATAAAGATATACAATCTCAATATAACGATTTGACTAAAAATTGAAACTCTGAATAAGAAAAGAGAACAAATAGAATTCGTGGATGGGCATAAGTAACTTCCTCTTAAGTTGATAAATTGTCTCCGATTTTTTGTGCTAAATTATTCATGTTCGTTTAATAAATCTTCTTAAAAAGGATGCTGTTGGTTCAGATCATTCTTTCAAAATTGTAACTTTGTCAGTCAATCGGAAAATATTTCATGTTTCACTCAGTTTAAGTTGAAATGATCGATACACAAGATATAAAACAACGTTTTGGAATTATTGGCAACGCGTCAGGACTTAACCGTGCAATTGAGGTTGCCGTTCAGGTAGCTCCCACCGATTTGTCGGTTCTCATAACAGGTGAGAGCGGAGTTGGGAAAGAGATCTTCCCGCAGGTCATCCATCAATTTTCGACAAGGAAACATGGTAAATATATTGCGGTTAACTGTGGCGCCATACCCGAAGGAACAATTGATTCAGAACTGTTTGGCCACACTAAAGGTTCGTTTACCGGGGCACTTTCCGACAGGAAGGGCTATTTTGAAGTTGCTGATGGCGGAACAATTTTCCTCGACGAAGTTGGTGAACTTCCTCTTTCAACACAAGTAAGGCTGTTAAGGGTTCTCGAAGCTGGTGAGTTTATACGTGTTGGGTCGTCGGAAGTTATTAAGACAAATGTGCGCGTAGTGGCGGCTACAAACCTGGATATTCCGAAGGCTATTAGCGAAGGCAAATTCAGGGAAGATCTTTTTTATCGTTTAAACACCATTCCGCTGCCCATTCCTCCATTAAGAGATCGAAAAGAAGATATACTGCTGCTTTTTAGGAAGTTTGCGAGCGATTTTGCCGAACGCTACAGGATGCCTTCGCTTAGGCTTGATGATGAAGCTAAACAGATTCTGACATCCTTCCCCTGGCCCGGCAATATTCGGCAATTGAAGAATATTACCGAGCAAATTTCTATTATTGAACAGGAACGAAACGTATCGGGGATGACTTTAAGGGGTTATTTGCCACATTTTCACGAACACCCGCTTCCTGCTATTTACAATAAAACCAATGAAAGAACTTTCTCTTCCGAACGCGAAATTCTTTATCAGGTTTTATTCGATATGAAAAAAGATGTTACCGACCTGAAAAAGTTGGTACTCGACCTAATGGAGAATGGCGAACAAAGCACAAAGATACAAAACGACAATGCCCGGATTATCAGAAAACTATATCAGGAAGGCGAGGTCGAATTTGAAGTTCCGGTTGAGAAAAACATCAAAACACAACCAATTGTTGGCACACCTATCGCTCCAGTGGTTACAATACCGCATCACAATATAATTCAGGATACGGAAGAATTTGTTGAAGAATCTCTTTCGTTGGAAGAAAAGGAAAAAGAGCTAATTGTTAAAGCGTTGAATAAATACAACGGAAAAAGGAAACTTGCTGCTGGTGAGCTTGGTATTTCAGAACGAACTTTATACCGAAAAATCAAAGAGTATGATATTGATTAAAAAATATTTCTGGTCGTACACTTTTTCAATCCTTTTGCTTTTTGCAGTTGCAAGCTGTACAGTCAAGTATTCATTTACAGGAGCATCGGTATCGCCCGATGTAAAAACCTATACAATAGGCGATTTCCCAAACAGGGCTAAACTAGTTAACACAACCCTGAGCGATTATGTGGTTGAGCAATTGAGGGATAAATTTAACCGTCAGACTAGTTTGAATTACCAGGCAGATGGTGGCGATCTTGAGTTTGAAGGAACAATAACGGGCTACGACGTACAACCAATGGCTATTAAATCGGACGACCAAGCTGCCCAAAACCGATTAACTGTAAAGATTTCTGTTAAATTTACCAACAATAAAAATCACGAACAGGATTTTGAATCAGAATTCTCGGCTTACTCCGATTTTAGTTCTGACTACATTTTAAGCGATGTAGAAGAAAGTCTTGTTGAAGAAATAATGAAACAAATTATCGACGATATATTTAACAAATCGGTAGCAAACTGGTAAAAATTGAAAAAAGATCAATTCATAGGATACATTAGGCAGCCCGAATTGCTAAACGAATCGACATTGCCAGGACTAAAGGAGATGATTGAAGATTACCCTTTCTTTCCGGCAGTTCGCATGTTATACCTTCGGAATTTGCTAAATATTAATAGCTATAAATTTGAATCGGAACTGGCTAAACATGCCATATTTATTCCCGACAGGGCTATGCTTTTTCGCCTGCTCGATTTACAGCAGCGACCCGAAGAACGCTTCGAACTCATACCTTTTGAAGCCGATTTGTTTGACAACTTTGCAGAGAAAACACCTGCTAAAGAAGAACCTATAGTTGCCGATGAACTACAACTTCAATACCCTGCCCCATTCCAACTAACTGACGAACAACCAGTAAAACAGGCAGAGAAGAAGAAGCCAAATTTCGATTTAATTGATAAATTCATTAACGAACAGGCAACAACCATTTCGGTGGCTGCTCCAATACCTTCAATAATTGAAGAAGAACCGGAAAAAAACAGCGATATTGAAGAAGACTTTATAACCGAAACTTTGGCTGCTATTTATTTGCGACAAGGACTTTATGAAAAAGCACTTCAATCCTATGAAAAATTAAGTTTGAAATTCCCGGAAAAAAATGCTTACTTTGCCGGTCAAATTGAAAATATAAAAAAATTAATATCTAAAGAATAAGACAATGTATACGCTCGCAATCGTTCTCATTTTCATTGTGTGCCTTTTTCTGGTACTAGTTGTTTTAGTACAGAATTCAAAAGGTGGAGGTTTGGCATCAAGCTTTTCAGGCAGTAACCAAATAATGGGTGTGCGCCGCACGTCAGATTTTTTGGAAAAAGCGACATGGTATTTGGCCGGAGCTTTATTGGTATTTTGCATCATGGCAAGTGCATTTATTCCACGTAGCGAAAACGCTCAACAATCAATTATGAGCGAACAAATTCAGACAGCTGTTGATCCAACACAAGCACCAAGTTTCCCAACTTCAGCTTCCGAAATGGAAACTGCAGGCGAAAAACCAGCAGCAGAAGAAAGCAAATAAGAAATTTTGAAATTCATACAATCAAGGTGTTTCGTTTCGGAACACCTTTTTTTGTGACCAAACTGTCACGTTGTCAGAATTTCTAAACTATTGATTTTGCAAACTTTATACCCTAAATTGCAACTCAAAAATCAAAGCACGTGACAGAGTCTTTCACCGGAAAGAAAAAAATGGCAGAAAAATCATTTGGCACGAAATCTGATCAAAGAGGTTTCACAAATCGTAGTTAAACTAAAAAAATTATAAAATGGCAGATTTAAAAGGCAAAATTCTTGCAGGCAAAGTTCTTGTTGAACCTGTAGCCGCTGAAGCAAAAACAGCAAGTGGAATTATTATTCCCGATTCGGCAAAAGAAAAACCACAACAAGGTAAAGTAGTATTAGTTGGTACTGCTAAAAAAGACGAAACAATGGAAGTGAAAGTTGGCGATACTGTTTTCTACGGAAAATACGCTGGAACTGAACTCAGCATTGATGGCGTTGACTATTTATTACTTAACCAAACAGATGTTCTTTACATCGCTTAATTAATTCTAACAGTCTTAAAATTCATTGTAATATGTCGAAAGAAATTAAATTTAACATCGAAGCACGCGACCTTCTTAAAAAAGGTGTCGACAAATTGGCCGATGCAGTTAAAGTTACACTCGGACCAAAAGGCCGCAATGTAGTTATTGAAAAGAAATTTGGTGCACCACAAATTACTAAAGATGGTGTTACCGTTGCCAAAGAAATAGATCTTTCCGACCCTTATGAAAATATGGGCGCACAAATGTTGAAAGAAGTTGCTTCTAAAACCGGAGAAGATGCCGGCGACGGAACTACTACAGCCACTGTTCTTGCCCAATCAATCATCAGTGTTGGGTTGAAAAACGTTACCGCTGGTGCAAACCCTATGGATTTGAAACGTGGTATCGACAAAGCTGTTGCCAGAGTTGTTTCAAATATTAAAGATCAGTCACAGAACGTTGGCGACGACTTCAGCAAAATTGAACAAGTTGCCCGTATCTCGGCAAATGGCGACGAAACAATCGGGAAACTGATTGCAGAAGCAATGGAAAAAGTTAAAAAAGAAGGTGTTATAACTGTTGAAGAATCAAAAAGCACCGACACTTATGTTGACGTTGTTGAAGGTATGCAGTTCGACCGTGGTTACATTTCGGCCTATTTCGTTACAAATACCGAAAAGATGGCTGCCGAACTCGAGCATCCTTACATTTTGATCTACGACAAGAAGATTTCGACAATGAAAGATCTTCTTCCTATACTTGAAGCTTCGGCCCAAACTGGCCGTCCATTAGTAATTATTGCTGAAGATGTAGATGGCGAAGCTCTTGCAACATTGGTTGTTAACCGCTTACGTGGTTCGTTGAAAGTTGCTGCTGTTAAAGCTCCAGGATTTGGCGACCGTAGGAAAGAGATGTTGGAAGACATTGCAGTATTGACTGGCGGAACTGTGATTACCGAAGAAAAAGGTATGAAACTTGAACAGGCAACGTTGGACATGCTTGGAAAAGCTGAAAAAATTACCATCGACAAAGAAAATACAACAATTGTTAATGGTGCAGGCGAACAGAGCAATATTCAGGCTCGCGTTAGCCAAATCAAAAAACAAATTGAAATTTCTACTTCCGATTACGACAAAGAAAAACTTCAGGAACGCTTGGCTAAATTAGCCGGTGGTGTAGCTGTACTTTATGTTGGCGCAGCTTCCGAAGTTGAAATGAAGGAAAAGAAAGACCGTGTAGACGATGCGTTAAGCGCAACTCGTGCCGCTGTTGAAGAAGGTATTGTTCCTGGTGGTGGTGTTGCTTACATACGTGCCATTGCTTCGCTCGAAGGCCTTGTAGGTGCCAACGACGACGAAACTACCGGTATTGAAATAGTAAAACGTGCAATTGAAGAACCTTTACGCCAAATTGTTTTCAACGCAGGCAAAGAAGGTGCTGTTGTTGCGCAGAAAGTTAAAGAAGGAACCAAAGATTTTGGTTACAACGCCCGCACCGATGAATACCAGAACTTGTTCGAAACTGGTGTTATCGACCCTGCAAAAGTTACCCGTGTAGCTCTCGAAAACGCAGCTTCTATTGCAGGTATGTTCTTAACTACTGAATGTGTTTTGGTTGAAGAGAAAGAAGATGCTCCTGCTATGCCTGCCGGAATGGGTGGCGGAATGCCAGGAATGATGTAAAAATCAAAAAGAAATCATCATCAGATATAAAGTCCTGCTCCTTTTTGGGAGTGGGACTTTTTTTTGTGCAAAATCAACTTACCACAGTGTAATGCACTATATAATAATCCCAGATTACGCATTGTAACTGTAATTGTCAATTATTCAGCAATTTAATCAATATTTTCTCTAACGCTTAGCATTAGAGAAAAATGCCTGTTATCTGTTATTAATCTGAAAGTTATGAGTGTAAAACAAACTCTAACGCGTAATTTGGGATAATGGATCAAATGAATTTTATTGTGGAATAAACCCTTGAAAAGGGTTCAATAATAATAGCCGTAGGTGTAACCTACGGGTTGAGAAGATACCAACAAATTCGAACCCCATTTTGGGGTTCAATATATTCATTTGTGCAAATTGCCTCATAAAATAAACAAGGAATTATACTTGACAAGCAATAATTGTTATGACACGTGTTAAAACACCTCCAATTTAAATTGAACCCTTTTCAAGGGTTCTGTATTTTGCGGAACCATATCCCGTAGGTTTCACCTACGGCTATTATTATTAAACCCTACGGGTTGGTTTTTGCAGTTGTCCAATAACATTATCCAGACTTCTTTTAAAGAGTTGGATGTTCAATCTCAACAATAGGTTCTTCGTTATCAATAACAGCTCTTTCATAATCAACATTGAAGTTTTGGTAATCAACAATAAACCATTCGTAATCAACATTAATAATTTCATGGTTGTGTTACAAATTTTGATGGTTGCCATCTGCGTAATTGTAACAAACAATGGTATTTTATTAACCAACAATGAAGTTTTCACGGTTAATAAACCTCTATTATAAAGTAAGAAATTCATTTTATTACTTAAGAAATTGCAATTATTAATCAATAATGGTTTTTTCGGGACAACAATGCGCTAATCTCTTTCATAATTGACCAATATAAAGCTCCATTTTTCTTTTATTGGTTATGAAAACGAAATTATTGGTTAAGAAAATGGTTTTATTAACCAATAAAACGCGTTTCTTAATTAAGAAAATCGGGGATTTGTTGATTTACGAAGGAGTACAACGGAAGTTTACAGAATAGATGTTCCAATTGCCAGCAAAAATAAGTTTGTAACTACCTGATTTTTCCCTCTTTATTTTTTGCGTTTAACAGAATTGATTTATAGTTTTGGGAGAACCAATGACTAAACCTATTCTGATGAAAATACCACACGCCATTTTCCTTGAATCTTCAGGTCTGAAAGGGTTTTCCAAAAAGAATTATTGGGTAAATAAACAAAGCACGTTGCCGTTTGCAGGAATGTTTTCCTGTCAACGAGCTTTTGTGTTGGGATTGTAGGAAAGGTTGATGTTGGGGTAAAATGGGTGATAATTACCAATTAAAATATGAATACGAACAATAAGAGTAGAACTAAAATTTTAGAGGATTATCTAAAAGGGAATATAAAAAATCCTCTTGAAATGTTTTCCTTTTTTATTGCATCTAATCCTGATTTTAAATACAATGTCACATATCTAACTGATCAAATTTCATCATTTAATGAAGCAAAAACAGAATTGGAAAAACGTTTTAATCATTTTGAAAGAATCACTGCTCAGATAAGAAAACAAACTCCAACCGACGTAAGTGGATATCTTATTTTTGATAAGATGTTTATGTACAACATTAATGATCAGAAGAATGAAAAAGATTCTGAATTGATCAACGTTGATCAATATCGGTTTGATAAAATTGATGCAAAAAACTACATCGTAAAATTTATTCTTGGAGATAAAAACGATCCCAAAAAAATTGAAACATACAAAATTGCCCGAGAGACTATGACTGATACTGAATTTATAAGAGCTATTGAAAAGCGATGGACATCCTTTATTAAATGAAAATGAGAACAATAAAAAAATATTCATTGTATAAACACTTAATTTCAAAAGAGAATATTTATAAAGCTATCTATTCTTTAGAGTCATATGTTTTTGAGAAAGAATTATTGTGCGATGAAGACATTGTGCTTTACTCTAAATTGGCCGATAAGTTTGATACTGAAACTATCAATTGCACAATATGGAAATGCAGAAAAAAGCTAATAAAGGCAATTGAGGAGGACGATTTCTTCTTTGATATTGATGTTTATTTCAAGCCTAAGAAATTAAATGATAATGGCAAAGAGGATTATCGGCCAATGCATACTGCCGAACTAATTACTCAAATCTGTCTTGTTTCAATGCTTAACCTGATCATGTTTGACGATTCGGATGGAACAAGAAACCTTTCGGATATTTGCAAACTAATTCCGTCCAATTTTTATGGTAATATTCCAAGCACTAATGTTGAAACAATCTTTAAACCATGGTCAAAGCAATATTCTGATTATTCGACTGCTATAATCAATGCCAGTAAAGAATATTTCGAGAACAGAAAATATAAATATGAAGTCAACTTGGATCTGGAAAAATTCTTCCCTTCCATTGATCCGGCATATATCTATTCTTTTATAATGGATAGTGTCTCACCTTTTTTTAAAAAAGAAGACAAGGAAACCTTGAGTAAAATTTTAACCAAACTTTTGTATTTCAGAATTTTATTTGATGGTGAATCGCATGATTTTAATGAGTATTATAAGGGTACTAAACTGGAAGGTCAATTTAATGAGGGAATAACCTATTTCAATCGAGGAATTCCTCAAGGTTTGCCACAAGCTTATCTATTTGGTAATTTTTGCATGATAGAAGTTGCAAAAATAATTGAGGAGAAGATAACAGGTGATGCTTATTATTACGTAGATGACTCTGTAATTTATACAAATACAGAAGAAGATGAATTTAAAGAGATTGTAAATTCAATAAATGATGAATTAGCTATAAAAATTAAATTTAACAATGAGACAGAACGACGTTATAAACTAAAGAGTGACTTGTTTTTATTCAATCAGAAAATACGAAAAACATATGTTGTAAAAATACATCGTTATGAGAATGATTCAAAAACAAAGATCAGTGAAATTTCATATCAAAACTACTTATCTGAATTAGCTAGACCTGCTTCTACTTTAACATTTCAATTAAAATCCACTTTTGAAGATTTGGAGGATGAAACTTTAAGGGAAAAACTTGATGCTTTATTAAAATACATTCGCATCAAGTTAAAAGATGCAAAGACCAAGGATTTAAAAGCACAAGTGACACTTCTTCAACGATACAATAAATTCTATCGATATCGTTTAAAAATACTTGATTATAGAAAGGATAATGAAATATCAATTGAAGCTATTCGAGATTTTGCTGCCAAATATGGTTTATCCCCTTTTAAGAAAAGCGATTTTTCCGATATGCTGGAAGATGATATTTTCATCCGGGAAGCTCAAATGCTTTTAAAATATTCTATTGATGATGAAAATAAACAAAATAGAATTTTGAAGTTTATTAAAATCTTTGAAAATAAGCTAGATGCAACCTTTCAAAATCACTATTTCTCAAAAGTACTTACCCAGTATCCAAAATTCTTTGAAAAAGAAAAAAATCAATATTCCACCCTTGAAAAAGTAGTTAGGAAAACAGTTCCCCCTTATATCAAATCTAATTCTGAAAAATCAAGAGAGAAGATTGAGGAAATTATTTCCGCAATTATTGATGATACTGCTAAAAAGAATCATTCAGAAGATGAAATCAATTCTTCCGATAAATCTTCACCAGAGAAAAACAAGATTGCAGAAGTTAAAGCATTATTTGGTGAATTGAAGAATTATGAAACCGATAATTGTTTCAAGTTTATTTTTAAGAATGCCAATGAATTTAAACGAAGAATTTATAATGCCTTAATTTCTTATATTTTAAATGTTCCCATCAACGATGATTTTAATTTGATTAAGAAGGATGGGCGAGCCATTCATTATTATGAGTTACGACTATTGGTTTATTTGAGATTAAATTATCAATTTGACAATATCAAATTTAAAGAGTTTGCTCTGCCAATAATTAAGGATTCTCTGGATAATGAAGAGAAAGTAGATTTGACACTGTTTGAAGTGCTTCCTATTTTTAAAAAGTATATTGGAGAACCAAAACAGATTGATGATTTAATCTTGACACACCGTTTTGTAAATGGGATTTGGAAAAATGGCTCAAAATTTCTTCATTTCTACACATTGCACAATGAAGAACATTCGGTAGAATTAATTAAATACTGCACCCAAATTACCAAGTCGATTGATTATTTGTCCATCAAAAAATATGACTACTATATTTTATTTCTTGCTTGTTATCTGCACGATATTGCCATGGTTATCTATCCAAATCTTCATGAATTTGGAAAAGCTAATGATTTGGAATCGGAACTAGCCATTACAAAATGGAAGAACACTCTTCAAACGCAGAAGATCAACAAAGATGCCACCCATTCAGATATTTCAAAATTCATATTAGAAACTTTTGAGGTGGTTAATAATTATTTTGAAACCACAATAAGAAGCGATCATCATTATCGAGCTGCAAAATTCATCAATAATCAAAAGGATATAAATTTTCTCGAACTGCTAACAAGAAGAATTGTTGCTGAGATTTCTAAAGGTCATGGTATTGAAAGAAAGGATGTATACGGATCAAAGTCAAGAGCCCAAGAAGATGTGGTAAGTGAAAAATACTTGATGATCATTCTTCGGTTGGCCGATTTAATGGATATGTCAAAAGATCGTGTGAGTATCAATATTCTTAAACAGAGTATCCGGAACATGCCAAAAGAATCACAATTCCAATGGATATCTCATTTGGCAATTGATAAATGCACCATTGAAACAAAATTTGATCTTCAGAAAAAAATAAATGGTGAAAAAAATGAAGAGCTTGAAATTGCAGAGAATGTTATTTTTACTATTTACTTAAATACTAGAGTTTTGACATCCGTTGAAAAAAAGGATTGTAAAAAGCAACTGAATTGTAACGTAGATAAGAATACAATTGAAATTAAGCTTGAAAATAATACTTGTTCCAATTGTAACTTCATGAGTAAATGGATGATGATTAAGCATGAACACTTATTTAATGAGTTATTAAGCTTACAAACATACTTGGATAGAAATTCAAATAATTCTGTTTTCAAGACATCTTTTAAAGTGATTCTGAATATGAATAATACAGATAGGTTGCCTAGTGAGTTTATTGATGTGGTAAGCAGAACGCTTGCTGTAAAACAGAAATCCAGCATTAACTAATTTACTTTAATGTGTTTTGCTACACAATTATTAAGGAGCTTATAGGTTTTGTGAGGTTTATGATGGCCTCAATTTGTTGTTTGCATTGAATCAGAGGAATCAGAGGAATCAGGAAAATCAAAAGAATCAAGATTCAGCCATTTGTGCCATTAATAAACCCACCCCTTGCCCCTCCGAGGAGGGGAAACGTCAGTTCAGCGTAGCTAATTGTGTAAGTGGTTGCTATCAAAGGTAGAATCCTGAAAATCCAATAATCCTGAAAATCCTGATTCAGACATTTTTCAGGGCAATCATTTTGTAGAGACGTTGCATGCAACGTCTCCCCTGCGTACAAATGAAACGTTGCGTGCAGATGAGACAATGACATAATTTCACCAAAATCGGGGTCGTTGGTACGAATATTAGGATCGTATAAATCGGCAGTATCGAAATTGGCACACCTCACCAATCCTTCGTTCAAATGGCAGGAGAGGTATCACGATCACATAATTCGTGATGAGGCCGAACTTTATAGAATAGAGGAGTACATTGTCAATAATCCGGAAAATTGGGCAAATGATTGTTTAAATAACGATAATCAACGAATGAATCATTATTTTTAATCGACATACGAATTAGCTACAAAAAAACATGGGAACAATTGCATACATAGGATTAGCGCTCATCTTAGGGGTGATCATAGGTTGGTTTATTAGCAAATCGAACTCTGTCCATATTCTTCAATCGGAAAAAGAGACAGCCCGGATTAACTATTCTGAACTGGAAAAACAATTTGTAGCGTATAAAGCTACAAGCATTGCTCAAGACCAATCGGTAGCTGCCCAGCATTTGGAAAAAGCGCGCGCAATCGAAGATTTTAAGGAAGAGCTAAAAAAGTATCGTGAGGAGTTAAGCGACACCAATAACCAGTTGTCTAATTCCAATGCCAATTTGAATGCCGCTCGCGAAACCTTGACGGATAAGGTTAAAGAGGTTGCGCAAATCAAGGAAGAATTGAAAAAATCGAAAGAAGAATTTGCCACCACCAATGAGCAATTAGCAACGGCCAAAGCTCAAAACAGTGCGCTGGTCGAAAAACTACAGACACAAAAGGAAGAGATCGAAGCACTGGGCAAAAAATTCAATATCGAATTTGAGAATATCGCCAACAAAATACTTGAGACCAAGTCGGAGCGGTTTACCGAATTGAATAAGACCAACATGAGTGCCATACTCGAACCGCTTGGCAAGAACATCGATGAGTTTAAGAAAACCGTAAACGACACCTACGATAAGGAGTCGAAAGAGCGTTTCTCGTTGGGCGAAAAGGTAAAAGAGCTGGCACTGTTGAACCAGCAAATAAGCGAAGAAGCCCGTAACCTTACAAAAGCGTTGAAAAGTGAGGCCAAAACACAAGGTTGCTGGGGCGAAATGATTTTGGAAAGCATTTTAGAAAAGTCGGGCTTGCGCAAAGATGAAGAGTATTTTATGGAGTATCAATTGTTGGACGAACATGGAACCCCGTTACGCTCAGATTCGGAAGGAAAGAAGATGCGCCCCGATGCCGTAATTAAATATCCCGACAATCGAAGTGTAATTATCGATTCTAAAGTGTCGTTAAATGCATTTACCCGTTATCTTGCTGCTACTGATGCCGACGAGCAGAAGAAGGAGTTGGACAATCATGTTGCGGATATAAAAACACACATCAACATTTTAAGTACTAAAGGGTATGACGACTACGACAAAGCCCTCGATTTTGTAATGATGTTTATTCCAAGCGAACCCGCTTACATTGCAGCTATGCAAGGAGCTCCCGATTTGTGGAACTATGCTTACGAAAAGCGGATATTGCTAATGAACCCCACCAATCTGATCACCTCATTGAAGCTGATTGTCGATCTTTGGAAACGTGAATATCAGAATCGTAATGCAATAGAAATTGCAGAACGTGGAGCCAAGCTCTACGATAAATTTGTTGGGTTTGTCGATAATTTAAAAGATGTGGGGGAATACATCGATAAAGCCCAAAACAAATATTCCGAAGCCTACAAACAGTTAAGTACCGGGAACGATAATCTTGTGTTGCAAGCAACTAAGCTTAGAAACCTTGGTGTAAAACCCAAAAAAGAACTGAAATCAGAATTGGTCAATCAGGCAATAGGCAATTTATTGGAAGATTAAATTGTGATAGGGGGAAGGATGGTTGCAACGGTGATTTTCATGATTAAATGAAGGATCTGAGGAATAAAACAGTGAACGTCACATAATATTATCAACTTATAAAACAGACACTATGATTACCATTAACATTATTGGATCGGGAGAATTAATGATCCTTTTTACAGGAATACTATTTTTTGGTTTGCTGCCCCTTTTGGCATTGATAGATATTTTGAGGAGTGAATTTGCTGGCAACAATAAGTTGATTTGGATACTGGTGGTTCTTCTGTCTAGCGTTATCGGGGCGATCCTCTATTTTTTGCTTGGCCGGAATTCTAAGATTAAGAACTCAGGTTTATAGATTCGGATATCCATTAAAAACGATTATTTTGCACGATGCTTGATCGATTACTTGACCACTTAAACGAGAATGAAGACAACTGGGACAAAGTCAAGGGTTTGTTTCTGGAGCAAGAAATTGCATCCAAAACGGTTTTGCTCCATGAAGGCGAGATCTCGCAGAATCTTTACTTCATAAAAAAGGGTTGCTTGCGTATGTGGTTCAATAACGATGGAAAGGATATTACCTTTCAGTTCTTTTTTGAAGGACAGGCAGTATCTTCCATCGACAGTTTTATCGAGAGCAACCCCAGTCTGTTTTCGATAGAGAGCATTGAACCAACTACGCTGATTTCTATCAGCAAAGAGGGGTTTCGGCAATTGTTCTGTTATTATCCCGAATTGAAAGATGGGTTTCAGGAGATATTGTTTCAACGATTCAGGAACTATGCCAAGCTTTTCCTTTCGCAAATTAAAGACACACCAAGCAAGCGTTACGAAGAGTTGATGAAAACACGTCCCGAAATTATCAGGCGTGTTCCTCAGCATTATATTGCTTCATACCTGGGAATTACCCCAATATCGTTGAGCCGTATAAGAAACCGGAAATGAATCTCATTTATTAACAATTGTTATCGTTGACCGGTTTTCATGCCACTACTTTCGTTGAAAAAAGATAGTGATATGAACCAACCGATTTTTAGCAGAGAACATCCACATTCACGCACATCGTATGTAAGCCTTAATACCCGAAAATGCACTGCTTGCTGGAAATGCTTAAAAAGCTGCCCAAGCCATGTAATTGGAAAGATAAATTTGCCTTGGCATAAGCATGCACTGATTGTTAATCCCGACAGTTGTATTGGCTGTTTAAAATGCATCAAGGCATGTGAATGCGGTGCATATTCAGCAATTGATCAGACAGGGCAAAAGATCGGCAAACAAAATCCAAAGATGTTTCGATCGTTCATCATCAACAACCTTTTATTGTTGTCGGGTGTGGTTATGATGCTCTCGGGATTGATCCTTCAACTTGGGTTTCACCTTGGAGGAAATAGGGTCGGTCATGCTGGTGTTCACCGCCAATACAATGTGGACATGCAATATGAACAGATCAAGAGTATCGATACGGCAAAAACAGTATGGGGCTTCCATTATTCCGATTGGTCGGCTACCCATAAGGTTTCGATTGTTCTTTTTTTATTGCTTATCGTTTATCACACAGCTATTCATTGGAGCTGGTACAGAAATGTGTTTCTCAAAAAAATTGGAAGTAACAACAGGCTTGCAATCACGTTGTCGATTGTTTTCCTGATTGTGGCCGTTACCGGACTTGTGCCTTGGATTGTTGACCTGACGGGCGGTACAAGTTTGTTGAGAATGCTATTTATTGAAATTCACGATAAGGTTTCGCTCATCTTGATAATCTGTCTTTTACTGCATGTAATCAGACGAAAAAACTGGTTTAGCTCTGTTTATGAAAGATTATGGCCCTAGTGAGGGAATTTACACTTCTCTGATAAATAATGCAGGTTCAGCGATCAATCAAACCCCTGCCACACCTCCAAAGTAGTTGATTTGCAACCGTGGACTAAACCGCCAGCCACGTTCAAATGGCAGCCTCGATGGCTTTTTCCGATAGAATCTATTGAATTTCGCTTCTTAGAATGATTTTTTCAACCTCATCCAAAACACAATGAATGTCAGGCTCTTTACATCTAATTACATCTTGTGGCAAATGTTTATGATGTGGAAAAGTGTCAATGTCGGGAAAATGCTTAGCGTTATCGTACCTGAAAATCATGTTATTGTGTGATGTGCGATAATGATAACGATATTTGGTCTTGCCTATAATTTCAGCATTTTTTACTTCACTAAACTCAAGAATACTATCATCAATAAAAGTAATAATGCCTTCAATAAATCCTTTTGTATCGCTATACGTTTTTTCAGAAATGGAATGATCTTCAACAATGTGATTGAAGCTTAATATGCAGTTTCTTATCAAGAGGAAATAAGAATGAATCATGACAATTGCTCCACTTTTTGTTGATTTTCAAGGAACATTTCGTAAATGCCCGACCAAACAACAAAATCACGATCATCGTCAATTTTACCAGAATTAAATTTTTCAAAAAAATCACTACTTGCCATGTTGTATTTTTTCTCAAATTCATCTAAATCGATTCGCATTCGGGCAATTTCCTTTCTCAGGCTGTTTTTTTGAAATTCAATAAATCGTTCAAAAAGTAAATCTTTACTACCAAATGCTCGAATATATCTATTAATCTTTCCAGCAATATCAGAATTTACATCTAGTGTGATCTGCGACATGACGTTTTTAACTTTTTTATTCGTTCATAAAATTACATCAATTCTTTTGAATAAAAAACCTTACACCCCGGCAACACCTCCAAAGTAGTTGATCTGCAACCTTGGACTGAACCGCCAGCCACGTTCAATTGCCAGCTCTACGGTGGTCATTCGGGTTTGGTTCATTTCTTCAGGTGTGCTTCCAAGAGGCATAAGTACCACATCGTCGGGGTTCCAGTTGGTGAGCTGTGACAAAAAAGTGTCTTCAATTTCCTGTAGCTCGTCGTGGTTCTGAACCACAAACTTCAGTTGAAAATCTTTACCCGATGTTTGCCTGCAATGGTCAATAATTGATTGAATTGCAGGAATGTTTATTCGTGTTTGTTCAATCTGCTCGGGCTCAAACGGGATGCTCACGTGTGTTTTATCAAGCTTAGCCTTAGTTGGAATAGCGTTTTTCAACTTTGGCGAGATACTGAAAAAGTCGATGCAGTTTACCAGTTCCTTGTGGTACAACGTACCATTGGTTTCAATTGAAATATGGAGATTGCGTTCATTCTTCAATTCAGAAATAAGAGAAATTAACCCTTTTGACTGAGTAAATGGTTCGCCACCCGAGATTACAAGGTGGTTCATATTCCCAATATTATTCAGAATGATGTTTTTAACCGTTTTTACCGAAACACGTTTCTCGTCGCGAGTATCGAACGAAGCCAACGGAGTATCGCACAAGCTCACATTCCCATCAGGCAAGCTCCATATACAACGAAGGTTGCAACCTGCTGTGCGGATAAAAAGAACCGGAATTCCTGCCAGTTTACCTTCGCCCTGAATAGTTCCGGGGATATTGAATTTTGTTGCTGGCCTGTTTTCAATCAACTGTCCGTTTTCATCTTTTACGATAGGAAAAACAGCCTCGGGAGCAAGAAAAATATATTGGTTGTTCATAATAAAATCAATTGGATCAAGATAGAGACTCCATGCATGGCGTCGCTACAAAAATGAATTATAATGCAGAATCAACCACCCCGGCTTCTTTAAAAGCTTTAGCGCGCAATAAACAGCTGTCGCAAGTTCCACATGGTTTTGAACCACCACGGTAACAACTCCAGGTGAGGCTCCAATCAACGTTCAATTGTTCGCCTAAAAGAATTTCTTCGGCTTTAGTTTTGTTGATGAATGGGGTGTGAATGCTTATTTTCCGGCCTTGCTCGGCACCCATTACAGTTCCAAGGTTAATGGTTTGTTCCATTGAACGAATAAACTCTTCGCGGCAATCGACATAGCCCGAGTAGTCAACTTCGCTCACACCAATGAAGATATCCTGAGCACCTATAGCTTCGGCAAACGAAGCGGCTACCGATAGAAAGACCATGTTCCGTGCTGGGACATAAGTCATGGGGATGTCGGTACGTGTTACGTCGCCATCTTCTACATCCATCATCGAATCGGTGAGCGAACTGCCGCCCCAGAGATTCAATTGAAGAGTAACTATGTTGTGGGCAACAACGCCAACTTTCAGGGCTGTAGCTTTGGCGCATTCCAACTCTTTGTTGTGCTTTTGCCCGTAATCGAACGAAAGTGCATAAACCTCAAAACCTTCACTTTTAGCCAAATGAATAGCAACCGACGAGTCTAACCCGCCCGACAGCAGAACAACTGCTTTTTTCATTTTGCAGATATAAGGTTGTGAATAATATGAACTGAGGAGCTCAGTTTAATGGCCAACGGCCTTAATTGTAGTCTGTTTTTCTGTTTCATTGTACCTAGTTTTGTTTTAAGACAGGAGGGTTCCGAACTGTCTGTAATTAAATTAGGTGCAAATGTATAAAAAAAGCGTTTAAGGGGGAATTGTTTTTTGGGAGTTTTCAAACTATTGCTTTAGTAGGTAGTTTAATGGGAAGAGGATTGCGTATTTATATTGATGTGTCTTTTTTAATAATCTTTAAAATATTAATTGGCTCTATTGCGTCTTTTATTAAGTATGTAGAAATGCCTTTAAAATTCTTTCTAAACCATTCTTTTTGATCAGGATGAAATGTAATCCCGACAACCTTTGATCCTACATTTTTTTTGATCTCATTAAAATATTTCCAAGTTTCCTGAAAGTCAGGCATGTCGACATTCCAAAAAATAAATTGGAAATCTTTTTTCCTGATTGTTATTCTAAAATCAATATCGTTATAAACACACTGAATGGTTGTTTCAATACTGCTAGAAACCTCTAAAATCAGATTTCTGAGAGATTTTGCAAAAACAGGATTGTTGTCAATTATCAGAATGTTATATTGATTCATTCTCTACACTTGAAGCAATTTCTAATCGATGTATATAAATTCAAAAGGGCCGTCCAAAAAAATAAGACCTAAAATTACGCTCAGGAAATATCTTTTGAGGCAACCCTTTTTTTTGAAATGGGAATCTTCCCAGCTTATAGTCAATTTCCTTTACACGCTTTTTTTACGTTAAACCGCTAGCACAAACATGAATTATTAAATGCTTTAGGAAACGATGCAAAAATAGGGTTCGAAGATTTGATTAACTAGGTATATCTTGCTATTTCGCGATTCGGCAAATACTAAAAATAGTTGCAGCAATTACGTGTAGAAATACGATCTCTAAATGGTGACAAGCCCATTTTTAATAGCAAACACAACAAGGCTGATGGAGTTAGCTGATTCTGTTCGAAGAAGTAAATCGGAACGATATTTTTCAACTGTTCGCGGGCTTATAAAAAGCTTCTCGGCTATTTCATTAGCCGAAAACCCTTTGCACAGGTAGTTTAATATCTCCTGTTCGCGATCCGATAAATTTATTTTCATGTGCGCAGGTCGGTTGTTTACCAAACTTAAAAGCAACTCCTGCGAAAAATATTTTCCACCTTTAAGTACCGTTTCAATGGCGTGTTCTAACTCTTCGTAATCCGACTCTTTGATAATGTAGCCATCGACACCGAGATCATTCATTGTTTTGAAATAGTGCTCTTCCCTATTCATCGACAGGACGATAACCTTGAGGTCTGGAAATTTCTTACGGGCAATTTTAACCGCTTCGGCACCGTTCATTACGGGCATATTAATGTCGATAATAACCAGATCGGGGGTATTAACTTCAAGTTGTTCAATAAATTCCTTTCCGTTTGAAGCTTCAATTACAATGTCAATGTTATCAATGCATTGAAGTAGGACTTTCAAACCGGCCCTAAGTATTTGATGATCGTCAACAATTGCGATTTTAGTTTTTTCCATTATCCTTTAAAATATGTACCGGGAAGCTGATTTTAATTAAAAACCCTTTGCCTTGCGAAGTTAATATTTTGTAGGTTCCCTCAATGTTTTTAACCCGGTTTATGATACTGAACAGCCCAAGGTTTCCTGACGAACTATTAAGTTTTTCTTCCAAATCAAACCCAATTCCGTTATCAGAATATTCTACGAAAATGAAATCATTTACACAGTCGAGTTTTAACGATATTTGAGTTGCGTTTGAGTATTTTATCGAGTTGTTGAAAATCTCTTTGATGATATTGTAAATCATCACCTCCTTTATCTCTTCAAAGCGCAAGTTGCTAATGTTGTTCTCAATGTTGAGGTTAATTATTTTGAGTTTTGTTTTAAAAAAAAGCTCGAGCGCAGCAGTAAGTCCATAGTTTTGCAGCACTTGAGGACTCAAGTTATTTGATATCTCACGTACCGATGAGATTGTTTCTTTTAGTATTTTCTGTATATCGGTAATTGTTTCATTATAAGGTGTTAGCCCAGGTTTGCGCGACAAGGCCGAGAGGTACATGTTCATACTCGAAAGGAGAGGCCCAACATTATCGTGGAGGTCGGCAGCCATTCTCCGCCTTTCACGGTTTTCAATTTGGATCCCAATTTGAGCCAACATCTTGTCCATATTCTTTCTAATAGAAATATCGCGCACAAAACTAAGGATCATAGATGTTTGGTTCAGTGTAACAATCGAATTACTGAATTCCACAGGTATCAGGGTGCCATCATCTTTAATCAATTCGATCTCAAAGGTTGGTGCCGATCCGCTATTCCTCAATCTATCAATGTTTTCAACAACAGATTTATGGTATTTGTCAGGTATGTAATTAAATAATGTTTTGTTATTTGTTGATTTATATGATCCAATAAGCTGGTAAAAACCTTCGTTTATTTCTATTGTTTCTGTTTCAATGTTCATCAAGATTATTCCATCTTTATTGTTGTTGAAAATAGTAAAGAAACGTTCTTCGGTTTCTTGTATCTTAAGCTCGGTTTCAATTCTTTCAGTTATATCATAAACAAATGAACCACAGGTATTTATTATATCTGAATCTTCATTTTTTATCGGAATAGCTATAATATGAAGATGCCGGTTTTGCCAATTCAAATACTCCTGAATTGGCTCTCCCTTTTCAACTGCACTAAGGATAAACCTGCGATACATTTCAGAGACCGCTTTGTTGTTAATTTTTGAGATGTCCAAATCCTGAAGTTCTTCTGGCTTATATCCAATACTTTCAGCCCACATTTTATTGCACGACGAAAACTTAATAATATCATCCCTTATTTCGAAGAAGGCAATTTCACCGTTTGCGTTATTGTAAATATATTGTAATTGATTAATTAATTGTTTGTTTTTTATTGATTGACGTTCAATAAGTTGAGAAAGTCTTGCCTGACTCTCGTTTAAAGCCTTTTCCATTTTAACCTGTGTCGAAATGTTGCGACTAACGCCCAAGCTTTCTGTAGGTATACCGTTTTCATCGTGAAAGAAACTTATTGATGCTTCAATGTCAACAGGCTCACCTTCTTTTGAAAAAATCTGGAACCTCTCACAAATATCAAACTCCTGATTGTAAGGTGTATTTAGCTTATCTTGAAGAAGTTGCAAAGCCTTCTTAAACGAATCGGCAGGTAATGCTTTCGAAATAGGTAGGTTTAATAGCTCTTCAGGTTTGTGCCCTGTAAGTTTTAATATAGAAGGGCTTACATAACTAAAGGTTAATGTTTTGGTGTTTATTTTCCAGATTACATCGAGGGCATTTTCTGTAATTAGACGGTATTTCTCTTCACTCTCTTTTAATGCTAATTCCGTCTTTTTCCGTTCGGTTATGTCGCGGTTAATACCCAAAATTTCTTTTGGTAGCCCATTTTCGTCGTAAATAATACTGGTGCTGATTTCTACATCTATAATCTGTCCGTTCTTACATCGTTGTTTGAATTCGTCGCACAAGTTTGGCAATAACTCTTTGTTCTCAATTTTTTTATACAACAGAGCAAATCGTTGTTTCGCTTTTTGTGCAGATTCAGGAAGCATTGATTCTTCTAACGACTCGTTCATTGCTTCTTTTGCAGTAACACCTCGAAGGTTAAAAATTGATGGACTTATATAGTTATATTTTAGCGTCTTAATATCCATTATCCAGATAACATCACTGATATTTTCGGTGATGAGCTGGTATTTTTTTTTGCTTTCAATTAGCGCAGATTCTAGCTCTTCGCGTTCGCGCAATTTCTCAACAATCTTATTGAAAGAGGCTGATAGATCGTCGATGAAATTAATTTGACCCGAATTATCACCTTGCGAACTGAGTCGTGTTTGAAGTGCCACCTCATTCAGCCTAACTTGTAAGTCGTTGATTTGACTGAGTATCGGATCAATAGGCGGATATTCAAAATTAAGATTGTCGCTCATTATCTAAAATATTAGTTGGTGGCCGAACGTGCTTTCAATTCCATCGGAAGAATTGTTGAATAAACAAACTTGTTGACTGGTGTAGGGATGCCATATTTTTCGCCTAGTCGCACAACCGTTCCATTCTGATACTCAATTTCGGAAGGCTTTCCATCCCAAACATCGCGGGTGAGCGAAGAGGTTGATTCGGGCGGAAACGTGTCAATTGCTTTCATCGTTTTCGCAACAATGCTTTCAGGTAGGTTTATGCCAGCGGCAATGGCAACGTTGTAAACTTCGTCAAAAAGTTTTTCAAGCATGGCACGGTTCTCTGGGTTTGAACGCAATTCACCATAATTGGTTTTCGTTACAGCTAATAAACCGCTTGAGCAAATCATCAGAAACTTTTTCCAAATCTCAGACTGAATATCTTCAGCCCAGATATTGGTTAACCCAGCAGATTCGAATGTGTATTTCAACCACGAGGTACGTTCCGTCTGATCATTGTTAAGCTCGGCAAATATGATAGTTGGATCGATGCCCAAGTGATTGATTGTGCCAGGGCTTTCAATTTTACTGAAAATGCGGCAAAGTCCACCAATAATATTTTCTTTCGGAATGAATTCAGCTAATTCTTCGGTGGCCAGAACTCCGTTTTGCAACGGAAGTATCATTGTTTCTATGCCAATAAGAGGTGCAATTTGTTGTGCAATTTCTTTTAGTTGCCACGCTTTGGTGCAGATTATAACCAAGTCGGCATTCTTAACCGCATCGATATTTGCAGTTGCTTTGGCGGGTTTAATGGTAAACTCGCCCATAAAACTCTTGACTATCAAACCATCTTTCAAAATGGCTTCGAGATGATTGCCCCGCGCAATAAATGTTACATCGTTGCCGGCCAGAGCCAATCGTCCCCCAAAATATCCGCCAACTCCACCTGCTCCTACTATTGTGATTCTCATTACTCTTTGCGTTTAATTTATACACAAAGAAAACAAATTCTCGCAGCTATCTTCTGATTAAACGAAAAGAAAACAGGGCAAAAGTAATATCTTTGGAATCTTATGACGCATCCAAATTATATTGGATATTGAGGCATAACGTGTCAAAAACAAAATCTAGAATGAAGAAATTTTTATTCACATCAATCATGGCTTTATTGTTTGTTAATCAGACGTTTTCAAAAATTAATCCGAACCCAAAAATTTCGGGGCAAGAGCCTATCTTTACCTCAACAGGCAGTGCAGCTTACCTTGTCGATAATAAATTCAATACCGAATCGTGGAGTGTTTCAAACAATTCATGGATAGCTGTTCAGATAAAATCTGGTTCGTCAAAAATTTTCTTTAGCTGGAACAATCCGGCTTATCCGTGGTCTAACGAGTTATCTCCGGCAAGGTGCCCTAACAATATCGAATTCCCGGTTGATTACGATTTGCTGATTTCGTCAAACTCTACAAATGGCGAAGATGGGGATTGGAAAATTGCTAAATCTATCAGAGGGAATATAGTTTCGGCACGTGGACATGCAATTGATTTTAAAGGTGCTAGCTGGGCTAAAATGCATATTTTGAAAGGTGGCGGTTCAATTGATGAAATTCAGGTGTTCGATATTTCGACAAGTGCCGATGATGTTTGGTTCTTTGTTGGAACAAGTATTACCGCAAATACATTTAAAGGGACGCCTCCCGAAAAGAATTATGCCGATTTAATTACCGAAAAGCATCCTGGATACAATCCGGCCATAATACGTGGTGGTATTGGATGTATTTCAAGCTCCGATCTGGTAAACAATCTTCCAAAATATTTGAAGATAGCCGGCAATACAAATTTTTGGGCTATCGAAATGGGGACTAACGATGCTTGGGGCGGAACCAACGACGGTGTAGCAACGTTCAAAAGCAACTTGCAGCTTGTGGTCGATTCGTGTAAAAGTCACGGAATAACTCCTGTTATTGCCAGGGTACTGGCAACTAACGACAGCTTGGCAAAGTGGCAGGTTCACCCCGATTACCTGAAAGCTATTGACGAGTTGACAAAACAAAACAACCTAATGGCTGGCCCCGATCTGTTTAGTTGGTTTTCGAATCATCCCGAAGATTTAACCAACGACGGTGTCCATCCAAATGCAAGCGGGGCTGCCAACATTCAGCGACTTTGGGCTGAAGCGTTGGATTCATTATATGTTGGTTCTTCAAAATAGATAATCGTCCAGCATCCTGCATGTCTCATTAAAAAAAAAATTGCAAATACAGATAGACAATTTTCTTTCAATAAGGATATACACAAATAAAAAATAGCAGGCGACATAATACTTTAGCAAAAAAAAATACAACTTTGAAATTCGGTCTAATTTATAACCAACTTCATCTGTTCAAAGAAATGAAGATCGTCTGATTTTTTTTGAATTAAAACCCTTAAAAAACGAAATAATGAAACTACTACCATTCCTAATTCTTAATTTACTGGTTTGCACTGCTTTTTCGCAGACAATAATCGAGAAAGAAATCAAAACTGAAGTTAATGAAGTAACCGTTTTTATTGATGGTGCTCAAATAATTAGCAAGAAAAACATTGATCTGTTGCCGGGAATTACATTGTTAAAATTCACGAACCTTTCTCCCTTTATTGATGAAAAAAGTGTTCAAGTGAAAGCCGACCAAGGCGTATCTGTATTATCGGTAAACCATCAGCAGAACTTTCTGAACAGACTTGAAAAGCCGAAAGAACTTATTGATCTGGAACAAAAAATTTTGGACATCAAAGACAAGATTAATTTGGAAGAAACTTACAACTCAATAATAAATGAGGAAATTGCTTTTCTTCAGGCAAATAGAAACATTGGAGGTAAAAATCAGGAAGTCAGCGTAACTAATCTAAAAGATGCGGCTTCATTTTACAGCTCAAGAATGACAAATCTCAGACTTAGTGAGATTGAACATTATAAAGCAATCAGCAATCTAAATATTCAGAAGAGGGAAATTGAGAATCAGATTAAGGAATTATCTAGCAAAAAGGAATTTGCTTCTGGCGAGATTCTTGTAAAAGTAGAATCATCTAAAACTACGAATGTTCATTTTGAAATTTCATATTTGGTAAAAAATGCGAGCTGGTATCCTTCGTACGACATTAGGGTAGAAGACATCACAAAGCCGGTTGAGATTACCTACAAAGCGAATCTCCGCCAAGATACAAAAGTGGACTGGAAAAATGTAAAGCTTCGATTTTCTTCAACTAATCCAAGCATTTCAGGTGTTGCCCCCGAATTAAAAACCTACTTTCTGGACTATTATTCGCAACCTCCAGTTTACAATAAGAATATAAACAGTGTATCGGGTAAAGTAACAGACAACAACCTAGAATCATTGCCCGGCGTTAGTGTATTGGTTGAAGGCACAACAATTGGAGCTATTACCGACATAAACGGAAATTACTCCATTACTCTTCCAAAAAGTTCAAGCTACCTAACCTTCAGTTATGTGGGATATAAACCTAAAACTTTGCCTGTTACAAATTCCATCCTGAATGTACAGATTGAAGAAGACGTAACGAACTTAAACGAAGTTGTGGTAGTTGGATATGGAATTCAACGCGACAACGACTTTTCATCGGCACTAACTGGTAGCGTGGCTGGTGTAAATATCAGCAACAAACAAAAAAAGGATAAAGCAGTATTGACAAGTGCCGCAACAAACATTAATGCAACACCCAAAATAAACCAAACTGCTGTTGAATTTGAGATTAAAACCCCTTACACTGTAAACTCCGACAACAAAAATTACTCGGTTGACATGACCGTTATTAATCTACCTGCAACTTATACATACTATTGCATCCCAAAAATTGACCGGAATGCATTTCTACAGGCAAGGATAATAGATTGGGAAAAGTATAACCTACTGGAAGGCGAAGCCAATATCTTCTTCGAAAATACATATATTGGAAAGACTCTTCTTGATAGTAGATCTGCAACAGACACCCTATCTCTTTCGTTGGGACAAGACAAAAATGTTAACGTTAATCGCGAAAAGATCAAAGATTTTACGACACGACAATTCATCGGCACGAAAAAAGAAGAAACACGTGCATGGCTAACTACTGTAAAAAACAATAAGAATCAAAAAATTGATATGGTTATTATTGAACAGATACCCGTTTCGACACTTGAAGAAATAGAAGTTTCAACACAAAACAGTTCGGGTGCTGTAGAAAATAAAGAGACTGGCGAAATCAAATGGGAGTTTTCGCTAGAACCAAATAACAAAAAAGAACTCGAACTAAAATACAACGTAAAGTATCCAAAAAACCGAAACTTAGTGATCGAATAACAAACACGCAAAGGGCTCTTTATTCCACTAAAAAAAGCTGGCAGGTGAAAGTTTGAACTTCATCTGCCAGCTTTTTTCTTTGAGCGCTAAGTGCTAAACAACCTCTATTCCCTGGTTTTTCAACAGCTCCAAACTCATATCGCGGAGTTTGTATTTCTGAATTTTACCACTGGCAGTCATTGGAAACTCTTTCATGAAAAAGATGTATTTAGGAATTTTAAACCGAGCAATTTTTCCACGGCAAAAATCTTGAACATCCTCTTCCGAAAGCGATTTCCCTTCGTGAAGAATAATGAAAGCACCTACCGCTTCGCCGTATTTTGGACTAGGAACCCCAGCTACCTGAACATCCTTAATCTCGGACATTGCGTAGAGGAACTCTTCGATCTCGCGAGGATAAATATTCTCACCACCACGAATAATCATATCTTTTATGCGCCCTGTAATACGGAAATTTCCATCTTCGTCTTTAACACCAAGGTCGCCCGAATGTAGCCAACCGTTTTTGTCGATAATTTTGGCTGTTGCTTCAGGGTTTTTGTAATATCCTTTCATAACATTGTAGCCACGGCAACACATTTCACCTTGTTGCCCAACAGGAAGTTCCTCGCCTGTCTCTGGGTCGGCAACCATTACTTCAACCATCGGGAATTCTCGACCAACAGTGGTGACTTTCATCTCAATCGGATCATCGGCAAAAGATTGTGTCATTCCGGGCGACGATTCAGTAAGGCCGTACACAATGGTGATTTCTTTCATGTTCATTTTGTCGATTACAGCGCGCATTGTTTCGATAGGACAAAGAGAGCCTGCCATAATTCCGGTACGAAGAGAACTTAAATCGAACATGTTGAACATCGGATGGTTAAGCTCTGCAATAAACATTGTTGGAACACCATATAGGGCAGTACATTTTTCCTTTTCGCATGAAGCAAGAACCAAAAGCGGGTCGAAAGATTCGATCATTACAACCGTTGAGCCATGAGTTAAAACGGCCATCATACCCAAAACAATTCCAAAGCAATGAAAAAGAGGTGGTGGAAGACATAACCGGTCGGCAGCAGTAAAGTGCTGACGTTCGCCAATTGAAAAGCCGTTGTTCAAAATATTTACGTGGGTAAGCATAACCCCTTTCGGAAAGCCTGTTGTTCCTGAGGTATATTGCATATTTACAACATCATAAGGGTCGACTTGCAGTTTTGCGTCTTCCAATTCTGTATCGTCAATATGTTCGCCTAAAAGAATAAGTTCGTTGGTGTTATACATTCCCCGGTGTTTCTCAGGACCTATATAAATCACATTTTTGAGATGCGGGAACTTTTCGCTTTTAAGGAAACCCCGTTCCGAAGTTTTGAGTTCAGGAACAAGTTCGTTCAGCATCCCAATATAGTCGCTATCACGCCAACTGTCGATAAGGCAGAGCGTATGGCAATCGGAGTTCTGCAACAGGTATTCCAGTTCGTGAGATTTATAACTTGTGTTTACAGTTACAACTACAGCTCCGATTTTTGCAGCCGCAAATGTGTAAGTTAACCAGTCGGGGACATTGGTTGCCCAAATTCCTAAATGATCGCCTTTGCCAACGCCTATATACAACAGCCCTTTGGCAAGTTTATCAACACGTTTATTGAATTCGCTGTAAGAAAAACGCAACCCACGGTCGGCAAAAACTACGAAGTCGTGATCAGGAGTTTCATAAGCCCATTTTTCGATATAACTTCCAAGTGTTTTTTCTATCAATTCCATTGTAAGTCAGTTGTTAAAATGGTGCATAAACTACAGCCAATATCTTTGAAGGTTGTTCAGCATGAACATGTACATTGTGGTTTACAATCGAATCGTAGTAGATGCTGTCGCCAACTTGCAGTACATAAACATCTTTCCCATAGTTGATTTCAACCGAACCTTCGAGAACGTAGATAAACTCTTCACCTTCATGAGAAGATAACATGTAGTCGTTAGCTTCGCCGGGTTTAATGTCGACAATAAAAGGTTCCATGTGCCGTCCTGCTTTATCGCTGGCAAGGGCAAAAAAATCCATGTGCGATCTGGCTTTAAGGTTTTTGTTGGAAAAGCTGGCACCTTTTTTTTCTTCACCGGCCAATGTCACTACCGGGCCGAGTTGTTCACTGTCGTCGAGGAATGTTCCAAGTCGAACACCCAACGATCGGGCTATTTTAATAAGTGGCGCTAGCGATGGGATAACTTTGTTTTCTTCAATCTGAACAATTTGTTCGCTGTCCAAATTGCTTCGTATTGCCAGTTCTTCGATATTAATATTTTTCATCTCACGAACCTGACGGATTTTTTCTCCTACATTTTTGATAGATGGCATAGTTAGAATATATTAAGTGTTCTGAACAAAAATATCAATTTTCGAATGCAATTTTCATTTGTGGAAAAAAATAGAAACAAAAAAGGCATCATTGCTGATGCCTTTTCTTATTGAAATTATGTTTTTTCTTATTCTTGAGCCTGATAAATGTCTTTATCTACAAGTATTCTACCGCAATATTCACATACGATAACTTTTTTATGCGAAGCAATGTCTAATTGACGTTGAGGTGGAATTTTATTGAAACAGCCACCACAAGCATCGCGTTCAACGGTTACAACCGCCAACCCGTTGCGAGCATTTTTACGAATACGTTTGAAAGCCGAAAGCAACCTAGCTTCAATGCGTGTTTCAATTACAGCAGCTTTTTCGTTCAACCTGTCGGTCTCAATTTTAGTTTCAGAAGTAATTTCTTCGAGTTCCTTCTGCTTCCGATCTAAATCGTCTTCGCGCTCTTTCAATTGGATCTGAGCCAACTCAGTAGCTTCTTTCTTTTTGGCCAGATCAGCAGAATGTTCTTTGATCCTTTTTTCAGAAAGCTCAATTTCAAGGTTTTGGAACTCAATTTCTTTTGAAAGAGAATCAAATTCACGGTTATTCCTGACATTGTTTTGCTGGTCGGTATATTTCTTGATAAGGCCCGTCGACTCGGTTATTGCAGCTTTTCGGTTAGCAATAGCTGTATCGAGGCTTTTTATTTCGTCATCGTAGTTGTTAATACGTGTCTTCAAACCGGCAATTTCATCTTCCAGATCTTGCACTTCAAGCGGTAATTCACCACGCAAAACCTTAAGTTTGTCCATTTCAGATGCTACCATTTGAAGTTCAAAGAGTAACTTTAGCTTCTCTTCAATTGACATCTCTTTGCCAGCGACATTCTGATTTTCTACTGTCATCTTGCTATTAAATTTTTATTAATCGTTTCAGAACAAATATTTTACAGGATTCGTTTGCACATCGGTCAAACGGATGGCAAATTTAGAAAATTTATTTGTAACTATTTCATAAAAAAGTTCTTTAGTGAATTGTTCACTTTCAAAGTGCCCTATGTCGGCAATTATAATCTGGTTTTCGGTATCGAAAAACTGATGATATTTATAATCGCCTGTAACAAAAATGTCGGCTTCAACTTTTTTCGCGTCATTCAACAATGAACTTCCTGCACCTCCGCACAGAGCAACCTTTTGTATTTTATTAGTCCTTGTCCCTGAATATCTGATTGCTTCGCAGTTGAAAGTTGCTTTAAGCTGGCGAAGAAAATCTTTCAAATCGACAGGTTCTTCAAGTATACCAACAACACCAAGGCCAATATAATGATGTATATTCTCAAGCGGATAAATATCGTAAGCAACCTCTTCATAAGGGTGGTTTTTTAACAAGGCAGCAATGATTTTACCTTGTAAATACGACGGAAAAATTGTCTCAATTCTAACCTCTGCTTCGAAATGCAGCTCCCCTTTTCCCCCTACAAAAGGGTTCGATAATTCATTTCCCCGAAATGAGCCAAGCCCTTCGGTTTTGAAACTGCACGAGTCGTAGTTGCCAATGTTTCCGGCTCCCGCAAGCGAAATCGCATCTCTAACGTTGTCGGCATGTTCTACCGGGACAAATGTTACTAGTTTTTTTAGCAGTCCCGAAGTGGGCGAAAGCGTCTTTACGTGTTTCAGTCCAAGCTTTTCGGCCATTTTCCAACTCACACCATTCTGCACAACATCAATATTGGTATGGGCGGCATAAATTGCAATGTCGTTTTTTATGGCCTTTAGCAGCGTTCGTTCAACGTCGTTTTTTCCGGTTAGCTTTTTTATTCCCGAGAAAATTAACGGATGATGAGCGATGATAAGTTTATCGCCATTGCGAATTGCGTCATCTACAACAGCTTCTGTTACATCAATTGTAATCACTGCCGATTCAATTTCGGCGGAAGAATCGCCAACTTGCAATCCGGCATTGTCCCACGATTCCTGAAGAGAAAGTGGGGCAAATTCTTCAATGCAACTTATGATGTCTTTGATTTTCACGTTAGAAATTAAAGTTCGTTTCTGATTTCAACCAACATTTCGCGAATAGATTTCAGCTGTTTCACTACTTCGTGTTCCTGAATAGCATCTTCTCGGTTCTCCTTAATTTTTTGTTGAGCACCTTTAAGAGTCATTCCCCGCTCTTTTACAAGATGGTAAACCAGTCGAACCTCTTCGATTGTCTCTTTCGTGAAAAGACGGTTTCCCTTTTTGTTTTTCTGGGGCTTGATATTATCGAATTCATTTTCCCAGAATCGTATCAACGAAGCATTTACGCCAAACATATCGGCAACTTCGCTAATCGAATAGATGTGTTTTTCTATGATAGGTTTCTGATAAGGCATACACAAAATTAGTAAAAACTTTGTCCGTTAAATTAAGATTTTTTCTCTTTGTTTCATAAAATGATTATTGATGTTCGAATGAGATGTATAACATCGGAATAGAGGTGAAAAAATTAATTTTTTTTAGTCGATGTAAGTTTACAATTTCTATTTTTGCATCGCTCAATAAATTAACCCTTTACTATAAGCAAAAAGGGAACTATTTTCGAAATAAATAACCCAATAGAATTAATTTTTAAACAAACGTATTTTCAAAACAACATACAATATGACTTCGCAAGAAATTAGAAAAGCATTTTTAGATTTTTTTCAAAGCAAACAACATCAAATTGTTAGCTCAGCTCCAATGGTGGTTAAAAACGACCCTACCCTTATGTTTACAAATGCAGGAATGAATCAGTTCAAAGATATTTTTCTGGGAAACGAGCCTGCCAAAAGCAAACGAATTGCCGATACACAAAAGTGCTTAAGAGTTTCGGGCAAACACAACGACCTTGAAGAAGTTGGGCACGACACCTATCACCACACCATGTTCGAAATGTTGGGAAACTGGTCGTTTGGCGATTATTTCAAGAAAGATGCTATTGATTGGGCTTGGGAATTTCTTGTGAAAAATTTGGGCATTTCGCCCGACAGGTTGTATGCAACAATTTTTGAAGGCGATGCAAAAGATGGCGTTGCCCGCGATCAGGAAGCTTTCGATTTATGGAAACAATATTTGCCCGAGGATAGGATTATCAACGGAAATAAAAAAGATAATTTCTGGGAAATGGGCGATACCGGTCCTTGTGGCCCTTGCTCTGAAATTCACGTTGATATCAGAGATGATGAAGAGCGTGCTAAAGTTCCCGGCATTCAGTTGGTCAACAACGACCATCCACAGGTTATCGAAATCTGGAACCTCGTATTTATGCAGTTCAACCGCAAAGCCAATGGCTCGTTGGAAGAACTTCCTGCTCAGCACGTTGATACTGGAATGGGCTTCGAACGCCTTTGCATGGTTGTGCAAGGAACAAAATCGAATTACGATACCGATGTTTTCCAAACAACAATTTCAGAAATAGGAAAACTTTCGGGTAAAAAATATGGCGAAAACGAAAAGCAGGATATTGCCATGCGCGTTATTGCCGATCACCTTCGTGCAATTTCATTCGCCATTGCCGATGGACAGCTCCCTTCAAACAACAAAGCGGGTTATGTAATCCGAAGGATTCTTCGTCGTGCCGTGCGCTATGGTTATACTTTTCTGAACTTCCGCGAGCCGTTCATTTACAGGTTGGTTGCTGTACTGAAAAATCAGATGGGCGAAGCATTCCCCGAATTGAAAGCACAGGAAGTACTTGTTGCAAAAGTAATTAAAGAAGAAGAAGAGTCGTTTTTACGTACGCTCGAAACCGGATTGAAATTGCTTGATGGAATTATGCATAAAGCAACATCGTCGAATTCAACAGCCGTGAGCGGTAAAGATGCATTTACATTATACGATACATTTGGGTTTCCGCTCGATTTGACTGAACTGATTCTGAAAGAAAACGGACTTACCGTTAATCTCGATGAATTCAATACAGAGATGGAGCTACAGAAAAACCGTTCGCGAAATGCCGCTGCTCAGGAAGCCGGCGACTGGATTTCAGTTCGCGACGACGAAGGTGTTGAATTTGTAGGCTACGATTACACAAATTTCGAGATAAAGATTACCCGCTACCGTCAGGTGAAAACTCAAAAGAAAACTTTGTTCCATTTAGTTTTCGACCGTACCCCGTTCTATGCCGAATCGGGAGGTCAAATTGGCGACAAGGGAACCATTGAGGCCGATGGTGAAGTAATTAATATTGTTGATACTCAAAAGGAAAACAACCTCATTATTCATATTGCTGAAAAATTACCAACCGATCCTTCGGCTGTATTCAACGCAGTAGTGCCAGATAAAGCTAGAACTTTGACCGCTAACAACCACTCCGCAACCCACTTGCTCGACTATGCGTTGCGCCAGGTACTTGGAACTCATGTTGAACAAAAAGGTTCGTCGGTTACGCCCGACTATCTACGCTTCGACTTTTCGCATTTTCAAAAAGTGACCGACGAAGAACTTCAGGAAGTGCAGCGAATTGTGAACCGGATGATCCGTCAGAATATTGCTTGCGAAGAGTTCCGTTCAATACCAATGGCTAAAGCTCAGGAGATGGGTGCTATTGCCCTCTTTGGTGAAAAATATGGCGAAGAAGTTCGACTCATCAAATTTGGTGAATCGAAAGAGCTTTGTGGTGGTATTCATGTTAAGGCAACGGGACAAATTGGACTGTTTCATATCACTTCTGAAAGTGCTATTTCGGCCGGTGTCCGCCGTATTGAAGCCATTACTGCCGATAGGGCCGAGGAGTTGTTCGTAAACTCAATTGCAACGTTGAAAGAGGCAAAACAGTTGCTGAACAACCCGGCAAATCTTACACAATCCATCGAGGAGATGATTGAAAAGAACAGCAACCTGGGAAAGCAGCTCGACGAATATGCACACAAGGACGCAATGGTTGTGAAAAACAATCTGAAAGCTAATGTGAAAAGTGTAAATGGTGTGAACCTGATTGCGGAAATTGCTCCTCTGGGGAATGCTCAATTGGTGAAAGATGTTGCGTTCCAATTGAAGAATGAAATTGATAACTTGTTCCTTGTTTTGGGTGCAAACTTCGATGGAAAACCAAATCTTACGGTTATGATTTCTGAAAATCTGATTACCGAAAAAGGTTTGAACGCCGGAAACATTATTCGCGAAGCTGCAAAAGCAATGCAAGGCGGTGGTGGAGGACAACCATTTTATGCAACTGCCGGAGGAAAAGATTTAAACGGACTTCAGAATGCAATTAATGCAGCTGTAAAATTCATAGGATAATAAAGTTTGATGATAAGCTCAAAGGGCTGATCCGTAATTGGGTCAGCCCTTTTTTTTGGGGCTGGAAGAGAATATATTCCTTTCGTTTCAACTTTTAAAAAACAAAGTTCGAATACCTCAGAACGTTTCCACTTCAATAAAACTCTCATAAATAGATAATTGTCATCCAATTCATCAAAAGATAACAATTTGGGTTATCATATAGAATGATTGTTAACACAAAACTTCTACTTTAGAAGTCTGGAAATTTGGAAATTTTAAAAATAGTTATGAAAGTTGCTTACCATAAGGTTGAGCGGACATTCGATCTGCTCGATCGTTACCGAAATGAGTATGCCGACAAAAAAGAGGCCTTAGCTGGAAAAGAAGGCGCAAATTGGTATGCCTACTCATCGAAAGAATACGTTGACTACACCGACAAAATTAGCTTGGCATTGTTGTCGCTTGGCATTGCCAAAGGCGATAAAATTGCTACAGTTACAAGTAACCGTCCTGAATGGAATTTTCTTGATCTTGGCATAGCTCAGGTAGGCGCAGTTCATGTGCCTATTTATCCAACCATCAGCTTTGAAGAGTACCGTTATATTCTCGAACATTGTGAGGCAAAGTATGTTGTTGTGGGCGATAAAAAACTCTATGAGAAGATTCGCGTATTGGTCAACGAGATCGACACTCTTCAGGGCATTTATTCGTTCGATAAAATTGAAGGGATACAGAATTGGAAAGAACTTTGCGAAATAGGTGAAAATTTCGAAGGAAAAGAACAGCTGCAACGCATCAAAGATTCTATTCAACCCGATGAGCTTGCTACAATTATCTATACGTCGGGAACAACCGGAGTGCCAAAAGGCGTTATGCTTTCGCACTTAAACCTGGTTTCAAATTTTGCGGCACACTCGCACAACCATAGTTTGGGCAAAGAAGCCAGGGCCATGAGTTTTCTGCCTCTTTGCCACGTTTACGAGCGGAGCATGAACTACCACTTTCAATATAAGGGAATGAGCATTTTCTATGTTGGCAACCTTGGACAGATTATGCCAGCTATGAAGGAGGTAAAACCACACATTTTCAACACTGTGCCCCGGTTGCTCGAACGAATTTACGATGGTATTGTAGGTAAAGGTAAAGAGTTGAAAGGATTGAAAAGGGCTATTTTCTTCTGGGCAATTACACTGGGCAACAAGTTCGATTATGGCAAAAGGTTTAGTTGGTTCTTCGTTCAAAAACGAATGATTGCAGATAAACTTATCTATTCGAAATGGAGAGCTGTTTTGGGCGGAAACGTTCAGGTAATTATTTCGGGAGGTGCGGCTTTACAACCACGTATTGCAAGAGTTTTGGGTGTGGCACACATCAAGACAATTGAGGGCTATGGACTAACTGAAACTTCGCCAGTGATAGCGGTAAGTAATTTAGTCACTAACGAAATACGCATTGGAACTGTTGGTGTGGCTCTGCCCGGCGTTGATTTGCGAATGGCCGACGATGGCGAAATTATTTGCAAAGGACCTAACGTAATGATGGGGTATTACAAAGACCCTGAGTTGACGCAGAATGCAATTGACGAGAACGGATATTTCCACACCGGCGATATTGGGGTTTTTATTGAAGGAAAATACCTGAAAATTACCGACCGCAAGAAAGAGATCTTCAAACTTTCGGGTGGAAAATACATTGCACCTCAAATGATTGAAAACAGACTGAAAGAGTCGTTCTTTATTGAGCAGGCAATGGTGGTTGGCGAAAATGAAAAGTTTGCCTCGGCACTTATTATTCCCGACTTTTCATACCTGAGAAAATGGTGCGAAGACAAAGGTATTGCCGCAACGACAAAAGAAGAAATTGCTAAGAATACCGATGTTATTGCGGTTATTCAGAAAGAGGTGAACGAAATAAACAAGACTCTTGGGCAGGTCGAGGAGATTAAGCGTTTCAGATTGCTGACCGACGAATGGACTCCCGAAACTGGCGAAATGTCTCCAACATTGAAACTCAAAAGAAACGTTATAGGTCAGAAATATAGCGGTGTTATTGAAGATATTTTCAGCACATCGCGACAGGAAGATGGAAAGCTAAGAATCCGAATTCCTCGAATCAACTTGAGCTTAGCCGAATTGATCAGCAAACTTCGGAATGGAAATATATTCATGAACTGGTAATCGATATTGGGTTAATCGTTATATAGAATCCCGTTCTTTTGAGTTCGGGATTTTTCTTTTTCTCTGTTTTTTGGTCAACTATTCCGTACAAAATGTATTCTTAATCATCTCATTGTAGCACCGACTTGTTTTGAAAACCTCAGATCTGTAAAATAGATAAACAAGTAGGACGGATCATAGTCATTGCCTCATTCTCAATTTATTCTTTTCATTTCTGAACCATTTTTTTACTTTTGAAGTAACAACACAATAAGAATTAACAAACGAACTAAATTTAACACAATGCATGTCGCTAAGTTTGAAATCGATTCCTCAAATTTGGATCAAATTGTAAATCACCTCATCGAATTCATTGATTTCGACTATGAAAACCACAGCACCGACATGTCAGTACTCGCTTCTGAAGATCGTAATTTTACAAATAGTTCTTCGCAATTTAACCTGATCATTTTAAAGGTTTCAAATAGTCGGCTTTTCATTGAAGTAGTTGGCGCTGCAGGTGGAACTGGCTTATTAAACATTGATTGGGGTTCTGAGAAAGGCTTTATTAAGAAAGTAGAGAAACAACTGGCTGATTATGCAACAGAATTTGGGCTTTTTCTGGAAAAGATTGATGACAATTATTAAAGATGAACCAGCAACGTATCAACAAAAATCTGAATACGCAAAAACGGTGTAAATAGTAAAATCGTGGTACTTTCATTTTAAATTATTAAGGCACTCAACGCCAAATAAATTCCATCAGTATTTATAACAAAAACAGTTGAAAATGAACATCGAAGCAACCCATTTAGGAAAACAAGGCAGTATACCATTCCAGTAAATAGTTGATTAATAAAACACTTACACAATGTAGGGATTTTATAATTGAGGGAAACCAAGATCTGGCGTTGGGTTCAGAACAACTGCTTTGAGCGAAGCAAAGTAGATTGATGCAAAATATTTATCTTTACAGAAATTTGCAACCTATGAGCAATCAGGAAATTCTAAATAAAATAAGAACTGCAATTATATCGCAAGATAAATCTGCACAGGCATTTTTGTTTGGTTCGAGAGCCCGAAATACGAACAGGCGCAATTCCGATTGGGATATACTTATTTTGGTTAATAATCCAGTTGTTTCAAATGAGATTGAAGATCAATTCAGGGATGCTCTGTATGATATCGAGTTGGAATCAGGCCAAATTATTTCCACGCTCATTTACCCAAAAGAAACCTGGAATAATAAAATGAAGGTCTCTCCTCTTTTTCACACCATCCAAAAAGAAGGAATTTTACTGGCATGACAGGAACTTCTGGTGACTATATTGACTACAGAATTGAAAAGGCGTACGATTCATTTGATGATGCCCAACTTCTGTTTTCGAACGAACGCTGGAATGCGTGTGTGAATAGGCTTTATTATTCTTGCTTTTACATTACCATAGCCTTAATGGTTAAAAATGGAATTGAAACCACTACTCATGACGGAGTAAGAAACCAATTGGGACTTCGATTTGTAAAAACCAATTTGATTGACAAACATTTTGGAAAACTTTATTCCAAGCTTTTTGATTACCGTTTGAAAGGCGATTATGGTGACCTTTTCGATTTCAACGAAGCTCTTGTTGCTCCGCTTATTACAGAGGTTGAAAAATATCTTGACACAATAAAAACACTGATTTTAGCACATGACATTTAGCTTTCTATGAATATCGAAGCAACCCACCTAGGAAAACAAAGCAGTTATCCGCAGCATTACGACCCAAGTGTTCTGGTTGCTGTTCCGCGTATATTGAACCGCGAACAGTATGGGATTTCCAACAATGCGCTGCCCTTTTCGGGTGTTGATGTGTGGCATGCCTACGAATTCAGTTTCCTTACAGCCAAAGGCTCTCCAGTGGTTGGTTTGCTAAAGATTGTCTATCCATGTAACAATGAGTTTCTTGTCGAAAGCAAATCATTAAAACTTTACTTCAACTCGTTTAACATGGATAGGTTTGGCGAAACTCGCAAAGAAGGGATTTCAACTGTTACCCAAATCATTGAAAAAGACCTTTCCGAACTGTTGAAATGCGAAGTATCGGTCAGCTATTTCGACCACAACACAGAACTTTCGGAACCCGATTTCAATAATTTTACCGTACTTGAAGAAATGGAAGGGTTCGACAACCTTGTTTGCGACGAATTCAACGAAAATCCAAATCTACTTGAAGCATCGACCATTACGGGCAAAATAAAATGGGGAACCCACCTATTGCGCAGCAATTGCAAAATCACCCACCAGCCCGACTGGGGTTCGCTATTTATCGAGATGAATGGCAAACAGTTGCCCACGCCCGAAAGTTTTCTGAAATACATTGTCTCGCTGCGGAACGAAAACCATTTTCACGAAGAGATTTGCGAAATGGTGTTTAAACGGCTGATTGATGTTTTTGCCCCCGAAAAACTTATGGTGGCCTGCATGTACACCCGTCGCGGCGGCATCGACATTAACCCCGTGCGAGTTTTACCCTGCTCAGAACTACCTGCCACATTGGTAAATCCATCTTTACGAACCAACCTGTCGTTCAGGCAATAGGACAAGGAGGAAGCGCTCAAAAATCAACTCACACCAGTTTCATGCAATTTCAAAGTTAAAGCCATGCAATTTCAAAGTTGAAGTCATGTAATTTCAAAGTTAAAGTCATGTAATTTCAAAATTGAAGTCATGTAATTTCAAAGTTTAGGCCTTGCAATTTCAAAATAAAGCCATATATTTGTACTGTATTACAGCAATATATGGAAACAAAAAGAAACATAGCAAAAGCAATACGGTTTTTATTAGGAAAGTATCCTGTAATAGCCGTTACGGGGCCACGTCAATCGGGCAAAACCACGTTGTTAAGAACCATGTTTTCAGAATACCGCTATATTAGTCTCGAAAATCCTGACGCACAAAAGTTTGCCGAAAACGACCCCAATGGTTTTTTTGCTTTGTACGACAATAAAGTTATTTTCGACGAAGTGCAGCGTGTGCCCTCGTTGTTTTCATACATCCAAACCATTGTTGACGAAAGTAAAATAATGGGGCAGTTCATTTTATCGGGCTCACAAAACTTTCACCTTATGGAAAATATAAGTCAAAGTTTGGCCGGAAGGGTTGCACTTTTCAAGCTATTCCCTTTCGATTTCAACGAACTCGCTGCCGAAGGGTTGCTCAACAGCGATTATTTGCAGAATATGCTCAGGGGTTTCTATCCAGCCATTTACGACCGCGATATCCCTTCAAAACTATTCTATTCGAACTATATTCAAACTTACGTACAGCGCGATGTTACCGAATTGGTAGCCGTAAAAGACATGCGTCTGTTCCAGAATTTCATTGGACTATGTGCCACCCGTGCCGGGCAACTGCTCAACCTTAACGCACTGGCCAACGAATGTGGCATTTCGCAACCCACGGCAAAATCGTGGCTGTCGGCACTCGAAAGCAGCTACATTGTGTTTCAGCTAAGCCCGTATTACAAAAATTTCAGCAAACGAATTGTTAAAACGCCCAAGCTGTATTTCTACGATACAGGTTTGTTGCTGCATCTGCTAAAAATTAACAACGCCGAACAGCTGCTGACACACCCAATTAAGGGAAACCTATTCGAAAACCTGATGATTTCGGAACTGGTGAAACAAATGTACCATGCCAACAATGCTCAGGATATTTACTTTTGGCGCGATTCGGCTGGGCACGAAGTTGACTTACTGATTGATATGGGCAGTAACATTAAAATTGTTGAAATGAAGGCCGGAATAACCATCATGCCCGAAATGTTCAAAACTCTCGAATGGTTTGAGACCAACTCAGCATTGCAAAATCTCGACAAAACACTTGTGTATGGTGGCAATCAGGCACAAAACCGCACGGCCGGAAAAGTAATGCCCTGGAATAAAATAGGAGAACTTTTAGAAACTTAAAATCAACCAAAACACTTTTAACACAACGACATACATCAACTCTTCTTCCGGTAGCTCAGCACGGCCCAACCATTAAAAAACACAGCAAAACCGAAAAGAGCAAAAAACTGGGGCAACATATCGGCAAAACCACAACCCTTAAGGTACACCAACCTTACTGATTGAATTATAAATTTGAACGGACTGAAATTACTCAACACTTGTCCCCACTGTGGCATATTGTCGATAGGCGTGTAAAATCCGCTTAAAAAGATGAAGGTAAGCAGAAAGAACAATATCATAAAAATGGCTTGCTGCATGGTTTTGGCGTAATTCGATATTACTAATCCGAAGCCCGAAAAGGCCAACATAAACATTGATGCAAAAAGGTAAACTGTAACAATACTTCCCTGAGGTTTAAACCCGTACACCCATCGCGACACTAATACCGCTATGGTCAAGGCTATAAAACCAACTAACCAATAAGGAATTAGCTTTGCCAATATAAACTGAAAACGGCCAACAGGTGTAACATTCATTTGTTCAATGGTTCCACTTTCTTTTTCTCCAACAATATTCATTGCAGGCAAAAAGCCACTCACAATGGCCAACACCATAATCATAAGTGCCGGGATCATAAACATTTTATAATTGAGCGTAGGGTTGAACCAAAAGCGAGGAATTATATCAAAACCCGCACCTTGTGGAATCGCTTTCGTTGGTTGTATTTGTGTTGCAATTTCTACACTAAAATTTTGCAATATGGCCGTTAGGTACGAGCTTCCGAGCCCGCCTTTTACTCCGTTAACGGCATTGGCAGCAATGAGCACTGTGGTACTTGTTCCGCGGTCAATGTCCTTCCCAAAAGCAACTGGAATTTCAAGCAGCATGTCGGAGTTGTTTGACTCAACTTGCAGCATTGCCTTCTGATAATTTTCAGCCACATCTGTTATCAGAAAATACCTCGACGATTGAATTTTTTGTATCAGCTTTTGCGACTGGCTACTCCGGTCGTGATCAACAACACAAAGGTTGAGGTTCTTGATCTCAAAATTGGCAATGAGCGGAAAAATGAGCATGGCCATTAACGGCAACATCACTACCATTTTAGGCAGAAAACTGTTCCTCACGAACTGCTTTATTTCTTTTTCGAGTAAGTATCGTAACATAGTACTTTTGAATTAAGGCCCCTCCTAAATCCTTCCCCAAGGGTAGGACTTTACAGTCTGCCAAATTGATTTTTTTAATAATTAATCAAATCTTTTTCAGTGTTATCCAAGTTCTAACAATCAAGATCAAAACCAATGACTGATAACCTATGACATCTTGCTATTTCAATCCAGCCTGATTTTAAACCGCTTGATGCTAGCAAAAACAATAAGGCTCCCCATGCCAACCAGAATGATAATTTCGCGTAAAACCGAGGTTATACCAAGTCCTTTAATCATTACGTTTCGCATGGCAATTATGAACCATTTGGCCGGGATAATATTGGCAAACCACTGTAAAGCCACGGGCATACTTTCGAGCGGAAACATCATGCCCGATAGGTAAACCACTGGCAACATTAAACCTGCAGCCGAAATGAGCAGTGCCACAATTTGTTTTTCGGCTACTGTTGATATAAACAGACCCAAAGCCAGCGACACAAAAATGTAGATGAGCGAAATAAGTACCACCAACCCAAAACTTCCAACAATGGGAACCCCTAGCATATAATGTGACAGCAATAAAATAGTGGCCAGGTTCACCAGCGATATGCAGAAATACGGTATCATTTTCGAGAAAATTATCAGGAATGGCCTCATGGGCGACACCAGCAATACTTCCATGGTGCCGTGTTCTTTTTCGCGGGTAAGCGATACTGAGGTCATGAGCGCACAAATGAGAATAATAATAACCCCCATAATTCCCGGCACAGTATTGAACGAGTTTTTCATCGATGGATTGAAAAGCAGCTTAACTTGGGGCGAAATCAACAACGCTTTCTCATCTTCCTTTGAAAGTTCTTTAGCATATAGCGAAATCAGGCTCGTGGCATACGTGGTTAAAATAGATGCCGTATTTGGGTCTGAACCGTCGGCAATAAGTTGTATTTGAACGCCATCGGGATCCATAATTTGCTCGCCAAAGCGATTTCCAAACACAAGCACCAAACCATAATCTGAATGGGTAAAGCACTGCTCAATTTGCGATTCGCTGGTCAAATAATCGCCAAGAATAAAATATTCGCTGGTGGCCAACTTGTTAACAATGCCTTGGGTAACTACATCTCGCGAAGGGTCGAGCACTGCAAAACGGGTGTTTTTTACTTCGGTTGAAATGCCATATCCAAACAAAATAACCATCAAAATTGGCAAAACCAACAAAATGATCATGGTCCAGTGGTCGCGCAAAATATGGCGGAATTCCTTTTTTACAAAAGCAGCAAATTGCTTCATAATACGCAGTTTTATTTATTCTTAATCGGCGTTACGGGTTGATTTTCGAGCCAAATGGTGAAATACTTCGTCCATTGTACTGGCATTAAATTGATCTTTAAGGTTCTTCGGAGTATCGAGCGCATCAATCCGACCATCGACCATAATTGAAACGCGGTTACAATACTCGGCCTCGTCCATGTAATGAGTGGTAACAAAAACGGTGATTCCGCGGTCGGCAGCCTGATAAATCATCTCCCAAAAATTGCGCCTTGCAGCAGGATCAACACCTCCGGTAGGTTCGTCGAGAAAAACAATTTTTGGTTCGTGGAAAATGGCCACCGAAAAAGCAAGTTTCTGTTTCCATCCCAAAGGCAACGATTTCACCAGCGTATCTTTTTCCTTTTCGAAACCAAGCTGATGCAACAGGTCGCTGGTACGCGGTGCAATTTCTTTCTTCGGAACGCCATAAATGCCCGCGTACAAACGAATATTTTCCCACACTTTCAAGTCTTCGTAAAGAGCGAATTTCTGGCTCATATAGCCAATGTTCTTCTTAATTTGTTCCGATTGCGTGTTGATGTCGAAACCTGCAACAACCCCTTTGCCCGAAGTAGGTTTGCTTAACCCGGTAAGCATACGCATGGCTGTTGTTTTACCTGCACCGTTAGCGCCAAGGAAACCAAATATTTCGCCTTTTTCTATTTCAAAAGAGATGTGGTCGACAGCCGTAAACGAGCCAAATTTTTTACATAGATTTTCAGCCCAAATCACTTTCTCGATTTGCTGAGTAGTTTTATCTGCTCCTATACTAGTCATAACTTTCTGATTTTTCGAAAGTAAGTTCCATAAAACAATCTTCGATTGATGCTTTGGTTGGTTTAATTTCCACTTGAATGTGCCCTTTCGTTTGTAAATAATACTGAAGGTTTTCTATAGCTGAAACATTGCTTTCCAGTATAATATGGTGGGTGTCGCCAAAAGCAAAGCATGTTCTAATATGCTCGTATTGCCGTAAATCGGTCAAAAGCTTCGACATTTGCTCTCCTTTAACAGTCCAAAGCTCTTGCGCAAATTGATTCACAATGTTTTCTGGAGTATCTATTTTCAAAAACTGTCCGTTCTGGATAAGGGCAATGCGGTCGCACAAAGCGGCTTCGTCCATGTAAGGTGTTGAAACCAGGATCGTGATTCCTTCGTTCTTCAACCTTTTCAGCATTTCCCAAAATTCCTTTCGAGAAACGGGATCGACACCGGTTGTAGGTTCATCGAGGAAAAGTACTGATGGTTTATGAATTAAGGCACAACACAGTGCCAGCTTCTGTTTCATTCCACCCGACAGTTTGCCTGCCCTGCGCTTTTTGAACGGTTCAATCTGAACATAGATATCTTTTATCAGGTGGTAATTTTCTTCGATTGAAGTGTTGAAAACCTTTGCAAAAACATCGAGGTTCTCCTCAACGGTCAGATCCTGATAAAGCGAGAAGCGCCCGGGCATGTACCCAACATGTTTCCGAATCTCGTTGTACTCTTTCACCACGTCGCAGCCATCAACGGTAGCGGTGCCGCTATCAGCCAAAATCAAAGTGGTAAGAATTCTGAACAAGGTTGTTTTTCCTGCACCATCGGGACCAATTATGCCAAATATCTCGCCTTTCTCAACTTCAAAAGAAACGCCAACCCCTAAATTAGCTAACGCTGAACTTCGTTTCCCTAAAGGGGACTCTTGCCTGAGCAAATTATTTCCAACTTCATTATTCTTCAGAATATTAACTCCTTCACTGTTTTTCCCAGCCCCAAGACCGACGAATTTGCCGTCCTTACCTTTCAAATAATTCTTTGAAATATTTTGTACCCGAACGACTATCTCGCCTGAGCTGCATGACAATACACTTTGTCCACTATCGTTTCGTTCAACAATCATTTATCGAGAGATTTATTTATACTTCTATGTCAATTTAGATTCCTCGTTCAATAAGAGTAATTTCAAAAAAGCAGTCAATAAACTCCCCTTTAGGGGGTTTGGGGGTGAATTTTGATCTGTCCGTACATCCCAATTTTCAAATAGCTATCGTTTTTAACAGCAATTTTTACGGCATAAACAAGGTTAGCGCGTTCGTCTTTTGTTTGTATAGTTTTTGGTGTGAATTCAGCTTTCCCCGAAATCCAGCTTATTGTACCTGAGTACTCGCGAGTGCTCTCGCCAAAATCGGCAAACACTTTTACGGTTTGTCCAATCTTAAGCTGAGTAAGCTGATCAGATGTGATGTAGGCCCGCAGAATCATGCTTTCCATGTCGGCAACTTTAAAAAGCGCCTTGCCGGGCATTGCCAATTCGCCAACCTGCGCATATTTAACAAGCAAAGTACCATTGATGGGACTTGCAATTCGGCATTTCAGCAGCTGATCGTCGAGTTGTGCCACCTGAATTTCCATGGTAGCCACATCTTCGCTTATACCGCGATTCGAAATATCTAATGTTGATTTTTGTGCCGCAAGTTGTTTCTCAAGGACCACAATCTGAGCATTGATATCATCGAGCATTTTCTGGTTGGCGGCATTGGCCTTCACCAAATTTTCGGCTCGTTGTTTCTCGGTTTTGGCCGTTACAATTTGTTGCTGAACAGCTGCTATCTGTTTGTTTACCTCGGGCCTTCGGCTTTGGAGTGCGTTTATGCTTGCCAGCAACTGTTGTTTCTTCAGAAAAAGCTGGAGCGTATCGATCAGAACAATTTCGTTGCCGGGTTGCAGCAACTCACCCTCCTGAGCACCGAACTGCAAAATTTTACCGCTGGCCTCCGACGAGACCATTATTTCTGTTGCCTCAAATGTTCCTGATGCATCATACTGTTCGTTGCTTTTTCCGCATGAATAAAGGAAAACTAAGCTTGCTACAATTATGCCTATCCTGTTCATATCTTTGAAAATTTAATTGTTTACTGTGTTTTTTAAGTTGTAAATCACCATCAGCAACTGCACCTCGTGCAATGCTTTCAACCTTTTAGCCTGATCTTCGGCATTTATTTCGCGAACCAAATCGGTTGTTGTAAGTACTCCGTTTTCAACCTTTGCCAATGCAGCCTTTTTAATTCTTGTCCGCAATTCAATAATCTCATCGTCGTTGGCCATTACCGCTTTCAGTTTTTCAATTTCGGTTTTTTGCTGGCTAGACTGAAGTTGGTTGTTAAAGAGGAAAGTCTCTTTTTGAACATCTACGGCATGTTTACCGAGCTCCAATTTTCCGAGGTTATTTTTCTGAGAATAGAAGCCGCTCAAACTCCACGACAAGCGCACTCCGCCAATGTAGAAAGGCGAGAAACCATTGGAAAACATGTTCAGCCCAGGCTTGCCGTAACCCCCTTGAAAGAAAGCTCCAATACGCGGCATGTTACCTGCATTGAGCAAAGTTTCCTGGCTGTCGTAAAGTTTATATTGGGCATCGAAGAGGCTGAGTTCGGGGCGATTGTTGCTTGGTTCGTTCACTACAGCAAGGTCTAAATAGGGCTTCACCAATGCGGTTTGTCCATCGAGCTTTTGGGCGGTAAGAGCACCTAAAATGGTAAGATAAGTCTGACGGGTACTTTTCATCTCGGTTTCGCGCTGCAAAACATTAAGCTGCTCGACTTTAAGCACATCGAGGTCGGCTTGGTTTGCCACGCCGTTCTGAACGCCCGATTCAATTTTCTTATAGTTGGTTTGAAGTTCCGATTTCAGTATTTCGGTTTGTTTCAACTGTTCGTCGATGAGCAATATTCCAAAGAAAACCTGGTTCACCCGTTCGTTTAGGGCAAAGAGTTCAACGTCGAGTTTTTTCCGGTCGATTTCGGCTCCAGCTTCGGTAATTTTCTTTTGTGCCGATATAACGCCACCATCCCAAATTAACTGATTGGCTTCGAGTACCGCCTGGTATTGATCGTTGCTCAGCGGAGGGAACGAAACCTCCTGACCCGACATTTGGCTAAGCATTTGACTCAAAATGGGCGGTATTTCAGTCACATCCGATTGGTAAGTTGCCTTTACTGCAACCGAAACTTGCGGCAAATATCCCTTGTTGGCATTATTAATATTGTATTGCCGGGTCTGCTCAATTAAATCGAACTGCTTTACCATAGGGTAGTTTTCACGCGCCTTTTGCTGGCATTCGGTAATAGTTAACTGAGCTCTTGCATTCAGCGTAAATGCAAATATCAACAGTGAAAAAAGTTTAAATGAGTTCATATGTAATCCTTTTTTTTCAATTAAGAGCCTTGTTTAATAAACCTATTAATTAACAGGCAAAAAAATTAGGGGCGCAAATAGCCCAGTACAACTTTTACATTCTCTTCCCTTCGGTGATAAAGCATCATCTTAATCTGCTCTTCATTAAAATTAATCACTTTAGAGGCAATAGGAAAAATTGTAAACAATGCCACATTCATAGACACAACAGTAATAATCAGGTCAATAGCATTGATATCGCGAACCCTTCCTTCCTTAATTTCGACTTGAAGCTCATTACTCAACTGCTCAAAAAGTTGTTCGGGAATGGCATGCAGTTTCTCTTTCAAAATCATTAACTGATCGGGCTGGCGAGACAATTCATTCATAATCAATGCAGGGATTCTTGGGTTCTCATAAAGCAAGTCGAAATGTGCCTCTACCATCTTCCTAACTTTTTCAATAAATGGCAGATCATCGGAATAATTTACATTGAAAATTTGCTGAAAGAACGATCTGAACTTGTTTTCAAAAATGGTATTGAAAAGATTCTCTTTCGTGCGGAAATAGTAATGAACCAACGCCTGGTTGCAACCCACAGCTTTTGCAATTTCGGTAGTCGAAGTCATCGCATACCCTTTTTCGAGAAACAACCGTTCTGCTGCTTCCAATATTGCTTGTTCGGTCGACTGATCGTTCTTTACATCCATGTTAATATCAAAATTTAATTTGTAAATTTAATAGGTCTATTAATAAAGTGCAATTAAAAGCTTTTCTACAATTATTTCAAAATTTTTCTGAAGATATTTTTCCTGAAAACGCAAAACTTTACATCGAACTGTCATCTTTATTCTATTTTTGTTAGCTGTAAAATCTCTGAAAATAAATGAAGAGTACCAGTAATCAGCTATGAATTGGACATTTGGTCATATCGATTTTTCTACTTACCCAGCGTACAATGATCAACCATTGGGAATAAAGTATTCAAAAGAAAATACAACATTACGCCTATGGGCTCCTACTGCACAACGGGTAATTTTCCGCACCTATACAAAAGGCGACGGAGGTGAATTGATTGAAGTGCTGCAAATGTTTAAAGAAAACTCGGGCGTATGGGTTATTGAAATTGACGGAGATAACCACGGCGTATATTACACCGTACAATGCCAAATTGAAGAGAGGTGGATGGACGAAATTCCTGACCCTTATGCATTTGCCGTTGGCGTAAATGGCCGCAGGGCAATGATTTGCGATTTTTCGCGCACAAACCCTACAGGTTGGGATGCTGATGAAAATATTCTGCCCGAACACTATACCGACATGATTTTGTATGAGCTACATGTCCGCGATTTCAGTATTGATGAGTTTTCGGGAATGAAAAATAAAGGCAAATATCTGGCTTTTACCGAAACAGGAACACGTTCGCCAGAATCGGCAAAAACTGGTATCGACCATATTGCAGAACTAGGGATAACGCACGTTCACCTATTACCACTCTTCGACTTTGGAACTGTAGACGAAACGAAACCCGATCAGAAACAATATAATTGGGGCTACGATCCATTGAATTACAACTCGCCCGAAGGATCATATTCAACAAATCCTTTCGAAGGCGAAGTTCGGGTGCTTGAGTTTAAAAAAATGGTGAAAGCCCTGCACGACAAAGGAATTGGCGTTATTATGGATGTTGTTTACAACCATACCGGACTAATACACCACTCCTATTTTAACCAAACCGTGCCCGGATATTACTACCGCCAACGACCAGATGGAACATTTAGCGATGGCAGTGGCTGTGGAACAGAAATCGCTTCGGAAAGGGCAATGGTGAGGAAATACATGATCGATTCGCTGAAATTCTGGGCTGAAGAATATCACATTGATGGTTTTAGGTTCGACTTAATGGGAGTTTACGATATTGATACAATGAATGCCATCCGCCACGAACTGGATAAGATTGACCCTAAACTAATTATGTATGGCGAAGGATGGACTGGTGGCGAAAGTCCAATGCCCGAAAAAGTTAGGGCCACAAAGAACAATGTACCAAAGCTTGACCGAATAGCTGTTTTCAACGACGATTTTCGCGATGCACTAAAAGGCAATTGGGGCGACTCAAAAAGCCTGGGGTTCGCAAGCGGGCAAACACTTAACGAAGAATCGGTAAAATATGGCATTGTTGCCGCAACCTACCACCCACAAATTGTTTATCATTGGATAGCCACAACAAAATGGGCGTGGGCAGCATCGCCACAGCAAAGCATAAACTATGTTTCGTGCCACGACAACTACACCTTGTACGACAAGCTGAAACTGTCGGATCCCGAGGCAACACTACAGGAGCTGACCCGAAGGGTAAGGCTTGCGGCTTCGGTGCTGCTAACCTCGCAAGGAGTACCGTTCCTCCATGCTGGTGTCGAAATGCTCCGCACAAAACGAGGGCATGGCAACAGCTACAAATCGGGCGACGATATTAACCTGATCGACTGGAGCCGGAAAGCTCTGTTCTCGTATGTATTTAAGTTCTTTCAGGATCTTATCCGAATCAGGAAAAACCACCCTGCATTCAGAATGATCAATACCGATCAGATAAAAAAACACCTGACCTTCTCAAAACACTATTTGCCCGGAGTTGTGGCTTATGAAATTGGACCGAACGCCAATGGCGACAGCTGGAAACATATTCAACTCATTTTCAACAACAATGAAAACCCCGTAGTTTTTACTGTTGAAAAAAGAAAATGGAAAGAGGTTGTCAGGGGTTTTGTTGTTGATGAAAACGGAATTGTTGAACATTTCTCCGATTCAATATTTGTTCCGCCGGTTTCAATGATCATGCTTGTTGCCGACGAATAATCAGAAATTCTTCACTATAAAGACAAAGAGGTTGCTCAATGAACAACCTCTTTGCTATTTAATCGAAATACGATATTTAATTGTAAGTTGGCAACCACGAATGCTCTTTCGAGTAGCGGATCATCTGTTCGGTGTAGCCTTCAGTAAAATCGAGTTTGATATTGGTAATCTTACCCGAAGCATCGGTTTCGACCTTGTAAACTGGGTTTACAAAACCACCGTAAGGAGCAAGGTTCAACTTTTTAAAACGATCCAGAACTTCGGCATGTAGTTCGTGATCAACTTTAACGCCATAGTTTTCGACCAGCAATTTGGCACCTTCAAAATCGCCTTCCGATTTTACCCGTTGAATTTCAGCAAGCAATTTCCCAAAAAGCGACTGTAGTTTTTTGAAATCGTTAACTACAAAATAGGTTTCGCCATCTTTCGTTTTTCGTTCGATCACATTGTCGGCCTTACCGTTTTCATAAGCCCACATGGCAATTAACTGGCGGTTGCGCATGTGCGATTCCTCAACATCTTTTCCCGGTTCAATGCGCGTAAGCTGAGTCATCAACCCATTACGGATGTAATCGCTGTAAGCCGACTTGTAAGCCTCGGCATCAGGAAACAATCCCAACTCAACCATCTTGATGTCGCCCATATAATAAAGGGCAAAAAGGTCGGCACGGGCTTCTTCAATGGTTGAGCCATAAGCTTTCAGCTCGTCGCCCGAAACACCCGGCATTAGCTGTCCTGAGCCATGCCCAAGGCATTCGTGCATATCGGTATGAAGATTGTCGGCCATAAAGCCGTATTTATGCTCATTGGCAATCTCCTCTTCTGAATAACAGAACTCTTCGAGGAAACCATTTCCTTCGGCAGCTTTATCGTAAGCAAAAGTGATATTTTCTATCGTAACCGATTTTGAGCCATGCTCTTTGCGGATCCAGTCGGCATTAGGAAGGTTAATTCCAATGGCTGTAGCCGGATAACAATCGCCACCCAACATTGCAGCAGTAATCACTTTAGCCGAAACACCTTTCACCTTTTCTTTCCTGTATTTAGGATCGACAGGAGAATGATCTTCAAACCACTGAGCGTTTGCACTAATAATTTCGGTGCGTTTGGTTGCTTCAATATTCTTGAAATTCACAACACTTTCCCAACTTCCCTTAATTCCAAGTGGATCGCCATAGGTTTCAATGAACCCATTCACGAAATCGATTCTTGAATTTTGATCGGCCAACCAGGCAATGTTGTATTCATCGAACGTATTTAAGTCGCCTGTTTTATAATATGAAATCAGGTAGTTGATTACCTGTTTCTGCTGGTCATTCTCTGAAACTTCCAACGCTTTTTCTAACCAGAATACTATCTTTTCGATAGCAGCTGAATATTTTCCACCCAGTTTCCAGACATCTTCAACCAATTTGCCATCATTTTTTATCAGGGTGCTGTTCAACCCGTAAGAAATTGGTTCTGAATCACCTGGAACTTTCATTTTTGCATAAAAAGCTTCGGCCTCTTTCTGCGTAATTCCTTCAGCATAATAGTTGTTTGCCGATGTTGCAATTAAGTCGGCACCCTCGGCCTGATTCACGCGCTTTGCATCAACCGCAGGGTCGAAAATCACAGGCATAAGTTTTGCAATAAGCTGATCTTTAGTTTCACCATCGGCAAGAGGTAACGCAGAAGCGTCGATATCTTTCAACAAAACATTAAAATAATCGGCAGAGAAACCCGGGTTGAATTTATCGCTCGAATAATGGTGGTGA
>Ga0209373_10000664_pt1 | contig 50391 bp, 52 predicted proteins | sample Higcelweek5metaG_FD_187173 | JGI IMG/M metagenome (GOLD analysis project Ga0209373, IMG submission 187173) | Freshwater pond sediment microbial communities from the University of Edinburgh, under environmental carbon perturbations - High... | ecosystem: Environmental > Aquatic > Freshwater >... | reverse complement strand
GCTGTGTCTTTTCACAAAAGCGTTTAAGGGGACATATTAAATTTTAATTAGAGAGCATAATGGAAGCATTAGCTATAATTGTTGCCATATTGGCAAGTGCTGGAGGCTCTTTCGCTGTACTTAAATATGTATTTAAGTGGGTAAATGTAAATAAAATCCCAGAAGCAGAGATAGAAGCAGCCGCAAAAAAGATGATGAGTAAGAAGTTTGAAGAGTCTGAACAAGAACTTACAGAACTTAGAGAGAGAGAGGAAAAAAGACTTAGAGATATGCGAAGAGAAAATACTGAGCATGAAGAAATCCTCATCGAAAGAGAAAAGACTTTAAACAAAAGATCTAAGATCTTAGATGACAAGAGTGGAGAATTAGAATCTAAAGAAGGAGAACTTAAAGATGCTTTAAAGCGAATAGAAGAAACAAGAACTCAACTTAAAACCCAGTTAGAAAAAATATCTGGACTTTCCAGAGAGGAAGCTACTGAGAAATTTAAGAAAGAGATCGAAGAAGATCTAAAAGGTTTTGAAGCTCAGAAGATCAGACAAGCTGAAAAGAATATTGAAGCTGTAGCTGATGAAAAAGCAAAGCATATTCTCGTTGAGTCTATGCAGAGAGTCGCTACCGACTATGTTGGTGAGACTACTACAAAGAGCATCAAAGTTGAGGATGAGAAAGTTAAGGGTAGAATTATCGGTAAAGAGGGTAGGAATATTCGTGCCTTTGAACAGATCACTGGAGTTGATGTCATCGTTGATGAATCTCCAACATCCATAGGTTTGTCCTCATTTGATCCATTGAGAAGAGAGATAGCTTTTGTAGCTATGACTAAGCTCATAGGGGACGGAAGAATTCACCCAGGTGCTATTGAAGAGTGTGTAAGAAAAGCAAAGAATGAAATTTCATTAGAAATTAAGAAAAATGGTGAAATTCTTGCTGAAGAAGCAGGATGGCCAGATCTTGATCTTGGACTTTTGAAATTAGTTGGTAAGATGAAATACAGAACCAGCTATGGTCAGTCCTTGATGTCACACACAATTGAAGTTATCAGATTAGCAGAAGTAATCGCCGCTGAAGTAGGTGCAGATGTTACATTGGTAAAGAGAGCTGCATTGCTCCATGACGTTGGAAAAGTTTTAACTCACAAAGTAGATCTTCCTCACCACCATATTTCTGGACAGGTAGCTAGAAAATATCTTTTGAGTGACAAGCTTGTAAATGCGATTGAGTCCCACCACATGGATATCGAGCCTACATCCGTAGAAGCTGTTGTAGTGTATCTTGCCGATGCAATCTCTGGCGCAAGACCAGGTGCTAGAAAAGATAGCTACGAGCAATATATCCAAAGAATTGAAGGTATTGAGAATGCTGCAAAGGATGTTGCTGGCGACAAGATTGACGATGTGTTCGCAATCAGAGCTGGAAGAGAATTGAGAGTAATTGTTAAACCAATCATGGTTTCAGATGATGAAGCTAAGGTTATGGCAAAGCAAATAGCTCAAGCAATTGAGAAAACTCAAAGCTATCCAGGCAATGTCGAAGTCACAGTTATTAGAGAAACAAGAGCAATTGAGGTAGCAAGATAAGTATCTTCTAGTAGTAATTGCTATAGGGGAAGCACAATTATATGCTTCCCCTTTTTGTTCTCTGTACCAATGTTCAACTGAATTTTCTCTAGATAATGAAACATACTGCCATATGTGTGAAAATGCCTTCTTAAAGGCAAAAATGATAAAATTTTGTATTTTTTAATAATTTAGGTATACCTTTTCTGTTTCAAATTTTGAATCATAAAGAAACCCTTTTGTAACAAAGTTTTTGTACATATCCTCTTCGGTCCTGTAGTAAAGTAGATGCTTGACGATTAGCTTGATATAACCTATTTTTAAGTTGGATATGCACAGAGACCCTATTAATATTTGGCATCTGGCATAGTATCTCTTAAGAAAGGAGGCCATCATTATGTTGAAAAAAGATTTAGTTGATAAAATTGCATCAACAGGTTTAACAAAGAGACAAGCTGGTGATGCTTTGGACGCAGTCCTAGAAGCAATCTCAGGATCTCTAAAGAACGGTGAAGCTGTTCTTTTGACAGGATTCGGTAAATTTGAAGTTAGAACAAGAGCAGCAAGAACAGGAATCAATCCTAAGACTCTTGCAAAGATCAAATTACCTGAAACTAAGGTTCCAGCATTCAAACCTGGAAAGGCTTTGAAAGCTGCAGTAAAGTAAGTACCGCCGGTATTTATTTGCAGATAAGGTAGATGAAGAGGACCCAATAAAATGGGTCCTTTTTCTTTTTTAATCACTTTTGAGAATATATTTCGACTAAAAATATGAAATTTCTCTCGACTATTTAGTTTAAATGCCTTAAACTGGATAAATATATAAACGCCCAATATGAAGAACTTCTTTATTCCAACTGAAAAGAATAAGTACAAACCATACCTCCTACGAAAAATAGCTTTAGTTGCATATTCTCTTCTACTAATCTTTGTTAATAGCTTTGGAGGAATATTTGGTATTGATCAAGCCCAAGCAAGTAATATAACTCCCGGTAATATCATTGAATTAACCAATCAGGAGAGGGCTGCAAATGGACTTAATACTCTCAAAGAGAATTCAAGTTTAGCTGCAGCTGCATTAGCAAAGGCAAATAACATGTTTGAGATCCAATATTGGGATCATTTTGGTCCTAATGGAGAGACCCCATGGCAATTCATACGTGCTGAAGGATATAACTATGTATATGCGGGAGAAAATCTTGCTAAAGGTTTTCAAACATCTGAAGGTGTGCATGAAGCATGGATGGCAAGTCCTACCCATGCTGCAAATATCATGAGTGCAAATTACAAGGATATTGGGATCGCTGTAGTCCAAGGAACGCTTCTTGGTAAGCAAACAACCCTAGTAGTCCAAATGTTCGGAAATCTTACTACAGAGGTCGCTAGTGCCACTACAGGGGGATCTAAGACTACTACTTCGGGTGGAACAGTGATTGGAACTGAGCATGGCGATATCAAAAGCATAATGATTACTTCTCCTGTCCAATCTTCAATAGCTACAGACCCTAGTATCAATGTGGCAGGTGAAGTTAAAAACGTTGATGGGCAATACACAGTAGAGGTATATGATCAATCAAATGTTGTAGGAGAAACATCATCAAATACGAACAATTGGGAATTTGATAAAGAGAGTGACTGGTCTGAAGGAACTCATGTACTAAAAGCTCAAATTAAAGGAGAAAATACAGTATCACCTGATGTAACTTTCTCTGTAGATTCTACTCCACCAATGGTTGAAACAGCTTCTATATCTGTTAAACAAAATGGTGAAAACTATGTTTTAAGATTTAAAATAGATGAGACTTGGGTAGATCTTCGAGTGGTAAATGGTGCTACATCAATACCCGTGACATCCGAGAACAAAACAGAGATTATCTTAGAAATCCCAGTTAAGGGACTAGGGAACAAAGTAGTAATAATGGCAACTGATGCACAAGGAAACATATCTCAATTAGATATAACGGAATATTTTCCAGATGAAGAGAGTAGTAAGGGCGCAAGTATAATATTGAGTTTGGCCAATGCAAACATTGGAGACCAAATAAGTATTGGCATTGTGGCTTTAATTTTTGTATTGTTGTGTATTGAAATTTTTGTATACTGGAAGAAAGGAAAGTTAAGGGATATAACAGGGGATTTATTTACAGTTGGTACATGGTGGTTAATACTTACAATTGCAATATTTAATGGGTTTACTGGTTTAATTAATTAAAATTTACTGCCCAGTGAAAAAATACAGGTTAAAGGTACAAAACGATATTGTATATCTATTTATACTCCTCGCTATAACGGAGTTTTTCAACTATCTCGTCCTAAATACACGAGGAGCGGGACTAATAATAACTTCTGGATTAGGAATTCTTCTTTTAGAAACATGGTTCATACGAACATTTAGCCTCTATTCAGGCAAAAAGGTATCAAAATACAGTGATGTCCTAGTTAAAATTTCGTTGAAAGATCGATTCTTCAGCTATTTTGTCCTTCCACTGATATTTTACATATCCATATTAGCGTTCTTGTATTTCAACCGAAACTTACTTCTTGGCCATGTTGTTTTAGGCATCTGTATGGTACTTTTCCTCATACTTTTCTTAAATGTAAAAAGCTCACTAAACAAAATATATTCGGTAGCAAATGCTACACGAGCGATCTTTGACTTTATTTGTATAACTATTTTGTATTTACTCACTAACATTTTTGTAAGAGTAGGGCTGTCGATGATGATCTTTGCCTTAATACTGTTTGTAACCTCGTTTGTCCTCCTCCTTTTCTCATTGAAATTGCATAGAAAACTTGGATTAATGGAGATTTTCATCTCTCTTCTAAGTTCTGTATTTATAGCTTGCTTTACAATCATATTCTGGAGCACCAATATCTTTGTAATTCCACTTGTTGCAGCCTTAGGCTTCTATTTAGTCATATCAATATGGAATATTCGGTTCTCGGGTAAAATACACTTAGTTGATTACTTCTTGCCAATTTTGTATGTGATTCTAGCTTTAATCTTGATTCTTACAATTTAATGCCAAAAAGAATTGTTGTTAAAATGGGAGGCTCGATACTGTATGATGCAAATTTAGACATTAATTTCTCAGTATTAAAGAAATTTAAAGATTGGTATATTCAACACAAAGAAGAATATGAAAAGATTGTCATAGTAACTGGTGGTGGGATGCTTTCAAGGGAGATACAGAGGAAAATGGAAGGTTCTGTGACTGAGAAGGAATACCAGCACAATATTGCTATGTCCATTACCCAAACTAATGCAGCCATAATACAGGGGTATTTAGAAGATTTCGATTCATATATGCCACGAAGACTTGGTGACGCATATGAATTTTTGAATGAGGAGAAGAATAGGACATTGATAAGTGGGGGACTAAAAGTAGGATGGAGTACGGATATGGACGCTGCTATATTTGCAGATATGTTGGATGTGGATACTGTCTACAAAATCTCAAATATTGATCATGTGTATGATATGGATCCAAGAAATAATCCTAACGCAAAGCCTTTGGTGGATTTAACATGGGTTGAATACTCAGGTCTTTTTAATATCACCGATGAGGTTGATCACGAAGCAAACAAAAATATCCCAATTGATGTAACTTGTGCAAAGTTCTGCCTGAAAAAAGGGATATCATTCTTCATATGTGGAGGCGATTCGTTGAAAGAAAAGTCTACAGTAGAAGAGATTCTTCAAACAGGAACTTTAATACACTAATCTATAGCTTCGATAGTATATTCTGTTGCACCTTTAGGAGTTGTAATTGTAACTTTGGAGCTCAATTTCTTTCCCATGATAGCTTTTCCTATTGGGGATAGATGGGAGATCTTTCCTTCTAATGGATTTGCTTCTTCTTCTCCAGTTATTTCATACTTTACAGATTTTCCATTTTTCAATGTTACTGTATCTCCGAGTCCAACGATACTTTTGTTTTTGTCCTTAATAACTTGTGCAGTTCTAATCTTTTCCTTTAGCTCAAGGATTCTTTCTTCATTAACATATTGATTCTCTAGAGCCATAGCATAGCCATCGTTCTCTTTCAAATCTCCCTGATTGCGCATTTCATTAATTGTATCCGCAATCTTAGACCTAAGCTCAGTCTCTCTTTTTACGAGCTCGTCTTTTAACTTTTTAAAACCGGACAGTGTTGTTTGGTATATGTTTTGTGTCATATATCCCGGTATTTAATTTAGTAACGGAACATATTAATATTATGGGGGAAAGATGTCAAGAGATACAAAATATACCCAGTTTATGATAGAATTACAGCCAGAAATGCCGCTATCGTCTAACGGTTAGGACACAGGATTCTCAATCCTGCAATCGGGGTCCGATTCCCCGTAGCGGTACCATAATATTTTAAATATTTTCCATCATGAACGATCAGGAAATAGTCGTAAAGATTATGACTTGGGGCTCAACTGAATATAGTGAGGAACTTGAATTTAGAAACAAAAATCTAAGGAAACCTTTAGGTCTGAACATTTATGATGAGAATTTGAAGAGGGAAAGAAATAATTACCATATGGGAGCATATTTAGGTGATACTTTGGTTGGAGTGCTAATGCTTGTACCATTGGACAGCGAGAATGTAAAAATGCGACAAGTAGCAGTGGACGAAAATTATCGAAAGCTAGGAATTGGAAGGCAGATTCTTGAGTTTGCCGAAAACTTTGCGAAAAAGGAAGGATTTAAAAAGATTGTGTTAGATGCTAGAAATACAGCAATACCTTTTTATGAAAAGCTTGAATATCAAAAGAGAGGAAAAGAATTTCTTCAAATTGGTGTCCCACACCTTAAGATGTATAAAATAATCTAAAAAAACTTTTTAGCTATGAAATTCGAAATCATAACAATCTTCCCTGAAATAATAGAAGAATATATAAACAAAGGAATAGTCAGTATAGCCAAAGAAAAAGGATTGGTAGAAATTAACGTACACAACCTAAGAGATTGGACAGAAGATAATCATAAAACAGTAGACGATACCCCATGTGGTGGAGGCCCAGGAATGGTATTAAAGGTAGAACCCATATACAGAGCAATACAGGATTTAAAAAAGGAAAATACCATAGTAGCCATAACCACACCCAAGGGAGAGAAATTAGTACAAAGCAAATTAAAGAATTTCTCAACTAAATCAAATTTACATATGATAATCCTATGTGGACGATATGAAGGCTTTGATCAAAGGATACATGACAATCTAGTTGACTATGAATTCTCAATAGGGGACTATGTCCTTTCTGGAGGAGAATTAGCATCCCTAGTATTGGTAGATGGAATTACAAGATTACTACCAGGAGTATTAGGCAATGAAGAATCTTTAAGTGAAGAGTCATTCAATGATGGAGAAACATTGGATTATCCTCAGTATACCAGACCAATAGAGTTTAATGGATGGAAAGTGCCTGATGTCTTACTTTCTGGAAATCATGAAGAAATTAAAAAATGGAGAACCTCTCAAAAGCCTCTAATAGGTAAGAATTAGAGCTATATTACATAATATTCCCATAGACTATATAATATACTATAGAGTTGTAAATTAACGACCAAAGATTATGAAAGAAAAAATATTACTGACCAAAGAAAAGAAAGAAGCCATAGAATTAGAATTAAAGAATTTAATTGAAGTCAAGAAGCCAGAACTATCTGCGGCGTTAGCCTTAGCTAGGCAAAACGATCTCAGTGAAGATACGGATGACTTAAGTGTGATGCTTGAGGATAAAGAAACAATAGATGAGAGAATAGAAGAACTAAAGAAATTAATTGTAAATTCCAAGGTTATAGAGAAGAAAGCATGTAACCCTAATTTTGTAGGGGTTGGAACAGAAATTAAAGCTGAGTTTAATGGTAAAATCCAGGACCTCAAGTTGGTTTCTACATTAGAATCTGATCCTATGAAGGGCTATATATCTGAAGGTTCTCCTTTAGGTAAAGCTTTGTTAAAAGCTAAAGTAGGGAAGACGGTTGACTTCAAAGTCAAAGGAAGAAAATTTGAATACAAGATTTTAGAGATTTGCTAAATCTTCAATCTTAACTCTTTCTTGTTTCATTGTATCTCTGTCTCTCACGGTTACGGTATTATCTTCTAATGTTTGATAATCTACAGTGATACAGTATGGAGTCCCAATTTCATCTTGATATCGGTATCTCTTACCAATATTGCCTCTAGCGTCCCATACAACCTTTTTGGTATCTGAAAGTTTTTCAAAGATCTCTCTAGCCTTACTGACAATATCTTCTTTGTTAGAAACCAATGGGAATACTGCCGCTTTGTATGCAGCTATTTCTGGATTAATCTTCAATACTGTTCGAATTTCTCCATTTTCCAAAGTCTCTTCCTCATACGAATCCAAGAGTAAGAACAAGAATGTCCTATCTACACCTCCTGAAGTTTCAACAATGTTTGGTATATATTTCTCTCCAGTTTGAGGATCAACGTATGAAAGATCTTTCCCTGAGAACTTGCTGTGTTGTGTGAGATCATAGTCTGCTCTCCAATGTATACCTTCATTTTCTGCCCATCCCCATGGTGCAAGATATTCAACATCAAATGCTTTCTTAGCATAGAAGACCAATTTCTCTTTTGGATGCTCATAGAATCGAAGATTGTCATGCTTTCGGTATAGCTTTTTGTAGAAGTTCATTCTTTCTTCTTTCCAATATTCAAAAGATTTCTCCATATCATTTGGATGTACAAAGTACTGCATATCCCACTGCTCAAATTCTCTAGTTCTGAATGTAAATTTGTTAGGAGTGATTTCATTTCTGAAAGCTTTACCAATTTGTGCAATACCAAAAGGGATTTGTTGTCTTGTAGAATCAACGACATTCTTAAAATCAAGATATATTGTCTGACATGCTTCACCTCTTAAATATGCAGGTAGTTTCTCACCTTCTATAACCCCAATTTCAGTATTAAAAAGTAGGTTATATTTCTTTGCTTCTGTAAATTCTGTTCCTCCACACTTTGGGCACTTGCCTTCAATATCTTCTGGTCTAAATCTTGAGTGGCATTTTTTACACTCAACAGCTTCATCTCCGAAACCTTTTATATGCCCAGAGGCTTCCCAAACCTTAGGGTGGGTGATAATGGTTCCATCAATACCGACGACATTCTCTCGTTTGTCGACCATATTCTTCCACCAATATCTTTTGAGATTGTTTTTCATCTCTACACCTACTGGACCATAGTCATAGAATCCTCCTATACCGCCATATATTTCAGAGTTTTGAAATACAATACCTCTTCTTTTACTGAGGGATGTGACTTTTTGTAGAAGATCTTCCATAGGTCGAAAGATGAAATTAATATTCCTGATTATATCACAACGGAAAGGACTGACCTAGGTCAGTCCTCCCAGAGAATATGAACGAGCCAAAGCCTTAGCTGTATTTGCAATCCTTAGGATTTTGGATGCCAAAGACCTTTGCAAAATGTTTGGGGTTGAGAATACAAAACCATGGAGCTTCAGCCTAAAACCCTGATGCAGTTAATTTATATCACTGTTAGCGAATATCATTTACAGACTGCGGTTTATGTTGAAAACTGAGAAAAAAGGATAGACCTAGGACAGTCCTCGGCGTCTGGTAATGAGCTGAAGCTATGATATAATAACGATATTAGTTAACTTTTTAGGCTTCAGAGATGGAGGATACACAAAGGAGTGACATGCTCGGACAAAGACAAGTAAGATTAGAGAAGATCGAAGCACTCAAGAAGTTAGGTGTGGAGATATATCCTGCGAAGTCATATAAACAATTTCACAATGGAGAGATATTAAACAATTTTGAGAAATATGAAGGACAAGAAGTTTGTCTTGCTGGTAGAGTAGTAGCTTGGAGAGAGCATGGCCAACTTTTGTTTGGAAATATAATGGATCAGACTGGAACTATCCAGATCATGATAAGGGAAAGTGAACTTGTTGAAGAATTAACAAAAGGATATTTAGGTTTTGATAAATTAACTCTTTTGGACTTAGCAGATTTTGTTGAGGTATATGGCACTATTGGTAAAACCAAAACTGGAGAAATATCAGTTATGGTTAAAAACATTAGATTGCTTTCTAAAGCATTAAGACCAATTCCACGAAAATTAGAAAACAAAGAACAGATCTTTAGAAGAAGATATCTAGATTTAACTGTTGAACCAGAGAGAATAAAGTTATTTGAAAGAAAAGCAAAGTTCTGGCAGGTACAGAGAGATTTGCTAAGAGCTGAAGGTTTCTTAGAAGTAGAAGTTCCTGTATTGGAAGCTGTAACTGGTGGGGCTGATGCTGCACCTTTCATTACACATCATAATGCATTGAATCAAGATTTCTACCTTAGAATTTCTACAGAATTGTACCAAAAAAGATTAATAGGTGGTGGTTTTGAGAAGGTATATACATTAGGCCCAAACTTTAGAAATGAAGGTATGGATGATGAACATCTTCAAGAGTACTACCAGTTAGAATGGTATTGGGGATATGCAAATTACAGAGACAATATGGATTTGGTAAGAAGATTGTTCTTAGAGATTGCTAACAAGGTATATGGAAAAACTCAGTTTACAACAAGAGGTCATACTTTTGATTTAGCTGATGAGTGGAAGGAGATTGATTACACCACCGTTATTAAAGAAAGATTTGATATTGATATATTCAATGATTCTGATGAGAAGATGTTGAAAGCAATAGAGGATAACCATATTGAGATGGGTGGAGAGGTTAATAGAAATAGAATGATTGATACGCTTTGGAAAGCTATTAGAGCAACTATATCTGGTCCTGCATATTTGGTTAACCAACCTAAGATTATTTCTCCTTTAGCAAAATCACATAAGGATAATCCTGAATTAACAGAGAGATTCCAGGTAGTTATTGCTGGTAGTGAATTAGGAAACGGGTATTCTGAGATAAATGATCCTCAAGATCAGCTAGATAGATTCTTGGAGCAACAGGCTTTGAGAGAGAGTGGGGATGATGAAGCTCAGATGTTGGATATTGATTTTGTAGAGATGTTGGAATATGGTATGCCTCCTGTAAGTGGATGGGGTCATAGTGAGAGAGTCTTCTGGTTTATGGAAGATATTTCTGGTAGAGAGGGTACTTTCTTCCCACAGATGAGAATTGAAGTAGAGAATACTACAAAGGAAATATACAAGGACAAAATCAAATTCAAGGAAACGGTTAAGAAAGAGGAGAAGAAATAATAGAAATTTGTTAACCAATCCTTCTTCTCTTTTCGAGTATACACATAGTGTGTAAGAAGAAGGATTGGGCTATATTTATTCTCTATGATTTTTATCATCATTACTCCTACCCAGTAGGATTCTGATAATCATAGAGAAAAAGCTATCGTACACAGTTAGGATTGCACCTAACGCACAGGGTAATGAAGCCCAATGCCCGCGTTATATGTACGACCGGTAATACTTTCGGTGTTTCGGTATTACCGTTGAAATGTCCTATAAATGGTCTTGGTGCACATACCTTTTATTTGTCATATAAAATATGATTTTATTGATAACAGACATGTGCACCCTCAAACGGCCAACGATGACAATACCACCCTGTAATTTTGTCATCCAAATTTAACAAAGAATTATTTCTTAAAGAACTCCATCAATAGTGTACAATAACAATTTCTATCGGTCAATCTAAAACAATATATATATTTCTGATATCATTAACATATGGAATCAATCAAAGATCTATTACAACAAATCAAACAAGGAGCCGATGAAAAAGCAGATGAAACCAGTACACCACAAAATACACTCTTTGATACAAAGAAGTTAGCAACCAATCCCAATAAGCTATTTGATAACAAACACAAGTACATATCAACTGAATACCAAATGTATGGGCTACGATTGGCAGCAAAGTTAGATGACAAGAAACGAGCTACAATGTATATCAAATGGGCTAAAGAAAAACCAAGAGCAATACTAGAAATGGCATATAGCTTCTGTATAGACTATCCAAGTGCAAGAGATAAAAGTAAGATATTTATGTGGAAAGTAAAAGAACTAGAAGATGAAAGAAAAAATAAACCAAAAGAGTAATTTCAAAAATATTCTTAAACGGATAACACAGATGTTTTTTGCGCAAGAATTTATGCACAAAGAACAACTCTTTGTATGGATTGTTGCGGATATTATTAAAATAACAGGGTTGTGTTTTGTATGGGCTGCATCTGCTCGAATGACGGGGAATATGGATCAGGGGTATGTAATTTCCTACTATATTCTTATGATTTTGGTTGGGAAATTAATGCAGGATATTACTCCCGAAAATGGGGTAAGACAAATTCTGAACGGGAGATTTTCAAATTCTTTACTGAAGCCAATGTCATACTTGACTGAATATCTTGGAAGTAATATAGGGTCGAATCTATTTAGGTTACTTGTTTCAGTGCCAGCATTTGGGTTGGGAATGTATATAACCAATAGATTAGGATTTTGGATAGTGGATTTCAGCCCATACTTGATTTTCTTAGGGTTATTAGCAGTTGTATTAGGCTTCGGAATTAATTTTCTTTTAGGAAATATATTTACATTATTGGCGTTTTACAACAAGAATATGGAGGGGATGAGAACATTCTATTACAATATCGCAGGATTTCTGTCTGGTGAATATGTCCCTTTCATGGCCCTACCATTAGTGGCATTGTTTACCGTACAGGTATTACCATTTAGATATACATTATCTTTTCCGATTGAAATTCTTCTGGGAAGAATGACAAACTATGATATTGGGATTGGATTTGTAATTGGAATTGTTTGGTTAATTGCTTTGTATATTATCTATTCTGTTTTCTTTAAAATATCGATAAAAAAATATGCATCAGAAGGGATCTAGAACAACAATATGGAGGTATGCAAAGATATGGCTCCTAAACCTTAGGGCAAGCATGAAGAAGAGTAACGCATATAAGGGAGAGATCGTTGTTAGATTGTTACGAACGGCATTTTTAATTGGTACCCAAATACTTCTTTTAACTCTAGTATTCGGGAATCAGCAAATGTATATTGGTTGGACAAAACCTGAGGCATATCTTGTACTTGGAATCTGGAATCTATTAAACTACTCAGGTTGGGCATTATTCGGAATCAATTTCACACAATTAGAACAAAATGTTTTGAGTGGAGAATTTGATTTTACTCTTTTGAAGCCGTTATCTTCTGCATGGTTTGCATCATTTCATGATTTTTCAATATACAATTTTATCTCAGCATTGGCTGGATTGGTCTTAGTAGGTTACTATTTTGTTTTGGAGTGGGGGACATTTACATGGGAGAGGATATTGACGGGTGGGGTAGGGATTATAGTTGGATTAATATTTTGGTATGCATTTTATTTATTCTTAGCAAGTTTTACACTGGCAAATCCTAGAAATGGTTTTCTATCGATTGCGAAAGAGATTCTAGGGTTAACAAGGTATCCTGTTAGTATATATAGCAACTCTATACAATTTGTATTCTATACTTTGATACCGATAGCTTTTGTTAGTACTGTTCCTGCGGGATTATTAATTGGAAGAACAAATATCGCGTTTTTAATTATTGGAGCAGGATTGTCGATCCTCTTTGTTCGGCTAAGTTACTGGGTATGGAAACAGAATGTTAAGAAATATGTAAGTGCCGGAGGATAACTATTTAACTATTTTATGTACTACCTCTAATACCTTCTCTAATGCTTCCTCACCAGTATTTGCTTTTAATGGTGATGCTGCAGCATATTCATGTCCACCACCACCCAACTCTTTAGAAATTATTCCCACATCTTGATATCCCTTCGTACTTCTAAAAGATACATACCAAGAATTCTCTTTATCAAAATCAGGTTTGATTATGAATCCCCAATGAACCCCCTGGATGAATCTAATATATTTGTCTCTTAGGAAACTTTGAGCCTCATTCACACCTTGTTTTGTTAATCCATCTTTCACAATCATATCTTCAGATATATACATACACGCCATATCCTTCTCAATTTGTAATGTTTTCAAATATGTCGCAATTGCAGGAGTAGCCTCCCTAGGAAATTTTCCGAATTTGTAAGTCATTTCCTCAAGATCAATATCCATTATCTCTTTTGCATCTGCATAAATACGAAGGGTACTTGGAGTTGTCCCTGCATACATAAATCTTCCAGTGTCAGCAACAATCCCATATTGTGTTAATTGGGCTATAGCTGGAGTTGGATTAAAATTCTTTCCATATATATCCTTAAAAGTAGCAAATACCTGTTCCGAAGCAGAGCTTCTTGCTTCGTTAATAACGACATTGGCCTTGTCAGGAGCTACATCAGTATGATGATCGAGTATGACAATGGGTTTTGAACTATCTTGCAAGCTATCTTTAGTATAGTCTAGACATTGAGCTGTACTCATTGCATCCACAACGACAATCAAATCTTCATCTCCCTCCTTTATTTCCTTCACCACCGTTATCTCTTTCATACACGGAATATTAATAGTAGGGGTCTGCCTTGCTTTCATAACCACATTCATTTTAGGATATCCTAATTCAATGAATTTCTTAGTCATAATCATGCTACAAAACGCATCCATATCTGGACTCTTGTGGGTGATGATTAATATATTTTTTGATTTCTCAATCAATTGTTTAAATTCTTTGTTGTACTGTAACATAATCTTGATAATACCAAGTTTGGAGAATATAATAAACAAAGTCTTAAGGGAGATTTTTCATAAATTCTTTGAATTAAATTAAGAAAATAGTTAGATGATAGATATTAAAAAAATAGTAGAAGAAACAGAGATAGTTAAACAAGGATTACTTAAGAGAATTGATTCAGATAAACTAGATTTGAATGGAATAATTGCCTTGTATGAAAAGCGAAAACAGATACAAACCCAATATGACACAAAAAGAGGAGAACAGAATGGATTCAATGAACAAATGTCAAAAGTAGAGAAGGGAAGTGATGAATTTAAGAAATTGGTAACAGATCTCAAAGCAAAAGCAGAAGAGGTAAAAGCATTGGAAGTTGAATTAAAGAATGCAGAAGCAGAATTGAAAGCTAAGATGGAAGTATTACCAAATATCCCTGAAGAGGATGTGGTTGCTGGAGGGAAAGAAAACAATGAAGTTATTAAAATGGTCGGAGAAAAACCAACCTTTGATTTCCCAATTAAAGATCATGTTGAATTAGGTAAGAACTTAGGAATGTTTGATTTTGAAACTGCATCTAAGGTCTCTGGAACCAACTTCTCTATGTATAGAGCAATGGGAGCTAGATTGGAATGGGCTTTGATTAACTTCTTCATATCTGAACATAACAAGTCTGGATATGAGATGGTAATCCCACCTAATCTTGTTGTAGAACAATCTGCATATGCAGCAGGCCAATTACCAAAATTCAAAGAGGATGTATATTGGGTGCAAGATGGGCTATGTTTAGTCCCAACTGCAGAAACAGTTTTAACAAATATCTACAGAGATGATCTTTTGGAAGAAAAAGATTTGCCTAAGAAATTTTTTGCATATACCCCATGTTACAGAAGAGAAGCTGGTACATACAGAGCATCGGAAAAGGGATTAATTAGGGTACACCAATTTAACAAAGTTGAAATGTATCAATTTGTAGCAGAGGATAAATCAAAGGAAGCATTTGAAGAATTAGTAGCAAAAGCTGAAGATCTAGTTAAGAAATTAGGACTTCATTACAGAGTAGTTAAACTTGCAGCAGGAGACTGTTCTGCAGGAGCTGCTAGAACATATGATATTGAGGTATATATGCCAGCTATGGATACCTACTATGAAGTAAGTTCTGTATCCAATGTTACCGATTACCAAGCAAGAAGAGGAAATATGAAGTACAAACCAGCTGATGGTGGAAAGCCAAAGTATATGCATACATTAAATGGATCTGGATTAGCTACAAGTAGATTGATGGTAGCATTGGTTGAAACATACCAACAGAAAGATGGAAGCATAATTGTTCCTGAAGTACTTAGACCATTCATGGGAGTAGATAAAATAGAGATATAATCGTATGAATTTTTTCTTAGGCTTTTGTCCTGATGAAAAGGCTAATCACAAAATACGAAAGGTAATAGGAGAGGTTGGGAAAGTATTTGATGGACTACAAATTCCTGTTAGATGGAGTGATCCAGCTTCTTACCACCTGTATATTCTCACCTTAGGGCATAGTCTTTCCTTTCTAAGATTGTTTTGGCTTAAATACAAACTTAAAGGTTTTACAGTTAAGCCCTTTAAGGTAGTTTTCAATACCGTACATATTGGTATCTCAAGGAAATACAAAGAATTAATCTACCTTGATCTTAAAGAGGGTGGGGAAGAAATGCGCGAGATCCTTTTTGAACTTAGAAAACGCTTAACTATTAATGATCAGGGTAAATTTATACCTCATCTTGTATTGGGTAGGGTGAGCGAGGATTTGAGTAGTCAAGAATATACCAATATTTCCAAAGATCTCTACAGAGTTGCCAAAGATTTAGATATACAACAAATTGAATTTGAAGTTACAGGTTTAAAATTGATTAAGAATACTTCAACAGGTTTTCAGATTCTTTTAGAATTGAATCAAAATCAGTAGTCCATATTGCATTCTTGTTTCGCTTAAACCATGTCTTTTGCCTTTTAATATAGTGCATAGTGTTGGTTACGATTTCATCCTTAACTTCCCCTATCGTTTTTTCATTTTCAAAATACCCATCAAACTCACTGTATCCAATTGAGTTACATGCTTGATATTTATTTAATCCTTCTTCTCTTAATATTTGGTTTTCTTCAATCAAACCATTTTCAATCATTTGATCTACACGTTTTTCAACTCTTTCTTTTAATATATCGGTAGGGAGATCTATGACAAAATATCTATTTTGAAAAGTAGGGGTAGTTGATTTTTTTTCTGGGAGGGAATTACCTCGCTCAATAATTCTTTGCAATCGTCTTGGGTTATTCTTGTCACTGTTGTTGAGTTGAGACAATATATCTTCTGATATCTGTTGTTGCAACTGTTGGACTGACAAATTTTCTAAAGCCCCCCTACTCTGATTCTGTATTTTTTCCGACTGGACTAGATTGTAATTGTAAATGACAGAATCAATATACAAACCTGTACCTCCTACGAGTATGGGTGTTTGGGCTTCTGGTATCGTCTCTAGCAGTTCAAGTACATCTTGTTGGTATTCATAGATATTGTAGGAGTCTTTGACGGAGACAGTACCATAGAGAAAGTGTGGTACCTGTGCTAGCTGTTCTTCAGATGGTCTTGCTGTCCCAATATTCATCTCTTTGTAAATCTGCCTAGAATCAGCATTTATGATAACTCCATTGATAGTTTTAGCTAACTTAATAGCCATATCTGACTTACCAGTAGCGGTAGGTCCAGCAATTACAATGAGAGGTCTGAAGTTCATACTATTTTAAAAGCTTGTATACCAGTAAATAGTGAAGCCATATGGTAGCAAGTGAAAGTCCTAGTGCTATTACTACTGGAACTAATATTGATGGAGTAAGAACTATAAAGGCTACGAAAAGAAGTATGCTAGAAATTGTTAATCTAAAAGCATCATTAAATGCTTCTGCTTTAACCTGAGTCATATCAAAAGTTTTTTGCTTGTGATTTTGCATAAAGAATCCTGCCATAGTCCCAATGCAAAGAATGGCAATGAAAAATACAATGAAAGGAATTAGTTTAAAGGTATATGTAATATCTACTTTAAATACTAAGTTGGTTAAAACTAATGTAATGAGTGTTAAGAGTCCAGCAATTGCTAGTGAATCAAAAGAGATATGGGCTAATTTCATTTGTTTAGTAAATATCCATACCAAACCAGGTACAACTAGTAAGATTACGAGTATGAGTATCAAGGTATTTACCTTCTCTAATGTAGTCCAGTTGTTAAAAAGATTTATTATTATTTCCATAGTTATATTTTCTTCACTTTATTAATATACCAACTAGAAATTACCAAACAGAGCTTTGCTAACGCGGCAAGAATCAACATATCCTGTGCAATTATACTAATGAATCCATTCCCTAAGAATATGACACTTGAAAGAATTATGAGTAAGAACAACTCTATGTAGAATACTGAGTCCTTCCCTTCTGCAATGATTCGGGTAACTATGATAGCCAAGATTGCTTCAATGGAAAGCATAAATGTATCTACGGGGATTTGGAATATTTTTAAGAATGCTAAATATATTGAAATTGTAAGTGTAGTAGCTAAAAGTGATTTTAAAAGAACATCAGAAGATACAGTTTTTGAAATGAAAAGGTAGAAGTACAAAACAGCTAAAGCAATTAGGACTCCTAAAGTTACTTGAACGTAGTTTACTGTGGGAACTGTGGTTTCTAAATCTGTTTGCGAATCTATCTTGAAGTTAGTTTCAACAACTCCAGAGTTGTAAAGTAAGCTCATGACTTTAATATGGTCTACATTTTCGGAGGATATTGGAATGGCAAATATCTGACTTGTGGTATCTACAACATGTGGTGTAACAAATCCATCTATATCTACACCAATTGAAACGCCATTGTATTGTTTGAGGAAATTCCTAAACCTTTCTTCTCCTGTTGGCCATAGCTTGAATATTGCAAAGTTAGAGTATTCTCCGTTATTTGTCTTTAACTTTGTTATATATACATTTCTAAAGTCACTTCTATCCCATTCGGTAGCATCATAGTTGGTCCCAAGCATATATGCATATGTATTTTCACTGTCGTCAAAATTTACATCAGCTTTTCTAGTTACAATCTTTACTTCAAATTTGTTAGAGATTAACTCTTTTACTAAATCTTTATCTTTGCTTGATGTTACATTAATTCTGATCTTACTATCCTCTACATATGTAGATACCTCTTCAACTCCGAATCCTTTTAATCTTTTGTAAAAGATCTCTCTTAGTTCGTTGAGTGCCTTGGTTTCTGTATTTTCAGTAGAAACTATGAACTCTTGAGACCAATATGTATTGTCCTTGAGATTCAGATTGTAGTTAGTTTGTGAAATATATTTCTCAGTAAGGGGAAGTGCGATGAATATTGAAGCAAGGAAAAGTGCTGTTACAACAATTATTAATATGTAGTTTAGTAGAGGTTTAACGTTAAAGTTAAACTTCAGTTTTAGTAACTTCATTACTTAAAGTAGGTCAGATATCTGTCCGAATATGACCATCTTATCCTTTTCTAAGATGTTCATCAAGAATGGTTCTTTCTTTTTTCTAGCAAAGTCAAAATCCTCTTTAGTTATCGCACTAAATCGAATATCTCTTTTTTGCTCTTTTTCTAATTCACTCATTGCTGTTGAGAGATCTCTAACTTTCATTGTACCAATGAAAAGGAAATCTACATCAGTAGGATTCTCATATTTGTTTTTAATGAAGCTTTCAGTTAATACCAAGAGTTGTATTCCCTCGATTTCTTCAGCAACTTTTAGAATTGCTTTTCCGATATTGGATTCTTTGTAGAACATAGATCGAAGTTCTGGAAGAATTGGATACTTTCTGTTTAATTTGTATACCAATTTGTTTCCATCTTTCTTAGAAGTTAAAAGACCAGCATCTAAGAGATTTAGTAATTCTCTTCTGACTGCATTTATCTCTTCATCTAAGATTCTAACTAACCCTCGAACGTGGAATGATGCATTCAAATCAAGCATATACTGCTCGAGAATTCTCACCCTCACTTTTGAGATAAAAAAGTTTTTTAGCATAGTTCCCCAACCTGCTTAATATTATTGCTCAATTATAGCAAATTTCCCATCAGATGTACCAATCATTTCGACCCATATTCTTCCTCTATTAAATTCTAGCTCTTTTCCTTCACTATCATAGTATGTTGTTCTATCCGTTCTTGAGGTCTTTTTCCATGTACCATATGTGATTTTGCCATCCATGAGATAGGTGGATTTCCCTTGGCCGATAGTGGTTATGATTAGATGCCCTTTGTCATCTCCCGATTGAACCATAGAAATTTCTTGAACTACGATACTTTTTGCATAAACTTGAGTGTTAGTCTCTTGATCAATATCTGCTTGTCCTCCTACCTTTCTTAAGTATGTATTGGTTGCCTGGTCATATGTCCAAATGACATTGTAAAGCCCACTGTTGATCAACCTAGTATGAAATGTTAGCTCAACTTGTGTTTTTTCCCCTCGTTTAGATATCTCTGCATCTGTTTTAAATTTCCAGCTCTCAAAATTACTTGGGAATGTATCCCAATCTAACTTTGCAGCATATTCCCATGCATATGTCAGAGAGTTGTATTCATTGTGTGGGGCTACTCTTCTTCCGTCATTCCATCTCCATGCTCCAATAGTTGCGATATCTTTAGTTCCATAGCTATATACATTTCCGCATGCGTTAGTTCGAGGATCATCCGAAGACGCACATCCATCACGTATGAGTAATGGATCATATTCACTTGCCCATTCTAAATAGTACTGACGAAGACTTCTAACAGGACCCACCTTGTCAGGAACAGTACTCCAATATATTGGCATTAATCTTGTAATACCAGCTTCAGCATTAGCTTCAATTACCACATCTGCACTATTTAAACCCGAAAGAGGACGTGCTTCGGAATGGTTGTTGGTCATAACCGCAATTGGTCTTCGAGTCTTCATGATATCCATCTCAGATTTGGTGAACAGCATTCCATTTAGAGGACTGACTTCAGTTTTAGGCTCCTGCGGTGAAGAAAGTAATGAAAGTCCACTTTTAAAAAGAGCGGAAAGTGAGTTTGATGCAATGAAATCTTGATTAAAAGAAAGGACTTTGTTTAAAGGTTGGGGTTTGATTCGATATATTCCAAAATAGTAGAAGCCTCCGATACCTGCCAAACAAAGTAGTGCAACGATTGGGAATATGAAGTTTTTAAATTTGAGTTTCTTCTTTACATCTGAAAGTTTTACCTCGACTATTGGTGATTCGGGAGTGGTTTCAATTGGTTCTGTAGCTATATTGGTTTCTACAATTTCAGATTTACCTGTATCAGAAATATTGAACTCTTTAGTCATGGCAGTTTTTCTTAATATATATCCAATATACTAGCATATCGTTTTTGACATTTAAATCTTTAGAAATATTGTGGTAGTATATATAAATAATATTTTAGGACAAAACTATGATAAAGAAAATCATATGGTTCCTTGTATTACCCCTAATCATTGGAGTAAGCATTTACTTCATATTCTTCAACAAGAAACCGGTTACAAATAATCAGGATACAAACAAAGAAACGAATCAAACTCAAACGGACGATACAGATACAACCGATGAGGATGAAGATACCGATACAGATAATACAAGTAGTAATGAAGGAACGACAACACCTCTAACGGGTTTCTCAACAGAGAGTCAGACTGAGGGTGTCGCTTCTGAATCAAAATTCACAATTGAGGATGTAACTAATACTGCTCGAACAGGATATCACGAATTTACCTTCTCACTTTCTTCAACAGGTACAGATGATCCATATGTGATTGCTACATACAGGAGTGATCTTGGAGTAATACGTATTGATTTAAATCAGATTGAAAAGGATAACAGTGATATCGGATATCAAAAAGCTGTAGCAATTAACAAGGAGGGTATTTCTCAGTTGTATCACAATGTGTCTTCTGATCAAACGGAGGAGATATATGATATTGGTGTAAGTAAGAGTACTGCTTTCAAGATTACGACTGCTAAGATGTCTGATGGATGGGACATCATAGTTGGTGTTCAATATCCTGGAGTAGTCTCTACTGAAAATCTAGACTTAGGAAGTAAGGAATTTGGTAAAACAGCTCAAGCTATTATGGGTGTTGATGCTACTAAGGGTTCTACCCTAGCATCATATACATACGGTTCTACTTCTGGAGTATTTAAATTTGTGTGGAATGTGAGTAGCTCTGATACTAATCCAATTCCTTCTGTAAGTGCAGCATACAACGCAGAGCATCATTTAGTTGTTACCTTTGGTAGTGTAAAAACAGACAAGGTATATCTTGCTGTTGATGGTATTGATCTTCCAGGTGTATTAGCAATGCAAACTGAAAGAAGTGGTGAAAAGAGTATATATACCTTCTATGGTTTAACTGAGGATGTTGATTACAAATTGAGTGCAGGTTTAAGCCCCAACCAAGTAATAGTTGAGATAAAGTTGTAAATGATTAAGAGTATAGTTTTTGATTTTAATGGAGTAATCTTGGACTCCAGTACGCATCATATAAATGAGGATGTGATTGAGTTGCTTAAAGATTTGTTTGATACAGACTTCAAGTTATATCTTTTCTCTAATACTTTAAAATCAAAGATTTTGAGATTTGACGCACAAAATGATTTCCTAAAATATTTCCAAAATATAATTCTGACTGAAGATACGGGTTTGTCTAAACCCTCGGATGCTTCATTTGATAATCTTCGAAAGGTGTTAAGCGAAGTAGGAGGAGATACAGTATACATTGATGATGGAAGAAATAATCTTAGGCAAGCAGAGAGGTATGGGATGGTAGCTATTCCTTTTGTAGATGCAGATAGGCTAAGGATTAGCTTAGCTTCTTTAGATATTTAAATTTTAAGATATATATAAATATGATAACTAGAGAAAGATGTATGCAGTTAATAGATAAATATGTGACTACCCCATGGCTTAAGCTACATATGAAGGAAAGCGACATTATTATGCAAGCTGTAGCCAATAGGCTTGGTGAGCATGAAGAGAAATGGGGATTGGCTGGTTTACTTCATGATTTAGATTTTGACTATGTTGGTAAGGATCCAACAAGGCATGTGGTTGAGTTTGATGATATTTTGAAAATGGAGAATCTAGAAGTAGGTAAGGATATAGACAAGGATGTATATCATGCGATCAAGGCTCATTACGAAGAGAACCCCGGGGTTCCTGAAAACCGAGAGAATAACTTAGACTATGCTTTGTCTGCTTCCGAAAACTTGTCTGGTTTCTTAGTGGCTTGTGCTTTGGTTATGCCAGATAAGAAGATTGCTACTGTTACTTCTGATACGGTTTTAAGAAAGTTAAAGAAAAAAGAATTTGCTAAGGGTGTTAGAAGAGATTTGATACAGGATATTGAAAAGACAGGTATATCTTTAGAGGAATTTATTGATATATCTTTGGATGCTATGAAGGCTAGGGCTAGTGAACTAGGACTTTAAGGGTGTAAAATATATACCATTAACGGGGCGTAGTTCAGATGGCTAGAGCGCTTGCATGGGGTGCAAGAGGTCGCACGTTCAAGTCGTGTCGCCCCGATATTTTTAAACAATTGTATTGGCAACAATGTCAGTTATCTCGTCATCAGTGAAATGTTGATTGATGACCAAGATTTCTTTTGTTTCTCTTTGAGTATGATCAAAGTAATTCTTTGTTTGAGGAACCAAATTAAGAGATTTGGCATAATCTACATTATGAAATTGCACATCCCCTTCACTGGAAGTCGTTATAGTAGGTAGTAGTGGTAGAGTAACCTTAAATGTATATATAACCCACAGTTCTTTATCATCATCATGATAGTTAAACTCGATAACTGAAAGTTGGAGATTCTCATTCTTCAAATCAATTCCAGTTTCTTCTAACACTTCTCTTTTTACTGCACTTATGGGATCTTCATTTTCATCGAGACTCCCACCGGGAAAACTATAATAGTTAGGATAGTGCTTGTTTAATTCACTTCTAAATTGTAAACAAACGTTATCCTTATACCTTATACTGCACTCACATGCATTGATAATTTTGTATGAATTCATAGTATTTAGTATATATGATATTCTAAGATTAAAGAAGATATACAGTTTAATCCAGAAAATATATATAATAGATATGGGAAAAGGATTAAAATATCCTCAATATTAATTTGTCATATCCATATATGGAAAAAAACAAAAAACTGTTACTCATAATCATAGGAATAATTCTCTCTCTATGTATTCTCATACTCCCCATAATCTTCCTCATTAGATTAACAACCTCAGAAGTAAGAAATATAGTAAGCGATAATAGTAAAACCATAACCAATACAGAAGAAATAGAAAAGAAAGTAGAAGTATCCCAAAACATAGCATGGATATCTGCCTTCAGTACGGAAGAAGTAAAAGATACAAAGGAATTGGCCCATGTAAAAATATGGGTAAATGCAAACCTCTTCCATATGGATGCAATAACCAGTTACACAATAAAAAATATTAAAGTAGAAGGATACAAGAAAGGCAAAGTCGCAATCGTCAAACCAGGACATATCAGCAACGCCCTCACTATGTACGACTATGTCTGGGGACCATATGAAGGTGAGATGAAGTCAGCAGAAATCAAAGATAGTGGTAGAACAATATCCTTTGATGTAGTAGAGATAGCTCATTACTATGACGAAGTCTCCAAAGTAGGAACCTCTATGCCAACATGGGGTATCTTCCTAAAGGAATTGGGAGAATACAATTACAGAAAAATAATGGATAATTCAGGACTGTTTGATAGTGAGAAGGTATTGGAATATGCAGGAGTAGAACCAAATGATATCAATATATCTTTCTCATTTGATGTAGAAATGGTATTTGAAGATGGTACTAAGTGGGTAAAAAGATTTTCTGCAGAATTGGATGGTGCAAAAATTGTAGAAAACAAGAGCTATATGGTCGACCTTAGCTACTAGGTTAACAAATGCATGGGAATATCGTATAGTTAATAACTAAACTGTACCCTGCCCAAAATGCAAAAAGAATATATTCAGATAGGAAATCCTAATGTCTTTAATGGCCAATATATGTTGGCTGTATTTAGATTAGAAGGATACGATAGTTCGTTAGTAGATGTTGCAAGCGAAGTAGCTGCAGAATCATCTACAGGATCATTTGTTAAGATAGGAACGGCTACGGCTTTCTCAGAAAGCTTAGATGCTCTAGTATATCGAATAGATGAAAAGAATAATCTCGTATGGATAGCATATCCATGGAGAATATTTGATAGAGGTGGAAATGTTCAAAACATAATGACCTTCATAGCAGGTAATGTATTTGGTATGGCAAGTGTAAAGGTATGTAAAATCCTAGATGTATATTTCCCTCCACAAATGTTAGTGCAGTACGATGGACCTGAATATACCATTGATGATATGAGAAAATATCTAAATATCCAGGAGAGACCAATTTTTGGAAGCATCATTAAACCAAAGATAGGATTAACATCTTCTGAATATGCTGAACTTTGTTATGACTTCTGGTCCGGTGGTGGCGACTTCGTTAAAAATGATGAACCACAAGCAGATCAAGACTTCTGTCCTTACGACAAGATGGTACAAGATGTGAAGCATGCAATGGACAGAGTTGAACAAGAGACTGGTAAAACCAAAGTCCATTCTTTCAATATATCCTCCTCCGATTACGATACCATGATTAAAAAGGCCGACTATATCCAATCTGTAATGAAGCCAGGAAGCTATGCGTTCCTAGTAGATGGTATAACTGCAGGGTGGATGGCAATACAAACTATTAGAAGAAAATATCCAAATGTATTCCTACACTTCCATAGAGCAGGACATGGTGCATTTACAAGAGATGAAAATCCAATAGGATATACGGTCCCAGTATTAACCAAGTTTGCTAGACTAGCAGGTGCTTCAGGTATCCATACAGGTACTGCGGGTATTGGTAAAATGGCTGGTTCTCCAAAAGAAGATGTCATGGCAGCAAATCATTCTCTAAGATTGTATTCTGAAGGTGATTACTTTAAGCAGATATGGTCAGAGATTCCAGAGAAGGATGCTGATCTACAATTAGCTATACAGAAAGAAGCCCAAGGAGAAGATTACAGCAACCTTGGATATTGGAGAATAACTAAGAAGATGTGTCCAATTATCTCTGGCGGTTTAAATCCATTGCTAATTGGAGAATTCATAGATACCGTTGGTACTCAAGATTTCATAACTACAATGGGAGCTGGTGTGCATTCTCATCCAATGGGAACAAAGGCTGGAGCAACTGCTGTATTACAAGCATATGAGGCATGGAAGCAGAAAATCTCATTAGAAGAATATGCCAAGGATAAAGAGGAACTAAGGGTGGCTATAGACTTCTATACCAAGCACGAAGTTCCACATCCTGATAAACAGGTTTAGTCAAAGAGACCAGTAATGGATTTTCTTTGGTTTACTCGGCTAATAGCCTCTGCAAAATAGCTCGCAATTGAAACTTCTTTAAACCATTTTGCGGATTTCATAAATTCTTTAGAATGGTATGTACTGTCTGTGCCAATAACCAGATCTAAATATCCTTTCTCGTATGCTTCTTGGAATCTTTCAGCTGCAGGACCATTAAAAAGTGCGTGTGTACATACAGCAATTACTTTTTTAGCTCCCATTTCTTTTGTCTGTTCTAGTGCCTTTACTAACGTTCCTCCTGTGCAAATCATATCGTCAACGATATATACATCCTTTCCACTTACATCTCCTAGGATAGACATTTTGTCTACAGTATTTGCTTTGCAATAGTTTCGAGCTTTGTATGTAAATGCGATATCTGTTTTCAAGGTTTGGGCATAGTGGTTGGCGCGTTTTGCACCTCCTAAGTCAGTAGGCATAATGACTGTATTTCCCTTGTCTTCAATCATTTTCTTTAACACTGGAATCAAAACATATCCACCCATGAGATTATCAATCTTTGCTCTTCTAAAGAATCCCTGAATTGCAGAATTATGTAAGTCTACTGTGATGACATGATCTACACTACCATCTCCTTCTAATTCGTATGCAATCCTTGCAGCAGTAATTCCTTCTCTTCCAGACTGTTTATCCTGTCTTGCATATGGATATGAGGGTAATACGGTGGTTATTCTCTCTGCATCACATCTTCTACATGCATCTACCATGGTATACAATGCTCTGAGGTTCTCATCTGTACTTTTCCCTTCTGAGTGATTTTCACAATCTTGGATAATGAAGACGTCTTTTCCTCTTATACTTTCATTTATAACTGTTTTTACTTCTGTACTAGCAAAATGCATCTCTTCTGAATCAATGAGATGTACTTCTTCTCCATGCTTCTTCTTTAATTCCTTTTCTATTCTCTTTGCAAAACTTAATCCAGATGCACATGCTAATATTGAAAGTGGAGCTTTGGGTGTAGGAGTCATAGAAAGGGTTTTTAATTTATTTCTACTAACAGTGTATATCCTGTTAAGAATTCTGTAAAATGAATTAATAATTTATATGGGAAATACTATGTCAAAGACTTTAGAGAACTTAACAAAGGCATTTATTGGGGAGAGCCAAGCTAGAAATAGATATACTTTTTACTCTAGTATTGCTAGGAAGGAAGGATATATTCAGATATCACAGATTTTTGAAATGACTGCTACTCAAGAGAAGGAACATGCTAACTGGTTAATGAAGATGATCCAAACATTAAAAGAGGATGTTAATGGTCTCAAGGTTGAGGCTGAAGCAAACTTTACATTGGGTACTACACAAGAGAATCTTAAAGCTGCTATTGATGGTGAGATGTACGAGAACAAGGAAATGTATCCTGAATTTGCTAAGATTGCTAGAGAAGAGGGATTTGAGGATATTGCTAAGAGATTGGAATCTATTGCTATCGCGGAGGGTCATCATGCAGAGAGGTATTCTAAGCTTCATACTGTATTAACAGATGGTACTATATTTAAAAAAGATACTGAGGTTATATGGATTTGTTCAGAGTGTGGTTATGTATTTGTAGGTAAAGAACCTCCTATGGAATGTCCATCATGTGGTCATGCACAGGGTTTTTACTATCTGATGAATGAGGAATATTAGTATATTTCTATCTATATTATACTAGAAATAATTTTTGTATACAATATTGACTCAAAATAGGGTTGGATGGTAATATTTGCCTTATAACATAAGCCTTTTTAAGTATGAAGAAAGAAAAGGATATTACGTTCGGGGAGTATATAAAAATTTCAAAGTGGGTGTTAGGTATAGGTTTTAAAATATCTCGAAGTAGTGAGATTATTCGGTTAGTTGGACAAATTTTCAATAATCTTGGCTTCTTGTACAACACATATATCATCTCAAAGATTATCGATGCTTTAGTAAAAGAATCTACATCTGTCGATGCTACGATACAAAGATTGCTCCCATATCTTGGAATTTTATTAGTTTTTAATACCGTATTTGTAGTAATCGCAGAACTAAGAGGTTACGCTGATAGAAAGATGAGTCAGTTATCTATGCCATTTTATGAAAAAATGAAATATGACAAAGTTCGGGAATTGGGATTGCAGACTCTAGAATTTCCGGATATCGCAAATTTAAAGCAAAAAGTAGAGGAATGGTTAGGACTAATTGGTAATATTGATAGCTCGATTGTGAGTATAATCTCTTTCTTAATTCGAATTGTTGTATCTGGAATTGTGCTTTACAGTACGGTGCCTATCTTGATCCCAATTGTTCTTCTAGCTTCAATTCTCTTTTATTTCAATAAACGAAAATATTTTAAAATGGAATTTGACTGGATTCGAAGAGAAGACCATATTTCTGGGAGGCGTAAGCATTACAAAATATCGACTGATCTGTCAAATATTAATACAATAGGTGAAATTTCAATAACTGGAGCACACGACTATCTAGATGCTAAATTTCAAAAGTTTTTTGATTACTACGCTTGGGGATTTCTTCGTATAATCAAAAAGGAATATTTTGCAGATTTCTTATTGACCTTATTGAGTAACTTCGTAACAGTTTTAGGATATATTCAGGTCTTTGTTATATATCTTGCAAAATCAATTACTATTGGTAATGTTACTTTCTATTTAGGTACTATAGATGGGTTTTATTCTGGTATTGAAAGATTTTTTAGAGAATTTGTAATATATCGAGATAATATGTTGAAAATCAAGGATGTATATACTTTTTTTCAATTGGAGTCAAAAATTAAAGATGGAAGTTATGCTCTTCCTCGATTAGCAACTCCTCCTGCAATAGATATTAAAAACTTGTCTTTTCACTATCCTAATAACAAGATAAAGATATTAAAAGATTTTTCGCTAAGTATAAAGGCTGGAGAAAAGATCGCCATTGTTGGGGAAAATGGTGCGGGGAAATCTACATTGGTGAAGATGTTAGCTAGAGTATATGATCCTCAAGAAGGAGAAATATTGATCAATGAAAGAAATATCAAAGAGATTAGGCTTGATGATTGGTACAAAAACCTTGGTGTACTTTTCCAAGATTTCAATTTCTATGGAGAACTTAATGCCCAAGAGAATATATATATTGGGAAATCAGTTAAGCCTATGGATATAGATCGAGTTAAGGAAGCGTCTCACAATGCAGATGCCTATGATTTTATTCAAAAATACCCCAAAAAGTTTGAAACGATTATGAATGAAAGGTTTGAAGGAGGAATACAACCAAGTAAAGGGCAACAACAGAAGATAGCTATAGCTAGATTCTTCTACAGAGATGCTCCGGTTGCCATATTCGATGAGCCTACCTCTGCGATAGATGCAGAATCTGAATACAAGATTTTCAATAAGATCTATAAGTTTTTTGATAACAAAACTGTCATTATAATCTCCCACAGGTTCTCTACTGTAAGAAATGCAGATAGAATAGTTGTACTCGATCAGGGAAGAATTGTTGAAGAGGGATCACATGCGGAGCTTCTAGCTATGGATGGGAAGTATGCTCAGGCATTTAAGAAACAAGCTGAAGGATATTTGTAATTGACCTATCGTTAGTTATCTGTGACAATATACCTATCTAATATTTAAATATATTTGTAATGAAAGTATCTATAGACAAGACTAAATGTGCAGTATGTGGATCATGTGTAGCTATATGTCCTGAAGTATTTGAAATGAGAGATGATGGTGTAGTTGATGTTAAGCCAGAATACCAGGGAGTAGATATTACAGATACTCAAATACAGGAAAAGGTAAGACAAGCATTTGATGCATGTCCTGCTATGGCTATCGTTATAGAGGAATAAAGAGGTATGGATGATTGTATCTTCTGCAAAATAGCTAATGGAGAAATCCCAAGCTTTAAAATTTACGAGGATGAAAATTACTTCGCATTCCTAGATCTTTCGCATTTTACAGAAGGGCATACTTTGGTAGTCCCTAAAAAACACTATCGTTTTGTTTGGGATGTGGAGGATGTAGAAGGATATTTTAAAGCAGTTCAAAAAATTGCGAATCATTTTAGAGACAATCTTAAATATACCTATGTTGATACTTTAACATTTGGAAGAATGGTTCCTCATGCTCATGTTCATGTTATTCCCCATAATTCAGACAACAAGGATTGGGAGAAAGCTTTGGAAGGGATAGGAGAACTTCAAAAGAGTGATTCAGGAAGAAGGCTTTGCCAGGATGAAGGTGAAAAGACTGCTAAAAAATTCAGAATGGTTTAATTAATTCTGAAGAACTGTAATATCTGATCCATATATTCAGTATCCAAATCAAAGTGGGATTTACCTTCTAATGTTACTAGCGTAATCTCTTTTCCTAAATTCTTCATATATGCTACAAAGTTTACGGAGTTTGAATATCCAATATTTACATCCTTTGTACCGTGCCATATCTGTATATCTACATTAGCCATTTTTTCTACATCAGCCTTTGTCCATTCATATGTCCTTGTAGTTGGAGCAAGTAATGCAATCTTTTCAATATTCTCAGGATATTTAACTGCAAAATGTGTAGTAGGTAAGCCACCCATACTAAATCCGATCAAATATATTTTTCCACTAGTAGTGTAATGTGATTCAATCCATTGTTGAAGAAGTAACATATCTGCAATTGAAGCTGCATTCCCCCAGTTCTCATCATGTTCATTAGAAGCGGCGAATATGAAGTTCTGTTCTCCAAAATATTTCCCATATCCTTGTAAGTCAATCATGAATGGATCATACATATCGGAAATGACCCTAGTATTGGAACCGTGGCTATACAAAATTATTGATGGAGGATTATTTGTATCTATACTTGTTGGTACCGCTATATATGCTGTTTGTCCTTCAAATTCCCTAACTATTTCTGCAAATTTTGGACCTGCGGGCTCTTGAGTTACTTCCTCTTCGACAGTTGTATTTTCTTGAGTTTGATTTGAAGATTCTTCTTGTTTAACTTCTTCCTTAGGAGGATTTTTTTCTACCAATACTTGATATGCAAGATATGCGGGGAAGGCTAAAAGGAGTAAAAAGACTATAAAGAGTACAATATCACTAATGTGTATTTTTTTCTTTGTATCCTCCATACAATAATTATATGCATTTTCACTCTCCCTGTCTATGAGATGGTATAATATTAATTACTTAAATTTTGGGGCTTAATGAAATGTCAGAAACAAAGAAAAGTGAGACCAAAGAGGTGGTCATAAACCTCGATACATTCGCAATTCCTTTAGCAATAATAATAGCAGGTGTAATAATTGCACTTGGAATATTTTTTGCGAATAAGAATGCAGATACAAAGGGTTCTGCAAATACAAATGATACGACTAATACAGATAACACAGGGGATTCCTACAAATCAGCTACAACAACAATCGCTGAGGGTGCTGTATTGGGAAATAGGGATAAGGCAAAGGTTGCTATAGTTATGTATAGTGACTACCAGTGTCCATATTGCCAGACTTTTGAGCAGGATACTTTGAGCGACATAGTTTCAAACTATGTGGATACAGATAAGGCTATTTTTGTATTTAGAAACTATCCATTGAGCTTCCATGGCGAGATTACATACAACTCTGCCTATGCAGGGGAGTGTGTGCTTGATCAGTTAGGAAGTGAGAAATTGAGAGAATTCCATGGCAAGACATATTTGGCAAAAGATATGACGGCTGTTAATGCTGTGGCTCAGGAATTAGGCGTAGATATGACCAAGTACAATGCGTGCGTAACCAATCAAACATTCAAGAGTAGGGTAGATGCAGACTTTACAGCTGGACAAGCTGCTGGAGTTTCAGGAACCCCAGGATTTGTTGTTGGAACTTTGGATGGCGATAAGGTAACAGGAAAACTCATTGAAGGAGCATACCCATTCGCATCATTCAAAGCAGTAATCGATGAAATGCTAGCTAAATAAACCCCATCCAGGACTGACCTAGGTCAGTCCTGGGGTTCACGCAAATTTAATAACCCAGTGCTACAATTGGGTTTATGAAGAAAATTACACTTATCAAACTGTATCGAAGTGAAAACTTTTACCATATCTATAACCGAGGTAATAACAAAGCCTTAATTTGTTGCACTAATAAGGATTATTTAACCTTAAAGGGGTTGATGTATAGATTCGTTAAGAAGAACAGGTTGCTTGTTGTGTGTTACTGCTTTATGCCAAACCATTTCCATCTAGTTATTAAACTTAGAGATGACTTAGAGGGTATATCAAAATTCATGCGAGCATACATGACTTCATATGTTATGTATTTTAATAGGAAATACCGGAGGGTCGGACACCTCTTCCAAAGTCCATTCCAAGCGAGAAGAATTGAAGATGATAGGGATTTACATAAGGTAATAGAATATATAAAACAGAACCCAGTCGAAGCAAAATTAATTTCGTCTAATGCGGGCCAGAAATATAGATGGTTATTCGTAAAAAAGGCATTTGATAGGAGGGGAGGACTGACCTAGGTCAGTCCTCATATATGCGTTATTTCTTTTTTCCTTTGTTCCAGGCTTCTAATTTCATTCTAATGAAGGCTCCAACCGCTGTGGACATTAGAGTTACTGAGTAGAAGAATCCTACGAATGGTACAAGCCCAACCAATACGGAGATTAATCGTCCGATTGCGAGGGATTTGAATGGTCTGTATCCTTCTGATTTTAGTAAGTGTAATATCTCCTGTCCAAATGCAGTTTCAACCCACAGTTGTCCGAAGATAGTTAGGAACAAGATCAATCCAAAGACAAAGAATGCTAATGGAAGGCCTACTAATGAAATACTAAGCAAAAGTAAAGCGACGGGTGCAACTACTAGAACGGCAAATCCGATTAACAAACTAAAGATGAAATCTTTTGGACTTCCAGTAATCTTTGCCATGATCTTACCTGTTTTAACAGGTGCAGAAGCAATCATGACATATCCAACCAAGCTCAAACTACAGAATGAGAAGAGAGCTCCAAATAGCTTGTCTGTCCAGTTTGTTGTGTATACCTTTGGAGTGTTGATATCAACTTCTTTGTCGAAGACTACGCCTTGCTCTTTGGCAATATTTTCTAATCTTGCAGAATCATATATATTTCCAGTTACCTTTTCTTCTTGCAAGCTATATTTACTTCCGATAACGATTAAATCACCTTTAATCAATGTATCGATTGTTCCATCGCTTGTAATGAATCTTGCATCATCACCAACTGAACCAGTTAAGCTAGTTCGCATAGCTATATTTACAAAATCCTTTTCTACATTTCCACTGAAATTGACTGAAGAACCGATGGTATATGCGTTAGCTTTAATAATTCCTTGCACAGAAATGTCATTACCAACCGCCATCAGATTACCATATGTATTTCCAGTGAATGTGATATTGGAACCAACTACATATATATCTCCAGTTACGGTTCCTGTGATTTTTACATCTGTAGCAACAACAAAGAGATCGCCTTGAACAAGACCATTGATTTCTGTATAGCTGTTAGTGACATATAGATCGTCTGCAACAGTCTGATCTTGATTTAGCGTGTAATCCTTAAAGTGAAATTCTGCTGCATTTGCAGGTTTTGTAATTACTATCCCAAAGAGTACAGTTAGCAAAGGAATCGCTAATATACTTAAGAGTCTTTTTGAAATGGACATTGTTTTTTGTATGATAATTTACTACATATATAGTAGCACAAATGGGTTTCCATTTGTCATATTTCAATGGTATCATCATATTTGCTATTGGTTATTTTTCTATTTATAATCTACCAACATGCTTAACTACTTTGAACTCCTTTGGCAGTTCATAACAACAGATTTCAAACTCAGATACAAGAACTCATACTTGGGTATCATATGGATTGTGCTAAAACCTTTAGCAATGTTCAGTATCATCTATGTAATATGGTCAAACATCTTTAAAATGGGACCAGAATACAAGATGGGGTTGCTTCTCGGTATCATCATGATGAACTTCTTTAGTGAAGCCATAATGATGGGAATGGATTCGTTAATGTCAAAAGCCGGAATCATATTAAAGATTAAATTCCCAAGAGAAGTCGTTATATATAGCGGTGTAACCATTGCCCTCATAGACTTCGTTTTCAATATGGTAGTCTTTGGAATATTTTGTATCTTTACCCCAGTTACTACAACAGTGCTAGGTGTTTTACTTTTCCTAATGGCAATAGCAAGTATCTTCATACTTACACTTGGAATAAGTCTTTTTTCAAGCATAATATTCATCAAGCTTAGAGATATTCATAATTTGGTAGAAGTTGGTTTACAGTTGATCTTTTGGGCAACTCCAATCTACTACACATTAGCAATGATGCCTGAGAATATACAAAAAATCATAAAACTCAATCCACTTACATTGATAGTTACATATGCTAGGAAAGGATTAATCACAGGAGATACTGTAAGAACAGAAGATTTCCTACAACTAGGTATAGTTTTCCTAGTCTGTTGCTTAGTACTTTTACTAGGAAATATATTCTTTAAGAAAAAAGTTTCTAAAATAGCCGAATACTTCTAATGGAAGAAAAACAACCAATAATACATATTAAAAATATTAAAAAATCTTTCTTCTTGCCAAGTGAGAAGCATAATACATTGGTAGAATTTCTGCATAATCCATTAAGATTGTTTAAGCCTGCAGGAGAACAATATTCAGTGCTTAAAGATATTGATTTAGATATATATCCTGGAGAATTTGTAGGAATAATGGGTAGAAATGGATCAGGGAAATCTACATTATTAAAAATAATGGCAGGAATATATGAACCAACAAGTGGATCTGTAAAGGTTAATGGTAAATTAGTTCCATTTTTGGAATTAGGTGTAGGATTTAATCCAGAGCTTTCAGCAAGAGAAAATGTATACCTTAATGGTGTTATATTAGGAATGAAAAAGAATGCTTTGAAAGAAAAATATGCAGAGATTGTAGAATTCGCAGAATTAGAAAAGTTCATGGAAGTTCCGCTTAAGAATTTCTCTTCAGGTATGCAGGTTAGATTAGCTTTCTCAATTGCCATTATGGCAGATGCGGATGTATATCTTCTTGATGAGGTTTTAGCAGTAGGTGATGTTGCTTTCCAAGAGAAATGTTTCAATGTATTTAGAAAGTACAAAGCGGATGGAAAGACTGTTGTTTTAGTTACACATTCACCAGAATCAGTAAAAGGTTTCTGTGATAGAGCAGTATTTATCAAGGATGGCTTAATACAACCTACTAACTCTGTTGATGAAGTTATACAAGCATATATAAATGGATAAAAGTACATTAAGGACAAGACACAACTGGATTTTGTTAAAAAGGATAGGGATTAATATTCTTGAAAAATTACATATTAAAGATTTCTTAAGAAGAAGTTTGGATAGAAATACTCCTGTATTTAGAGTCTCATTGGATATTAACCCTAAACTTAAATCCATTATTGTTCTCCCTAATATGCCTTGGGGTTACAGGAAACAAAGACCTCAACAGATATTCTCAAGATTAGCTAAGAAAGGTTACAACATTTTCTACATTTCTCCTTTGACCTCAGATAAGGAATATATGGTTGAATTGGGTGTAAATATATATGAGGTACATTTAAAAACTAAGGTGAGTGGCGATGTATTAAGAGATTTCCATTTGGATATGGAAAATCAAAAGATATTGGTTGATTCCTTTAATGTTTTGCTAGGAGAATATATTAAGAAAGATGCGTTGTTGTTTGTACTTCATCCGGTATGGAAGAGTGTTGCTTTCCAGATTGAGAATGTTAAAAGAATATATGATTTGATGGATCTGTACTCGGGATTTGATAATTCAAGGCCTGAGATTGTTAAGGATGAGGAAGAGTTGATTATTAATTCTGATATTGTAATAACTACAGCTCAGAACCTTTTTGAACATGCTAAGGGTTTGAACAAGAATACATATCTGATTAGGAATGGGTGTGACTATGAGGAGTTTAATAAATTAGAGAAGAATGGGATTCTCGATTCTTTACAGGACAGACCAATTATTGGTTTCTATGGTGCTATTAATACTTGGTTGGATGCGGATATTTTGGATGAGGTTATTAAGGCTAACAGGGATAAATATTTTGTATTCTTGGGTGCTGTTAATACGGGGAATGTGGTTAAGTTGGGGAAGCATAGGAATGTATTTTTCTTAGGTGAGGTTGGGCATGATGAGTTACCTGGGTATTTGGCATATTTTGATGTTTGTACTATTCCTTTTGTTTTGAATGATTTAATTAAGAGTACTAATCCTGTTAAGTTCTATGAGTATATTAGTTCTGGTAAACCTGTGGTATCTGTTAGATTACCTGAGTTAGAACAATATTCAGATATTTGTTATTTGTATGATAATGCTGAGGAATTTAGTAAATATATATATGTGGCATTGCATGATGAGAATGATGAGTTAAAGAAGAAAAGAATGAAAGTGGCTAGTGAGAATAGCTGGGATAGTAGGGTTAGCGATATCTTAAAAGTTGTTATACAATAAACGTCAGATATTTAAAATTTCTTTAGATCTACAATTATGTTCCATAAAACTGATTTTGCAATAGTTACTCCAATGGCAAATGAGTCTGACGGATTTGATGAATTCATTGGTGCTATATCTAGAGTTTTAGACCTTTTAGGAAGCGGAAAAGTATATTTTGTGGTGGACAATGTTTCAAAAGATAATACATTAGAATTATGTAAGAAACTATCAAAAAAAGATTCGAGGTTTGTTACTGTTTGGGCTCCTGAGAATAGGAATGTTGTAGATGCATACATTAGAGGTTATCAAGAAGCTGTTAATAATGGCCATGAATTTATTATAGAAATGGATGCAGGTTTGTCACATGATCCAAGAGCAATACCAATGTTCTTAAGAGTTTTGAACGAAGGAAATGAATGTGCTTTTGGTAGCCGTTTTATATCAGGTGGATCTATTCAAGATTCTTCGTGGAAACGTTCACTCCTCTCAAAGGGAGGTACAACTTTATCCAATTTACTTCTTGGTACTACAATGCATGATATGACCTCCGGTTTTCAAGGATTTCATGCGGATATTGTAAAAAGATTTCTTGTATACAAACTTCTTTCGAAGGCTCATTTTTATCAAACAGAACTGAGATACTTGCTTCGTAAGACTAGATTTATAGAGGTCCCTATACACTACAGATCTCCATCTCCAAGCGTATCAAAAAAAGCTATTAAGAACTCATTCCAAGTACTATTTCACTACTTCTTCCTAAGATTAAGATCTAAATCTGTTTCAATATAAATGAACTATTTAGGAATCAAAGAAAAAGTTATCTCATTATCAAAAAAAGAAATAGTTATTGAAGGTATTAAATACCTTTTTGTTGGAGGAACATGTACGGTGCTTGATTTTTTACTTCTTTATATTCTAAAAGATCACCTAGGAGTTAATTATGTTGTAGCTTCCATAATCTCTTTTAGTGCAGGAGTTGTTTTAAATTACTTCCTTTGCACATTATGGATTTTTAAAACAAGAATAATAAATAATCGTTATGGAGAATTTCTAATATATGTTGTTATCTCAGTAGTAGGTTTGTTAATAAATACAGGTTTGATATGGTTATTTACTGAAATGTTTAGTATTCCAGTTTTGTTTTCAAAAGTTTTGGGAACACCTATTGTTTTAATTTGGAATTTCTTTGGTAGAAAGTATTTGGCCCATACAATTAAAGTTAAATAAATATAAAGATATGGAAAAAACATTTTTAGTTATTACATCAATTGCAGACGATAAGCATCCTATCTTAAATTCCATAGCCAATGATGCTGCAAAAAATGATGTCCCATTTATTGTAGTTGGTGATACCAAGAGTCCTGATAAATTTGATATAAAGAATTGTGATTTCTATTCTGCTGATCGACAAATGGGTTTGGATTTTGATCTTGCAAAATCTCTTCCCTTTAAACATTATGCACGTAAGAATATTGGTTATTTGATAGCTATGTCTAAGGGAGCTGAAACAATAATAGAAACAGACGATGACAATATTCCATTAGAAGGTTTTTGGAATAATCGTAGTAGAGAGGTCGAAGCGCATTTATTAAACGATCAAGGCTGGGTTAATGTATATAAATATTTTACGGAAAAATTAATATGGCCAAGGGGGTTTGCTCTGGAAAATATACAAAAAGAACTTGTTAAGATAGACACCATGCAAAGGGTTGATTGCCCAATACAACAGGGCTTGGCAGACGAGAACCCTGATGTGGACGCAATATATAGATTAACATTACCTTTGCCAGTAACCTTCAATAAATCAGAGAATATAGCATTAGGGAAAGATTCTATTTGTCCTTTTAATAGCCAAAATACTACTTGGTTTAAGGAAGCTTTTCCTCTTATGTATCTTCCTTCTTATTGTAGTTTCAGAATGACAGATATATGGAGATCATTTGTAGCACAACGGGTTGCATGGACGTGTGGTTGGCCAATACTGTTTCATAATAGTACAGTAAGACAAGAGAGAAATGATCATAATTTGATGAAAGATTTTCGTGATGAGGTTTCAGGATATAATAATAATGAGATGATTTGTCAAAGCCTAAAGGAACTTGATTTAAAAGAAGGCATTGAGAATATATCTCAAAATATGGTTTTGTGTTATGAAAAACTTATTAGTTTTGAACTTGTTGGGAAAGAAGAGATTGGATTGTTAAATGCTTGGTTAAAAGATGTCGATAACTTTGATACTTCAAAATAGCCTCAAAATACGTTCGTAAAATAAAAGAGATATGATAAAAATCTATGAATATTAATAAATATAAGAGTTTAATAATAATTGTTGCCTTTGCAGTAATAATATTTTCTGTGATTTCTCAGGTTTTATTCAATCCAATTGTTGGACTTGCAAACAACGGAGACTTTCAGCGTTATAGTCTCAAGATAGGCCTTGACTATAAAGAGGACCCTTGGTTTGCAGAAAATAGCAAAAAATATTTTTGGAATTATGTAATTGAGGATTTTAAATTCGTAACACCAGTGGAGACAGGTTTTTCAAGTTCTCATGAATTGACTGGCAAAATTGCTGTTCTTTTCAATAATATTTTTTCAAATGATGGTGATTTCAATATAAAGTGGATGGGCATTGCAAATGCAGCTCTTTATCTTTTAGGAATAGGATTACTATTTTTCAATTTGAGACATGAGCGAATGAGTGTAGTCTCATTTTTTTGTCTAGCAGGAGTTTTCTTTTTTACTGATAAGGAGATAGTCCAATATTTCAATTCTTTTTATACAGAGCCGGCAAGTCTCGTTTATTTGATGCTTTTCTTTGGGCTTGTTTTTCTCTATCCAAGTGTAATAAAGAGTGCAAGAAGATGGGAGAGTTTAATCTTGCTGATAATAGAAGCCTTCGTTATTTTTATGTTTCTAAGTGCAAAATTACAAAATATTCTAGGAATTATTCCTATCTTAGGAATATTTGGAGTACAAATTTTCTCTTTGTTAAAGTTTTGGATTAAGAAAACTAAATTTAATGTTCTTTTGTCGGTTTTCTTGGTTGTTATGCTAATAATAGCTCCGAGTGTATTGGGGTTTATGAAAAATAAAGAGAGTAGTAACAATGCGGTTTCATATAATATCATTATGATGGAGCTTCTTAGCCTTTCGGCTCATCCTAGCGAACATTTGTATAATATGGGTTTTAATGAAGAAGAAATAAACTCATTATCAAAAGAAATAGGACATAATGCTTATGACAGTATAGGTGAAAATTCTTTTACAAAATTTGCTTCATATTTTGATAGAAAAGCTCAAATTAAAATTATTTTGCATGAACCACAGATTGTTTCAAAGCTTATCTCTAAGCAGTCTAAATACCTTTTTAAACCATTGGCCTATGGAAACTTTCAAGAAACGGCAGAAAAAGGTCCTCTTGCCACTAGTGTGAAATTCACATATGTAAGAGCAATCAAAGAAGCTATATATACTAATAACTTTCTGTTTTTTGCTTCGTTTTTGTTAACGGCTTTTACCATATCTATCGTTATGATAAAAAGAAACTATCATAACGAAGCTATATGGCGAAATATTCTTTTTCTTACCCTACCGATCTTCGCGATTTTGTTTTTTTTGACTACGGTCTTTGGGGATAGTGGGCATGAAATAATTAAGCATTTCTTCCTAGTAAATATTCTCTTTGATGCTACTTTAGTGGGGACAATTTATTATTTGCTTAATTTCATGGGTAAACTTGTGGGAAAATACAGAAATAAAATGGCAATCCAAAGAATGGTTAATTAGTTAGTATTTTAAATGCCCTAGAATGTAGATACAAAGGAAATATGAGAGAAATAATTACAGGTGAGATTATGTATCTGGCTTGTATTTCTAATATTGTGTGTATAGCAAAGAACATTAGCACCGTAAAGACAGTAAGCCCAAAGATAAAGATTTCAGATTTACTGAATTTCTTAATATCATAAATAAACAAAAACACTAAGAAAAATGAGGTTAGTTTAATTATTTGCACTGAAAAATACTCTATATATTTGAGACTATTCCAATAGTTTCCAAATTCTTTTGTAGTTGTCCAACCATTTGTCATATGTCCTTCCAGCCATTTGAGTCCTGATTCGTTGTAAACAAAAATATAATTTTCCCATTTGCATTGAATAATATCAGTAATTTGTTTTAAAGACATTTTCTGAAGATTTTGAATCAAAACCGCCTTTAATGGAAGGTTCATTTCATTTTGTGAATGTTTTACTGCTTCAGATGACCATGAACCACACCATTCGCCAATTGAAGTGGAATCAAATAACCCTGTATAGAAGGTTAATCGCTTATGAATAGCCAACTCCGTTGTATTTGTTGTTTGCACTTCTAAGTATTTAGTAACTGTAAATGATGATATTGTGCTTACAGCAAGTATCAGCAAAACTAATTTTAGTATCTTATTAAATTTCAGTTTTTTTATGTATTGGAATATAAAAATTCCTATGATTATCAATATGAAAAAGATACAAATGAAAAACAATTGGCTTCTCATGCTTAGGCTAAACGTTAGCGATAGCATAGATAGGACAATGAGGATCGTTTTTTTAGAATGCAAATATCGGAAAAAGAATGCTATTCCAAGGATAAAAAGAGAGATTGTTGGAATATCCGTGTTTACAATAGGAATAAATCCCAGGAACCAAATCCCGACTAAAGCCAATAGGATAGATGAAACGATTTGTAGTTTTGATTTTCTTCCAAGCCACATTGAATATGATAGAGCTATAAAGCAAAGAGAATTTACTATAAATGCGGCTATATATGGTTGTATATCTAGAAATTTTAAAGGAGCATATAGTAGAAACAATAAACCTCCTTTATAATACTGAGATAAGTCGGTAGCATAATTCCAGTAATAAAGAAAATCACTGAAGGGATAAGGCTTTGTTCGTACCGTAATATAGTAAAAAACTGATACACATATTACAGTAATAAGGATATGAAGTATTAATTTGTAATTTTTCTGTTTGTCCATACTGCGTTTGGATGGTAATATGGATTTAGTATATATTCGGAAGTACTAAATTACAAATTTTTGCAAAATGATAGGTAGACTTAAAAAATTCGCTAGAAAAATATTGTTAATGATAGAAAATACAAGAAGAAGAGGAATACCTCAATCCTTTGTATACGCAGGTTTCAAATTCTCAAGAAATCCATTCTTTCTTAAATATAGGCAACCAAAATTGGATAAACAGTTGGAAGATATCTTAAATGAGAATAGTGAGAAACCAGTAATTCTTTCAATGTCCTTAATAGATTGGAAAACACCCCTTTACCAGAGAACTCAACATATTGGAATCCAATTAGCAAAACAAGGATTCTTGTATTTCTACAATACAAGAAACTATTTTGATTTTATGGATGGATACAGAAAGGTTAGTGAAAACATGTACCTAACTAATAGGTTTGACGATGTATATGAACAGTTAAAAAACAGGAAGGAAAAATATATACATGTATATTCCACTAACATGTATGAGGATGATAACGAAAGGATAAAGAAAGCAATTAAGGATGGATGGAAGATATTATATGAATATATAGATGAGATTAGCGAAGTAATTTCAAATATTCAGATACCTCAATATGTATTAGACAGGCATGAAAGATTACTTAAGGATGAAGAGCATTGCTATGTAATAGCTACAGCAGATAAGTTGTACAAAGACGTCGCCAAATCTAGGAAGAGAAATTTCATGCTAGTAACCAATGGTGTAGTATTTGAACATTTCAGAGATATTGAGAAGGTATTGCCAAAGGAGATGGAGGCGGTGGTAAGTCAGAAGAAACCAATAATAGGGTACTATGGTGCATTAGCACGATGGTTTGATTACAAGATGATTAAGGAATTAGCTAATACAAGAAAGGATCTCAATATTGTATTAATAGGGTGGGACTATGATGGATCTTTTGAAAAAACGGGTATTAGAAAATTAGATAATGTATTTGTTGTTCCTCCTGTTAATTACCACAAATTACCTTTGTATGCTCAATGGTTTGATGTATGTATGATTCCATTCCAAATTAATGAGGTTACATTGTCTACTTCTCCTGTAAAATTGTTTGAATATATGGCTTTAGGTAAACCAATTGTTACTACACCTATGCCTGAGTGTAAGAAATACAAGAGTGTGTTAATTGCTGAAAATAATGTAAAAGATTTTGCTAAGAAGATTGAAGAAGGATTAGAACTAAGAGGTGATGCTAAGTATGAAGAATTGCTTAAGAAAGAAGCATTAGAGAATACTTGGGAGAAGAAGGCGGAGGATATAGCCAAATTAATTAGTAGATAATTTTGATATTAAATTCCACGAATGAAGAGAAGAAACTTGAAAACAGAAATCTATCACCCAGAGACCGAACTTAGAACCTCTATTATTAATCAAAATCAGGACTTACTTGTTTTAAGAGAATCTTTGAAGGAAACACAAGAGAAACTAAATAAAACAGAAAACCTTCTGACATGGAATAGAGAAGAATTGAGGAAGGTAATAACATCTAAGAGATGGTTCCTGATATCTAATTTCTTCAACTTAATTGATAAGATCTTACGACCTGGAAGCAGGCAAAGACATTTGGTTGGAAAAGTTTTTAAACTTGGAATGAAAGTATTGAGGAAGGGAGTATCTTTATTTAAGAAATGTATATATCCGTTACAATTTTATATATACGTGCAAAAATTGGAGAAATCCGGTTTATTTGATGATGATTATTATATTGCAGCTAACAAAAATCTAGTTAAAAAAGATCATAAATATCTTATACATCACTATATTAAATTTGGATACAAAGATGGATATAATCCAAGCGAGAGATTTGATAACAAGTATTACTTACTTGCAAACCCTAGGGTGAAAAACAAAGGAATTCCACCGATAATTGATTATCTTAAAAAAGAGAAGTTTAACCCTTTGGGGAATTTTAACTTAGCAGAATATTTGCTGAATAAGTTTGATCCCTCAAAACCTACGTTAGTACTACAATTGGAATCATTTGATAAAGGAGGATTGGAAGAAGTAGTTTTATCCATGGGATTAAGCCAGAGTGTTAATAACAAGTACAATGTTGTTATTCTAGTTACAGGGAACAGATTAGGCCATCTTGCGGAAGTAGCCTCGTGTAAGGGAATCCCTGTCATAGCGATTAATCATAGCGCTGTATTTCTTTCCTATTTGATTGTGAAATTGAACGTTACAGTATGTCATCTCCACTACAGTATCTTTGGATTGGAAACTTACAATGAATATGCTGTGAAGACAATATATACGATACACAATAACTATATCTGGCTTGCAAAAGATGAAGTTGAAGAAAGAAAAATAAGTTATAAATTTGTAGACTCATTTATTGCAGTTTCCTCTGAAGTTCGAGAATACTTTATTAAAAAATTCGGGATTGATCCAAAGAGAGTAAAAGTAATTCCAAATGGGGTTGAGCCAGAACTCTTAGATAACTTCTCAAAAGAAAAGAGAGAAGATTATCAATTAGACAAAAAAGATTTTGTACTAATAAACGTATCGTCATTTATTGCAAATAAGTTCCATCCTTTGATGGTTGTTGCAATGAGTAAGTTAGTTAAGAAATATCCAAGATTAAAACTAGTTTTAGTAGGTAACATATTGGATCAAAATTATTTTGATCAAGTTGTTGCAATGATAAAAAAATATGACTTAGAAAAAAATGTCTTTATCATAAATTATGTTCCTAAGCATAAATTATTAGGTCTATTAAATCTTTCAAATTGCTTTATTCTTCCTTCATTAACTGAGGGATTTAGCATATCAGCAATTGAGGCGATGTACTTTAAACTGCCAATGATATTGTCTGACGTTGGCGGCGCAAGAGAAGTCATAAAAAATGATGACATCGGATTAATAATTAAAGAACCATATGAAGATATCCAAGATCTCGATGTTAATGTTATCTCTCAAAAATATTCAGGAGAAGAAAACCTCAACAATTTAGATGATCTTGTTGTTGCAATTACGGATATGTATGAAAATAGACGTGATTGGAAAGAAAAAGCTAAACTTGGCAGACAAAAAGTAAACGAGATATTCAATATTAACCGTATGGCTTCGGAGTATGTTAAGGCTTTTGAAGAGACAAAATTTCAATCTTTAGAAATACAAAAGCCTTTAGATATAAAGACTTTGAATGATGGAAGGATGTATTTTAATAACCATGTCCAGGATTTTATAGATTTACCACTTGTAAGTATTCTTCTGCCTGTATACAACCATATTGAATATGTTGTTAAAGCTATAGATTCTGTGCGTGAACAAACATACCCTAATTGGGAGTTAGTAATTCTTGATGATGGCTCCACAGATGGATTACTAAATATTCTTGAAAGATATTCAAATGATTCAAGAATTCGAGTATATACACAAAAGAATCAAAAATTACCTAGAACATTGCATCATTTGCATAAGTTCGTAAAAGGAAGCTTAATAACATGGACATCGGCTGATAATATACTTGAACCAAAAATGCTAGACACAATGGTTCGTTTCTTAATTAAGCATCCGGATTGTGCCTTATGTTATGGCGATGTAATAATTATTGATGAAGATGGAAATTATTTCTTAAATGGTGACTATAGAAATCCTGAAAGAGATAGGGAGCGACCATATATTATCCGACTTCCAAGAGATGCAAGTGTTTTGGGAATTGACTCTGACAACTTTATAAATGCCAGTTTCTTGTATAGGAGAGATATGTCTGACATTTTAGATGGAGAATATGCAGCTGACCTTCGAGGTTTAGAAGATTTTGATTATTGGCTTCGATTAGCTAGATTAGGAAAAATTTTGCATATTCATAATGAAGAACCACTATACAGATACCGTGTGCATAAGAATACAATGAGTGAAGAACTTCTCACTGTAAAAAGAAATGAACATATTGCACGTATTCAAAAATTCATAGAGTATGAGCATGCTAGGATGGCGTTTGCCGCCGAAGATTTCAATGTTATTGTTAAGAATAATTGTAATACATTAATAAAAAGTGTCGACATCAAATCTAGAAAAACAATTGTAATTGATAATAAGGTGGGTGATGAACAATTAACTGGGGGTGAAATTCATGTCGGTTATGATGGAAAAAAGTATATAGTGCCATTCCCAAAGAAGAGACAAGTTTTAGTAAGTGGTGGTTATGATATTCCTAAAATGGATTTCTTCCAAAGAAATATCCCATCTATTGATGAACGCATAAAAGAAAGACAGGTTATTGGGATTCATTGCGAAGTATCAAAGATTTTTTCGGATGAGATGCGTGAGATTATTCAAAAAAATCCAGAATCATTCTTTGTTTTTTATGATATTAATAATGAGGGTAAAAATAATGGAACAAAAATAGTTAAAGGATTTGAAAATGCTGTGTATGAAGGGAAGAAAGCCTTCGGAAGTTCATATATAAATTATGCTTATTGGAATGCCATTATGATTCCTCCTATGGATGGAATGGGGGAATATTCCTTTGATGATCAGAAAATTTTGGCTTGGACATTAGAGCGCTATTTAGTATATCCAAAGGAATTTATAACTTTTAATGTTTTACCACTTACATTAAACTATGACGCTCAGGCAAAATTGCCTAATATATTAAGCTTTGGTAGTAGATTATTAAATGGAGGCTTAATTAGTGAATGCATAAATAAGTATTCAATAAGCTCTCGCTTTAACTATCTTAAAAAGGTTTGTAATATATCAATGGAAAATAAGTTTGTAGAGCGCCCTGATTTCAAAGAGGAATTGAGTAAGGAAGTGAGTCCCAAATTGGTAAAATATCCTAAAAAATAATTTTAACAGTATTGTTATGAAGGAACAAAAAATAGATCTAAAAACATTTGCATCTGAAATTAAATATTGGGACGATGAGCTTTCTCTTAAAGGTGCTTACCCACAAGCTATAGTGAATCGATCTACACCTAGATTAATGCAGAGAGAATACCCAGGACTATTTGAAAAATATAGATTTTTGGTTGGGAAATCAGCCAATATCTTAGATGTAGGTTCAGGTCCTCTATCAATGTTGGCATATGGACATTACAAAAAATTGTACAAGCTACAATGTGTTGATCCATTAGGTGATGTATACCTAGATCTATTAAAAAAATATAAATTCAAAGTATCATACGAAATTACTGCTTGCCCAGGAGAGCAGCTTTCAAAGCAATTGCCTAATGATTTCTATGATATTGTTTGGATACACAATGCATTAGATCACTCACAAGAACCACCAATGGTAATGAAAGAAATGGTCAAAGTTCTCAAACCTGGAGGGTACCTTTGTATTGCAGGCTGGGCAAGAGAGGGTGAAGCTGAAGGATATCTCGGACTTCACCAGAATAATTTGTATCTAGAAAATGGCCGATTATGGTTATCATTTAAAAATGGAAATGCACAGCAAATAGATGATATTCCCGAACTATCAGTTACAGAATATATGATGGAAAATAATACGAGAGAATGGTTCCACATCGTATATAAGAAAATCTAAAATAAGTCTTTTACTTAATTATGCAAACCCTTCTTTTCATCTTCGGTACCCGTCCAGAAGCCGTTAAAATGACTCCTTTAATCAAAGAATGTGAGAAATATCCTAATGATTTCAATGTAAAAATAGCTGTTACAGGCCAACACCGAGAAATGTTAGATCAGGTATTGGAATTCTTTAAGATAACCCCTGATTACGATCTAAATCTAATGAAACCCAATCAAACACTCTTTGATGTAACAGCAGATGCACTAAGAGGAATGAACGATATCATAGATGAAGTAAAACCAGACCTAATCATAGTACAAGGAGATACCACTACCGTATTCACAGGAGCATTAGCAGGATATTACAAGAAGGTAAAGGTCGCACATTTAGAAGCAGGATTAAGAACAGGAGACAAATACTCACCATTCCCAGAGGAGATGAATAGAATACTAACAGGACATATAGCTGATTACCATTGGGCTCCAACAGAGCAGGCTAGAAAGAACCTAATCATAGAGGGAATTAAGGATGAGAATATACACGTAGTACAAAATACAGTCATAGATGCGTTGTTCCTAGGATTAGATCTAATCAAAGAACAAGGAGATACTAAATACCAAGAGTTCTTTAAAGATATAGACTTTAGTAAGAAGGTTGTATTAGTAACAGCACACAGAAGAGAAAGCTTTGGAGAACCATTTGAAAATATATGTAATGCAATTAAAGAACTCTCTACACAACATCAAGATGTAGAGTTTGTATATCCTGTACATTTAAATCCAAACGTTAGAGAAGTGGTATACCGAATACTCTCCAATATACCTAATGTACATCTCTTAGAGCCTCTAGATTACCCATATATGCTATGGATAATGAATAGGGCATATATAGTATTAACAGACTCAGGAGGTATTCAAGAAGAAGCTCCAGCCCTAGGTAAACCAGTATTAGTTCTTAGAAATGATACTGAAAGACCAGAGGGTATTACTGCTGGTACAGCTAAACTAGTTGGTACAGACAAAGAGAAGATATTCGAAGAAACAAACACTTTATTAAACAATACAGAGGCATATGACAAAATGGCTCATGCAGTTAATCCATATGGGGATGGAAAAGCATCTGCAAGAATAGTTGAATTACTTAAACAATAATCATGAATAAAAAATATTACCTGAAATTCTGGTTAAAACAGAATAAAAATGAACTCATTACTGAAAGCTACCCAACGGTATTTGAAGTAAACTGGGATGAATTAAAAAAGAAAGGAGCTGAGTTACTAGTGTTTGATATTGATGATACTCTGTGTGGACACCAAGATAATATTACAGAGAAAAGTATTCAGCTGCTTAAAGAGCTTCAATCAAAAGGATTCAAAATAGCATTCTTTTCAAACACTAAGAATGAGAGAAAACAGGTTAGAAAGGTAGCAAAGGATTTTGATATATTTGTATTTCTAAATAGTGATAAACCAAATCCTACAAACTTAGGAATAGTACTTTCCGAAATGAAGATGAAATCATCTCAATGTGCGGTGATAGGAGATAAAGTTTCTACAGATCTATTTACTGCATATCAAATAGGGATTCCTAATAGGATATTAGTAACTAGGCCATATTCAGAAGTATATGGAGGAAGTAGACCAGGGTTGGTATACAGATTGATGAGAAAAGTAGACAACTTCTTTTCTACAAATAACTAATTAGTTACTTCTTTCTCAACTTAAACATCCCCAAAGAATATTCATTCTTCTTAAAACTCTTAACCTTAATATCTCTATGTAACTTCCCCTCATCATCAACCATATTAAATTCAACTAATTCAAAACCCTTAAAATATTTCAATATCGTTAACGGATTCCAAACATGATGTGCATTAAAACAAATCCTCTCTCTCCCAATAGGAGTAGACAAGTAAAGCAAACCCCCAGGTTTAACAACTCTACCTAACTCCTTACAAGCAATCTCAGGACCATTAACATCCAACTTGTCTCCATACCTCCCCAAACCAATATGCTCAATCACATGCAAACAAGAAACAGATTCCAATTGGTTATCCTTAAAAGGAAGATTCTCAATATCACCCTCTAACAAATCCAAATTCTCAATATCAGCCTGAACAGGTCTAAGATCAATGAAGTGAGCCTTAGTAATACCAGCTAAATAGCAACTCATCTGATATGTAGAACCAACATCATAGTGATCCTTAGGTTTAAGCTTGTTTACATTGTTAAATACCCAAATCTGTTGATATAGATAATGATAGTCAACACCAGTATTCTTAGTCTTGTCATCAAGCATAGGATACAAGTCTAAATTGATTAACCATGACTTGGACCTAACCATATACTTAAACAAAGCTACTACATATCCAGGTAAACCCCTTAAAGAATTCAAAACCTTTTGTAAATCTATAAAAGGAAGAAACCCATGATATATGAATTGTACCAATCTAGATTGTTTAGGAGATTTGCTCATACTTTTTAATATTTTCTTTCCAATTAAATTTATTTTTAGCAGTATTGTATATATCTTTGTAAATCTTTACTTCATCATCCCAATTTTCAAGGATATGTACAATATCGTTCTTAATAGTTCTACCGGAAAGACTTCCAAACGGAATTAATCTCTCCTGAGGAATGATCTCCTTAGTACCACCAACATCAGTAGCTACAACAAACAGACCATTGGCTAAACCTTCTAACACAGTAGTAGGCAATCCTTCGGTATATGAAGGATTTATGAAAATATCATACTTTGCAAACTGCTTCTGTGTCTCTTCAAATGGTAGTAATCCCATCATACTAATATGCCCTGAAAGATTATTATCCTTAACCAATCGTTTAATATTGCTCATCTCCGAACCATCACCAATGATCGTGAGAGCAAAGGGAATACGATTCTCATTCATGGATACACAAGCATCAATCATTTCGTAGATACCCTTAGAACGGATTATTCTACCTACAAAGAGAAGCTTAAGTATTTCGGGTTTCTTTTTGTTTGGGAAGGTCTCTAATGGAAATGGATATGAGTTGTATATCGTTGGACCAAATTTCAACTTTGAATATCTAGATTGTAAGAATTCTCTAACGCTATCACTAATTGGGAATATGAGTTTTGAATTACGTAAAATATATCCAGCTAAGAAAAAATCAAATATCCAAGCACAAAGCCTTACAAACAAGGAACCATCTTTTACAAAAGAAGAACCATGCTCAAAGTGGTAATGGGTCAAATGATTTTGTTTGGCTATGAATGTAGCAATCCAGTTATTAAGATAGAAGCGGGTATGAGTATGTATCTCTGGGTTATTCTCTTTGTTCTCTTTAATGATCTCAACTATCTGCTTCAAACCACTTGGAGTAGGTATGTAATATTTCCCTTTCACCATCTCTATACTATCAATACGTAAAATATCTGCATTGCCATCTGTTTCAGTCTCAGCAAGTTTCTTGTCGTACCTAGATGTAATGACTAAGACTTTTTTGTTTGAAAGATTTTTGTAGAAGTTTTCTACATATTTTTCCAATCCTCCGACATGTGGTTTGTATAGATGGGCAAAAACAATAATGTCATACATATGGTTATTTTCTTAATACAGTAGATATGAATCTCCATAATGGAGCGGGAACAAAGTAGGCGATAATTAATCGAGCTAGATGGGTAAACTTTGTTTTGAAGGAAATAG
>Ga0209373_10000663_pt1 | contig 50459 bp, 24 predicted proteins | sample Higcelweek5metaG_FD_187173 | JGI IMG/M metagenome (GOLD analysis project Ga0209373, IMG submission 187173) | Freshwater pond sediment microbial communities from the University of Edinburgh, under environmental carbon perturbations - High... | ecosystem: Environmental > Aquatic > Freshwater >... | reverse complement strand
ATTATTCAGCTCTATAATGAATTTCTTGGAAAACCTATGAGTGAAAAAGCACACAAGTTGTTGCATACAGTTTATTTTGACAGAAAGAACGGAAAGAAATAAAATGAACACCTTCATTTTCAAATTGGGATAAAAATTTCGAAAAAAACACAGCAATTATGGCAACAATACAATTAATTGAACCCGCTGAAGTACTTATTAAAAGCGTTTGTAAACGTTTCAGAAACGATGCACATGAACTGATCAATGTATTACATGAGTTGCAGCATGAATTGGGATATTTACCACCCGAAGTGCAATCGGCCGTAGCAAAAGAATTACAAATTCCGGTGTCGAAAGTGTATGGAGTGGTTACTTTTTACTCCTTTTTCAGCATGCTTCCCAAGGGGAAATACCAAATCTCAGTATGCCTTGGTACTGCTTGTTATGTACGGGGGGGAGAACTTGTTTTGGAAGAATTTAAACGCAGATTAAACATTAAAGTAGGCGAAACAACCAACGACGGGATTTTTAGTCTGAGTTGTATCCGCTGTGTAGGCGCTTGCGGTTTATCGCCTGTGGTAACAATTGGTGAAAAAGTGTACGGACGTGTCACCCCGCAACAAGTGCGACGAATTATTGACGAGTACATGATGCTCGAGGAAGATTGACTCCTTCACCAAATTAATTTGCTCCGGAATGGGAAGTTCTCTTAACCCACCGAAATTATATACATACAATGGCCATTTGTGGGACTTAGGCTGCGCAAAGCAGGAAACTACAATAATAAGAGATAGCGTGAGTAACTTTATCTTTCTAATCTTGTTGTTATTTTGTATCATAAATATTTATTTCTGAATATAAGAGCCACCAATCATCTTAAAAAAAGACAATTGGCAACTCAAATAATAAGCTATAGCTAAGGTAATTGGAATGCCCATTGCTGGTTTGTACCTCCATTATTTGAGTACTGTACTACCAGACCTCCTTCTATTAATGATTGTCCGGATACTTCCATGAGTTTACCACTATTCATAGATTGTATAATATAGTAACCAGATGAAGCTGGAGAAATAATCCATTTTTGATTTGCTCCACCCCAGTCATCCCACAAATGCATGGAAGCTCCATCTAAAAATGATACATCGCTTACATCCAGACATCTTCCGCTTTGTACGCCTACAATTTTATATTGACCTCCACCAAGATTGGTTACGATCCAACGTTGATTATCGGCTCCACTATAGCTCCATTGTTGAATTAGAGTTCCGTTAGCCGTTTGTATTCCTTGAGCATCAAGAGCCAATCCACTGTTTCTATTTATAATCTTGTAAGTACCATTTTGAATAGGTCCAGTGGATCCAATAACATGTACAGTAGGATGAATTACTTGAAAAGGAACTTCACCTTTTAACATATGACCTCCATCTCCAGTGAGGCGGAGATAAAAATCCGATGAACATGCGACTCCGTCAGCATCTAAAGTAAGATACCAACGACCAGAAGGAATTTGCGTAACGTTTTCTGCTGTTTTAAATATTTGAGTAGCTTCATTTACTTCATCAAACATAGCAACATAAACATTGGTAACTCCTGCTGCCTTAATAGTTGTGAATTGTGACCATAAAAACTCGCCATGATATCTAGGAAATTGATTTTGAGGAGATGTAGCTCCATTTGTATTATAAAAAGAGGTTCCGGGATATACGCATGGTTGATAATCCATATTGTTTGCTGCACAGAAATCTCTATCTCCGGTTATCCAACCATTATAACTTGCATCGACAACCCGACCTACAGCCCAACCAGAAATCATATTAAATGCTTTATAAGCATCAATAAAGCCAGATTTAGAATCACCAGTCCCTGTTCTCCACTGGCCAGGAACTGATCCAATTACATAACAACCTTGGTTTTTAAACCAATTTATTAAGTCTAATGCTTCAGTGACTGATGACGGATGTTGAGTATATCCTAACCCATAAATACTTACAACGGGTTTCCCGTTTTGCATTGCATAGGCAGAAGAAGATAACAGGTTTAATCCGGAGGAGCTTGTAATAGTATTCAACCAGTCTGTTTTTATAGCATTTAAATCACCCCAACCACTAGCATCATACATTATATAAAACTTTCGTCCATACTGTTGAGCTGCATTTTTAACTCTTGTAGCAACTCCATCTCTAAAACTTTTAATGCTACTGCCAGGAGTAATTTCGTTGGCAAAGCGTTGAAGTGCAGCACAGTCAATGCCGTACGTTTGCATCCATTCAAAATGTTTATTGACAGTAGATTGGTCATACGATGAGAACATTTTTGCTGGCTGTCCATTTGGATATGCACTAAATGGCGTTTGATAGGTTGTAGAATACTCACTGCAGTCAGGCCAACACTCATAATTGTCATGCATCCATGTGTTGATAGGAGAACCATCTCCTGGTGCAGCAAACCACCCTTGATATCCAACAGTAAGTTTACCTACTACATCTCCATTTGGAGATGCGGCCTTAAACATTTTACCGATTGAAGGTTGTGCATTTTCTTTTAAAACTACATTGTCATTTGAGCAACTTGCAAAAAGTAAAGTTGCGACACAGAAAAACATAATTTGTGATTTTTTCATTTTGAGTTGTTTTTAATATTAATATTGAGTTTTTCGAAATATTAAATTTTACAATTGAATATTAGAAACATAATACTTTTTATAAGCATTAATGCTACCAATTATCTGTTCGGAAAGAAACAAGTGGCAGTCCATAAATATTGAATACACTGGCTTCAGCATAATTCTTATAAGCATATCTTACCGCCACGGGCTCCGAAACTTTTTCGGACGAAACTGCCAAGCGGCAAGTATTGGTTTCGATTTCGGCCTTAGCAGGATAAAAGACTTTATCTTTATCCGCAATTTCAAAACCTTTTAATTCCGTCCACATAGGACAAAGACCTTGTTCGGCATTATCAACGTTGATATAAATTTTATTTCCGGATATTTCCAACGATTTATAAATAGGTGCTTTGTATCCAAAACCTGTTCGACCATAGGTATCAGCCAATGCCCACCAAGCGAGGCGAGTTCCTACGGTTTCCTTGTCCATTGGGTGAATAAAATTAGGACTTCCTATATCCAATGTAGTTACCATTCCTGAGCGTGGAATATCTTTCATATTTTGAAGTTGCACTTCTCGCATTCGAGGTGCAGACAGACCATCAACACCATCGTAGGCAAAAGGGGCAATTTCGACAAAATAAAACGGGAATTCACCAACATTCCATTTTGAACGCAAGTCTTTTACAAACGCAGGCATCAATTTAGCGTATAAATTCACATTATCACGGTTACTTTCTCCCTGATACCATAAAAATCCTTTGATTGTAAATTGTGTGAGCGGGGCGATTTTAGCGTTATATAAAACGCAAGGAACACTCGGATCTTCCAATGTCGTGTTATCGTCTAATTTTGAAAGATCAATTTCTTTGAAAGGCGCAATTGCCTCACGACTCATCCATGATTCTACTCTTGAACCACCCCAAGTTGAAACAATAATACCAACCGGAATTTCTAATACTTCCTGAACATAGTTGGCAAAGAAATATCCAACAGCACTAATGTTTGATACATTGTCGGGACTGTTATCTAGCCACTCGCCTTTACAGTCCGTTTGAGGTTCTTTGCTAAACTGACGAACCCAAACTCCATCTTTCGAGTCGGTAGTAAACATTCGAATGGGAGTTTTTGGATTCGCTTTGGCAATAATTGTATTTGTTCCTTTTAATGGTTGACGATCAAATCCTTTCATTGGCATTTCCATATTCGATTGTCCGGAACAAAACCAGACTTCGCCAATCAACACATTGTTCAATATTAACTTTTCATCGTCGGAAATACTAATACTGTACGGACCACCTGCAACAGGAGTGTTGACTTGTGTTTGCCAATTTCCATTTTCATCCGACTCCGTTTTGTATACCTTTTTATCCCATGATGTTATAATCTTTACAGTCGCTTTCTTATCGGCCTGCCCCCAAAGTTTGACATTAGTTTGCTGTTGCAAAACCATATTATTGCCTAAAATTGCTGGTAAGATAATTTTAGCCTGTGAAGAAATTGAGAACAATGAAAGAAAGAATAATGATATTATTTTCAGAATGATGTGTTTCATGGATTATAATTTTAAACCAGAATAAATCAATAATATTCAACCAAAAAAGTTCTCCAAAGACCGTTAGTTGTCATTTTAGCAATTAATGGAGAAGCCCCGGCATTGTCGGCATTTACGTAGAAATTATTAATCTTTGCTTTAATGCTAACACTTCCATTACCTCCATCTGTTTCAAAGAATACCTGATTTTCACCTATTGTTCCGCTGGAAGCAATCAGTGGTGATACACTTGCTTTATCAGCAGTAACATATTTATTATTTGCCAATGATTGAATGGCAATATTTCCATTTTCTGCATCAATAATTTTAAATTTTTCCGACAACCCAACAGTGGATTTATTGGCAATCAGTGGATTTGCACCGTTATTATCAGCACTTACATACAAATTATTGGCCAACGATTTCAATGCCACTGTACGCCCCACTTTTAATCGTTGATAATGAGGTGTTGGGTGTGCTGCCTGATAGGAAATTAATCCTTTCAACATTCTGCCACCATCATTTGTGAGTCTCAGATAGAAATCTGATGAACATGATACACCTTCCGCATTTAAGGTAAGAAACCATTTCCCGGCGGGAATTTGAGTGGAATCCTCGGCCGTTTTAAAAATTTGTGTTGCTTCATTTACTTCGTCAAACATGGCAACATACACACTTTTCACACCGGCATTTCGTAATACAGCAAATTGCGACCATAAGAAATTACCATGATTTCGGGGAAACTGATTTTTGGCAGAAGTGCCATTGTTTGAATTATAAAATGAAGTGCCTGCATATACACATGGTTGATAATCAATGCCGTTTGCATTGCAAAAATCCCTATCTCCGGCTACCCATTGCGTGTATCCGGCATCAACCACGCGACCTACCGCCCAACCCGAAAGCATATCGAAAGCTTTGTAAGTTTCGATAAAATCCGACTTTGAATCGCCTGTTCCGGTTCGCCACTGTCCGGGACCTGAGCCTGCAATGTAGCATCCCTGAGCCTTAAACCAATTGATTAGATCCAATGCTTCGGCGGCACTTGCCGGATGGGTCAGATAACCAAGACCATAAATACACACAACCGGCTTATTATCCTGCTTGGCGTATTGTGCTGAACTCAAAAGGTTAAGACCTGAAGTGCTTGAGATTGTATTGATCCAATCGGTTTTAATGGCTTCCAGATTTTTCCAACCACTTGCATCGTACATTATATAAAACTTAACACCGTGTAATTCAGCCGCAGTCTTAACTTTGGTTGCTATTCCGTCTCTAAAGCGTTTAATGGTACTTCCGGGTGTTATTTCGTTGCAAAAGCGCTGAAGAGCAGCACAATCTATTCCGTAGTTTTTCATCCACTCAAAATGTTTGTTTACAGTGGATTGATCCCAGGAAGAGAATGAACGAGCCTCTTGTCCGTTCGGCAGATTCGCATAAGTTGATTTATATGTTTTTTCGTATTCAGTCACATCAGGCCAACATTCAAAATTAAAATGTCCCCATTTATTTTCGGGAGAACCATCACCCTGAGCTGTAAACCAGCCTTGATAACCAACAGTCACTTTGCCAACCACATCACCCAAATCCGGTGGAACTACTACTGTTGTGTCCTCATTGTTAGTATCAGGTGTATCAACCGGAGTTTCGGAAGAACAAGCAACAGAGAGAACTACAAAAAAGAAAATAGAGAAAAACTTGAAGATTTTCATATCCATGTTGTATTTGATTTTATTGTTTCGAAACGTTTTATTTGATTTTACAAATTCCTTATTTTTATTTTCCCTGACAATTCATTATCCCAATACTTTAATTTGTACAAGTAAAGTCCGTAAGGTAATTTTCCAATGTATATAGCATTATCAGAAATTGTATCCATTGTCTTTTTTACAACCGACTTCCCATTTAACGAAAATAATTCCAGTTGCAATTGAGATACCACCGATATATCGGACGTTGATAAACGCACAAATCCGTTACCAATACTGTAGAGCTTTGGTGCATTATCTTTTTCATTTGAAGTTGGGTGTTGAATACCTGTATTAGTGATTGTTACACTCAAAAGCTCAATTCCCAAGGAAGCTTGCGAATTCAGGTTTTTAGTATATTTCCGGTCAGTATTGTTATTCCAGTGTTCGTGAACTCCCACATTGGCATTGGCAGCAGCTATCATATAACCCTCTGCATTACTTATTCCTCCGTTATTGTTTACCACATCAGGGTAATGCTGGTAAAAGAAATCGAGCGAAACCGATTCTTCGGCAACCCCATCGAGCGACATGATAAAACTGGAAGCCGGACGACCATTAAAGGGGGCTTCTGCCCATTTCTTATCAGGAATACCACCCACATCGCGCGTAGGATACATGGCATCCATTACCCAGAGAATGGTTTTTCCGCCAAAATTTGCATTGGTCATGTAGTTGGTCAAAGCATTCCAACCCGGATGTTTTCCTCCGTTATCAGACCAAACCGGTTTTATTCCGTTTATTCCGTAAAAATTCTTCGAACCAAAAGTGATGGCTTGCCCTTCGTGTCCTTTCAATAACGGTATGTTGACGATATAACGTGCATTATAAAAGCAAGCCGACTGGTGTGGCAATACATCGGTATTGGGAAATACATTTTTAATCGTGGTGGTGGTTTCTCGTCCATTATTTCCGAAATAATCAACGATATGAATATCCGGAAAAGCCGTTCGTAAAGCACTGTACACGTTATCGGTCACAGCGCGACTGGGATCGCCTATCCAAATTTCATTTTGAGGGATACCTGCATTTACCAAACTTTGCACGCAAGCCACACACGATTGTGGATTTGCATTCGCAATATTACCCGCATTAGCAGCCGAGGCTTCACTGTTGTTCATATTTATTTTTATAGCTATTTTATCTCCCGACTGATAACCTGTACCCGCTCTGTTGTGATTAGCATTGAACCATTTGAATATTTTATCCCACGACTCGGCATCACTGTTTCCTCCCGATAATGCATTTAATCCTTCGGTAAAAGATTTATTATACTGATGTTGAGGATTTACCGATGCTGCCCAGTAAAAACCTGATCCTGTCCATTTTGCAGCTTCTGGATTGTACACCCAAACAACCCTGCCCGGATATATCCCTTTAGCTGTTCCTATGGGAGCATTAGGCATTACGGCTTCATTGACTAACATAGCGCTTAACTTACCCGAGTTTTGCACGGTAAAAGTGACTGCGAAAATTAAAAATGCTGATCCAAATAATCCCGCATATAAATACCTGGATTGTAGAAAACCCGCCTTTACTTTGCGCCATGCAGTTACCATGCCTAACAACGATAAGCACCAAAGGACAAACGATGACATGATTGGAGCTGAGGCGCGCATACAAGGATAGGCTGCGCGTTGAGGCTTGGGAATTACTCTGACCAAAAACCAAACGGTGGAAGTAATACCGGCAAGTATGAATATAGTCTTCATTCTTATTCTTTCCCATTTAGGAGTTCGAAAGAACGAAATAATCGATTTTATCATTTTGTTTTTTTATAACTTTATCCGAAAACTCTTATTTACTTTTCCATTGATATAAAACACATTGACCAGAGAATAATCATTGTGAGTTTTCAGTTATTGAAGATCAATGATACAGGTCTATCATTCTTGTTTTTTCCAAATTCATAATTTGGTTTTGCTCCCATATAAAACTTCAAAGTTCCGCCAGCCATTATATCTTTATACAAAATGTAACTTTTCGGATAAGATTTCCCATTAAGTTCTACCTTTTGAATGTAAATGTTTTTATCCGAATTATCAGTAGCTTCAATGCTGAACCGCTTACCGCCTGAAAGCGGGATGGTTACTTTATCAAAAAGCGGACTGCCAAAGACAAAAACACCATTTGTAGGATTTACCTGATAAATTCCCATAGAAGAAAGTATGTACCATGCCGACATTTGTCCACAATCTTCATTTCCGATCAATCCGTCTATTTTATTGGAATAAAATTCATTCATTATAAACCGGACTTTCTCGGCTGTTTTCCATTGTTGACCTGCAAAAGCGTACAAATATGCAATGTGGTGACTTGGTTCATTGCCGTGTGCATACTGTCCGATCAGTCCTGTAATATCCGCAGAAGCTTCTTCTCCCATTTCACCTGTTACAGTGAAGAACTGATCTAATTTCGTTGTAAAACCTTCATCACCTCCCATTAGCTCAATAAGTCCCTCTGGATTTTGTGGAGCAAAAAAGGTATATTGCCAGCCATTTCCTTCGCAAAAGTCACCAACTCCGTGAATAGATTTAATGGGATCGTAAGGTGTTCGCCAAGTTCCAACATTCATTTTAGGACGAATAAATCCAATTGAACTATCAAAATAGTTTTTGAAATAATCAGCCCTGCGAGAGAATTTTTCAAAATCCTGCTGTTTGCCCATACATTTTGCCATTTGGGCAAGTCCCCAATCGGCAACGGCATATTCCATAGCAATAGAAGTTGCCTCATGTTGTTTATCACAAGGAATAAAACCTTTTTCAATCACAGCAGGAACACCTTTTTGATTCGGGTTTGTTGCTGATACTTTACATGCATTGAAAGCCCTATTCACATCAAAACCTTTTATCGCTTTCAAATATGCATCTGTTATCACCTGAATGGAACTATAACCCGGCATACAATCGGTTTCGCCTCCAGCCAAAGGCCAAATAGGCAAACGCCCTTGTTGGTCAAAAATCGCCAACATAGAATTGACAATATCGCCCACTTTATTGGGTTGAATAATAGTAAAAAGTGGATTCAGCGCCCTATAAGTATCCCATAATGAAAGAGTTGAATAGTTGACATACGGCACGTTGCTGTAAACCTTGTCATTATGTCCTCTGAAATCTCCATTTACGTCATTGTATCTGGTAGGGGCAATAGCTGTGTGATACAGTGCAGTATAAAATATCTGCTTTTGTGTGTTATTTTTTGTTTCGATCGTTATTCTCGATAATTCTTGTTCCCACAATGCTTTGGCTTTTTCTACCACTTCCGAAAAGTTCCATGCAGGAATCTCAGTTTTCATATTGGCAGCTGCGTTGGCAGTACTGACAGACGAAATTCCAACTTTCAGTAACAGCTCGCGCGGAGTTTTATCAAACGAAAGCACTCCTTTTATTTTACCACAAGCCTCTTTTCCTGTAACAGCTTTGTCATTATCGAATAAACTAAGTTTAGAAATAGGATAATTGCTTTTTGCTACAAAAAAGATTTTGTGACGAGGACTCCAGCCTTTCGAAAATCGATACCCTTTTATTGTAAACGGATCGACTAAACACATGTAAGTTGAATCGGCCTGATCGCCCGCTCCTTCAAGCAGGTCAATGATGACATGCCCCTCTTTCGCCTTAGGAAATATATACTTGTGAAATCCGGTACGCGCCGCAGCGGTTAGTTCTACTTTCACTCCATTATCGAGTAAAACGGAATAAAAAGCTGGATTTACAGTTTCGTTTTTATGTTTAAAGTACGAAGCATATCCGCCCGAAATATCATTTTGCTCGCCTCTCTTTATTCGTAATTTGCCTGTATAAGGCATTATCAGAATATCACCCATATCAGCACATCCAGTTCCATTGAGGTGTGTTTGCGAAAAACCAATGATTATACTATCGGAATAATGATAACCGGAACACCAATCCCAGCCTTTAAATATATTATTTGGTCCTATTTGCACCGCTCCAAAAGGAACGCTTGCACCAACAAACACATGTCCGTGACCGCCCGAACCTATGTAAGAATCAACATTCTTATATAAACTGCCTGTTACTTCGCTCTTACTTGCACTCATCAACGTTATAGCCACCAACGAAAATAAGGCTACAAATACATTTTTTCTCATATTATTATTTAAAAACACATTTCACTATTTACTGTTTTTTCTCTGAAGTTTGTTTCACCAACTTAATTGTACCATCTTCATTATAATACAATCGATCAACACAAACAGAACGTAGCCAATCGTGATTTGATAACGAACTACTGTGGTAGAAGGAATACCATTTCCCTTTAAATTTTATAATGGAACCATGATTAGTATAACTATCTGTAGGATTCATGTATATTCCACGGTATGTCCACGGTCCTAATGGATTGGTGCTGGTAGCATAGCGCATACAATTATGTTTATCACCCTGATCATGATTATCAGAATAAGATAGATAGTATAAGCCTTTGTACTTATGTACCCAGCTTGCTTCGTGGAAGTCCTCCAAACCAATCATGGGTTTCATTTCTCCATCTATTTCCATCATATTTGCTTTCAGCTTACCACCTTTACATTTACCGCCTCCACCGTAATAAAAATACGCAAGTCCGTCATCATCAACAAAGACACATGGATCTATCATTGGATCAAGGTTAGGGATATAACCCTGTACAGTAAATCCAGACGCGGGGTTTTTGCTCGTTGCAACGCCAATTTTCCATGAATTGTCCCAATTACTATCACTTGGATGTGGAAAATAAAAGTAATAGGTCCCGTTTTTATACGCACAATCCGGAGCCCACATAAATCCACCTTCTGGTCGTCCCCATTTTACCTGATTTGCACGCAAAATTTCACCGTGATCGGTCCAATGGACCATGTCAGACGTTGAAAACACGTGATATTGATCCATCAAATCACAACCACGTGGAGGTGCAATATCGTGAGAAGCATATACATACAATCTACCATCAGCCCACACATGTGCTGATGGATCAGCAGTATACATATGCTTTATAATTGGATTTTTTGCCATTCCTACACTTACCAGTAAGAAAAAACAGAATAAAACAACTTGTCTTGTCATAATATTTTTTGTTATATTATTTAGTTTACCCTCAAGGGTATAGACATATTTAGTGACTTTTCTTTTCGGAGCATTTTGGCGGCTTCACCCGTCAACCACAAATAATGATCGGAAGGCATATTGTCGTTTGTAATAAATTTCGATACACAATCTACAGGAGGTTGATTATTTATTTTAAAAATGGCTGTTCCTTCGTCCACCTCATCAAACATAGCCACATAGAGCATCTGCGCACCCGAAGCCAAAGCAGTGCTAATTTGCTGCCAATAAAAACGTCCACCCTGACGTGGAATTGAAGCAACGGGTTTTACATCGTCGGGAAATTCGGCTTTGCTTAAATTATGCCAACTAAAACCGGGACAAATACATGGCACATAGCTTACATTATTTTCGCGACACCATTTCATATCTTCGATAAGTAAATCCCTAAATCGATCCATATCATTGTGAAGCAAAGGCGTAAAGCGCTGCACGGTCCACGGCAATATTATATCCGATTGTTTAATTATCTCGTGCAAATACGAATCGGCAGTACAATCAGCGTTCAACGTTCTCCACCCTGTTGGCACGCCCAACATCACAGCACAACCACCATACACTGGGTCATTTTTCAGAAAATCAATCAATCGCTCCAACCCGATATTCCGCATGTTGTAAGGTCGATCGGGAAAGCCGACACCCCAAATGGCCACTACGGGTTGACCTTTGTCATGTAAATATGTTTTTTTACCAGCCTGATTGGTTACACTGTATTTATCAACCAGCATTTTCCAATCTTCGATAATGATACTTATATCTTCACCTTTCGCCCGTAAGCCTGACAAATCGTACATCACGGCAATGGCTCGTTCGTAATTCGAAGCGGCTTCGAACGTGTTTTTCAACACAATGTTATGCGGAGCATTATCAGCTTTATCTCTCACATAATCAACAAATCGCTGAACGAAGACACCATCTACGCCATAGTCCTTCATCCATTTAAAATGAAGATCAACAGTGCTTTTATCCACCGAACTGAATACTTTGGCCGGTTGACCATTCGGTAATTTAAAACTTGTATTATACGTTTTTTGATATTCCGAAACATCTGGCCATGCATCTATTTTACAGGTTTTGTCGTTAAATTCTTTTGCTGTCGCATAATGACTAAATCCCTGATTGACACCATCGCCTTCGGCGCGAAACCAGCCCTGATAACCGGCCATAATCAACCCTTTATAACTTGGATACTGAGTTGTTTGAGCATGTTTGGTTTGCGAGTAAAAGGATTGAAAACTAAATAGCAACCCCAACAAGGCATAATATATTTTTCTTTTCATTATTATTTTTTTCAATTATTTTCTGGAACTTGAATTTCATAACCCGTTGCTTTTAATATAAAATCTACAATTGGTGTAGGATTAGGGAAACTATGCGGATGGTGATCAAAACCAGGTTTGTGAATTACCGTAATTTTACCATTCAATTCTTTGACTTTCTTTTCAAACAACAACGTATTCTCTTCGGGAGGAAGAGCTGTGTCAGCATCAGCACAAAGTACCAAAATATCGTATTTACCTTTTACTATTTTATCAACCTTATCAATCGGACTACCTTTAAAATTCGCGATTTCTTCAACAGTATTCAAATTAAAACTTTGCTTAAATTGCTCAAATTCATAGTTACTTACTGGCTGGCGACCTAAACCTGCAGGCCAACTTTTCAAATCCAATACCGGATTATCAATATAAACACAATTGACTTTTTCAGGATTGACAACCGCCCAATTCAAAGCATACACAGCTCCACGGCTCATACCTTCTAATACAGCTTTTTTTGACAATCCTGCTTTTCGAAGCAAAGAATAGAAGTCATTCCAAATTGAAATAGCCTTTTCGTTTCCAAATAATTCAGCAACATCGCAATAAACAACATGAAAACCTTTTTCCAATAAAGCTATTTCTGTTTGTGGTTCGTGCCCCCAAAACCGAGCACGCCAAATCCACGGATGCCCTACAGCAGCACATTTTGGTTTTACTACTTTACAATCACGACCATCAATTTGAAAATCAGCACACTGATAACCGTGAAAAGATGTAATATTTTTCATAGACGGAAGTTTTTTGAAAATATCAAACTTTGAATCTGATTTTCGAGCTAAATACTTGTATAGATTTTGAGCTGTGATGGTTGCCCCAGCATTGTTTGGGTGAATTCTATCGGAAAACATTTCAGGATGATTTACTAACCACGAGTGAACATCGAGTAATTCAACTCCCATATTATATGCAACATTTTCAATGTGAGGTATAACTTGATTCTTTAAAACATGATCCCAAATACCGACTGTATCCTCAACAAATGAAACCACAGGTTGCATTAAAATAATGCGCGGATTAGATGGTATTTTTCTAAATTCGAGCACCATATCCCGACAATCTTGTTCAAATTCATTCAGGTAAATACGGTTTATCAGTTTACTATCGTTACCACCTAAATCGACAAATATAATATCAGGTTGAACAGCCAATGCTTGCCGAAATTCGGGTCTGTTCCAATAAGAGAAATCACCTTTTCGAAGCATAGTGCTGCTGCTAACTCCAAAGTTATAAACCTCATAACCGCTGCCTAACAATTGTTGTAACTGTGCTGGAAAAGAGTTTTGTTCTCGGTTTTCAATCAAAGCTCCATAAGTAATACTAGCACCTACAAAAACAATCTTTTTTACCGGAGCTTTATCTACAGCCCCGACATTAACAAAAACTAGAAACAAAAATGGTATGGTTAGAAATAATTTCTTCATTTTTGATAATTGTAATTAATTGATTTTAAACTTTGCGCATAGTTTTTGGTCAGATGAATGACTTCCTATTTTCAACTTATATTCACCTGAATAAAGTCTCATACCAGCCATTTCATCACTCCATTTAAGCAACGAATTTACGGGTATATCCATATTTACCATTTGGTTAGTTCCCTGCTCAATATTCAGACGGTTGAACTGACGCAACTCTTTCAAAGGCAATTTATCACCGTTCGGATACTGGATATAAGCTTGTACAATTTCGTCACCCGCCAGTTTTCCCTTATTTGAGACCTGCACTGAAAATTGAATGGTATCATTTTGAGAATAAGTTTTCAATGGTTTATTTTTCCAACTATAATTGAATTTTGTGTAACTCAATCCAAATCCAAATGGGTAAAGTACATCTCCTTTGTAATAACGGTAGGTACGATTAGACATGGAATAATCTTCCATAGCAGGCAAATCATTCGTGTTTTTGTAAAAGGTAACCGGAAGCCTACCAGAAGGGTTGTAATCTCCCATGAGAATATCGGCAATGGCTGTTCCCGCCGATTGACCTCCATACCATGCCTGAATAATAGCATCTGCATTTTCAGCTTCCCACTCAAATCCTACTGCACTTCCAGACATGCACACAAAAACAAGTGGCACACCCATAATTTTAATCTGCTTCATTAGTTCTGTTTGGACTTTTGGTAGTGAAATATTAGTGCGGTCACCGCCATAAAAACCATCGGGATTGTCATTACCAGCATCGCCCGACTCACCTTCCAAGCGAGGAGAAATACCTCCTACAAAAATCACTAAATCTGCTGATTTAACTGCTGACAATGCATCTTGGACTTCATCCGGTTTCGAAGTAATAAAATCAGTTCCTTTTTTATAAACTACCTCAATATTTTGTTTTGATTTCAATCCTACAAGAGGTGTTATCGTGTTTGATGGCTTTCCGTTGTAATTCCCGAGCAATGTTTCCTCATTATTTGCATTAGGACCAATTACGAGTATTCGTTTAAATTTGTTGGCAAGAGGCAAAATATTCTTGTTGTTTTTTAACAATACCATAGATTCACGAGCCATTTTCAACGCATGCAGCTGGTGTTCTTTACTCTCAAGATTTGAAATTGGGATATTATCAAAATGTCCATTTTTTTCAGCATCAAACATTCCTAAGCGAAATCGAATCGCAAATAATCGCTTCAATGAAATATCTATGTCCTTTTCTGTGATGCTTTTGTTCTTGATTGCTTCCATTAGTGCATGATAGGCCACCCCACATTCCAAATCAGTACCATGAAGAACTGCATCGGCTGCTGCATCAGCTGCATTAGCATGTGTTTTATGATTATTGTAAAAATCTTCAATGGCACCGCAATCGGAGGTAACATATCCTTTAAAATTCCACTGATTACGAAGAATGTTATTCATCAATAGGTCGTTACCACAGCATGGTTGACCCTGAAAACGATTATAGGCACACATAACACCCGACACTTTAGCATCGACAATTAATGACCGGAAAGCAGGAAGATAGGTGTCCCACAAATCGTATGGATCAACGGCTACATTAAACATATTCCGGCCCGGTTCCGGTCCACTATGTACGGCAAAGTGCTTGGCACAAGCAGAAACTTTCAGATAATTCGGATCATTTCCCTGCAACCCTTTTACGATTGCCGTTCCCATTCGGGCAGTCAGATAAGGGTCTTCTCCATACGTTTCTTGCCCGCGCCCCCAACGAGGATCTCGAAAAATATTGATGTTGGGCGTCCAAAAAGTGAGTCCGCGATATTGGGCTCCACCTTTTCCCGACCTGTTTGATTCATTGTAGATTGCACGCGCCTCGTCTGAAGTTATATCACCCATTTTTTTCAGGGCATCATCATCGAATGTTGCCGCTAAACCGATTGCCTGTGGAAATACGGTTACGTTAAATCCTGAACGACCAACGCCGTGCAAACATTCATTCCACCAGTTGTAGGCAGGAATCTTCAACCGTTTAATAGCAGGAGCATCGTTTAGCATTTGAGACGTTTTTTCCTCCAAAGTCATTCGCTCTATTAAATCATTTACCCTTACTTCAAGGGACAAAGAACTATTATTAAATGGAAAAGCGCCTTCATTATTCTGAGAATATGAAAACTGTAGAAAAACAAGTAATGTAGTTGAAATTAAATTTTTTCGTATTGAAAACATAGAAACACGTTTTTAAGAATTAATGAAGCTTTTATCAGTATTTTATTATTTTCTGTGTGCTTTTAAAATTATTTCCCTTCACAACAACCAGATAAACTCCTTGGTATAAGGACTGTAAAGAAAATCTGATTTGGTTACCGGAAACAAAAGAGCGACTCAATAACACTTCTCCCTGAAGATTTAATACTGTAACTTCCAGATGCTCAGAGCTCATTCTTAATGCCGTTGCATCAACAACGATATCTTCATTATGCAAAACGGTAGGATAAATCCGAACCAGAGTTGATTTTTTAGAAAATAAATTTTCTATACCTGTTTCAATAGGATTTGTTTTTAGAATAATATCGTCGATATAACCGCTAAAATCGCCCGTACTGGCTGGTTGATCGTAAGTTACAAGTATTTTGTCAATTGTTTTCCCGTTAAGCCATTGTCCCACATTGCAATTGGTTTGTGTCCATGTGTTTACCACGCCTCTGCCTTGCGAAGGTTTCATCGACGCACCATTTTCATCTTTCAAATCGAGTGTACTAAGTCTTGAACCATCCGTCATCAATAAATCAATAGCTACATATCTACCATTTTCATTCAACGGATAAGACCAATAACTCATGTGAAGGTCTGTTGCCACTGGAATATCAACATCAAATACCGTAAAACGACAATAAGAACTCGTTGTGGAATTATCGTTTCCGCTAAATTTAATTGAATATGAGCCGGAATGACTGACTCCGGATGAAGTAACTAAACAACTTGGAGATCCGCTCCCTCCTATCCCGAGCACATTTGATTTGGACTCCACACTGTTTGGGATAAGAATCACGGCATCGGAACCAATTTCCACGCTGGTTCTAAACCAATTGGGGCCAACAGAATACGGTATTGTTACGTTTGAGGTCAATGGGTCGAGTCCCTTAAAAACACGTGTTGCTTTACCCACCAATCGCAAATAGAAATCGGACGAAATGTAGGTGCCATCGGCGCTTGTTGTCAGAAAATACTGATTGGTTGGTTTAGCAAAATAGCTGTCGGCAGCTTTTATAATTGCCGTTCCTTCATCATATTCGTCGAACATAGCTACATACATGCTCGGTATTCCCATATTTTTAATATTGTAAACTTGTTGCCACAAAAGATCACCCTTTTTGCGTGGAATTTCATTTACTTTATTCGAGTTCCAGTTCGACCATGCAAAACCGGGAAATATTACGGGTTGGTAGTCAATATTGTTAGCTTTACAATAATTAAAATCAGGTTGCAAGTATGTAGTTTTGTATGTATTATTTACCACTGTACCTCTACCTACCGTCCACGGTGAAATCATATCAAAAGCTTTATAAACAGCTTCGTATCCCGAATAAGAATCATTAATTCCCAAACGCCAATCGGTAGGAACGCCTCCAATTACATAATATCCATTCTTTTTAAGCCACTTGATGATTGCAAGACTATTGGCAGGTAAGTTCTGGCGACTGGTAAAGCCAAATCCCCAAATGCAGACAACAGGCTTTCCGTTCTGAGTGGCATAATAAGGTGAATTCGTGATTTTTAAGTCCCTTACCATGTGATTCCAGTCATTTTTAAAATAGGTTGTATCATCAGCTCCCATATCGTACATAATATAGAAAAGCTTTTGGTACTTTTGCGCCGCCCGTTTCATTCGTGTAGCAATACTGTCTCTTCCTGTTCTGAATACGCCATCCTTTGTTTCGCCCAAAAAACGCTGTAACGCTAATCCATCAATTCCATAGGTTTGCATCCACTCGAAGTGTTTGTCCATAACTTCATTTTTATACGACGAAAACAGCTTTGATGGTTGCCCATCGCCTAAGTTTGCAAAACCGGTTTGGAATAAACTTCCCGAATCATATTCAGTAACATCAGGATAAATTTCGAAATTTAAATGTCCGGGTTCAGGGTACCCGGCATTTGACCGGTAAGTACCACCCGACCAATGAAACCATCTCTCGATGGCCGATCCATCGCCATAGCAATTAAACCAACCCTGATAACCACAAAACACCTTTCCTATCAGCGTATTATCCTGAGCCGAAAGTTTTGCTTGGGTTATAAAACTCATCATCAAAACCAACGACAACGAAATAAAAATTCTACGTTTAATGTTTTTCATTTTAATATATCTAAGGAGTTATTGCTTTCGAACCGGCACTTTTGAAGAAACAGTTTCTTCACCGCGCAGCATTTTACCAGCTTTACCGGCAAGCCACAAGTAGTAATCACTTCCAACATTTTCTTCAATTTTAATAAATTTACTTTCACCAACCGGAACTTTTGTTGCTGCCTTAAAAATAGCAGTTCCTTCGTCCATTTCATCGAACATGGCTATATAAAGCATTTTACAACCGGCTGTTAAAGCTCCTGATATTTGTTTCCAAAAGAATGAACCTCCGTTTCGTGCAATCTGAGTTGTGTTGTATCCTTTCATATTTCTCCACGAAAACCCCGGATAAACCAGCGGCGCATATTCAATTTTATGTTGCGTACACCATTTCAAATCTGTTTTTATCAATGGCAAAAACTCCTGATAGCGAACTTCATCGTAACGACCCACAAACCAAGGCATCAATATGTCACATTTTTTAATTACATCATGTAATCCTTTATCTTTTATCGCATCAGTTCCTAATTCGCGCCAGTGAGTTGGGACACCAATCATGACACTAAATCCACGTTTCTTTAAACCATCAATCAGCAGATTTGCATCTTCGAGACCGTAATTCCGACCATCGTTAAAACCCACACCCCAAATACATACCAAGGGTTTTCCGTTTTGATACAGATAAGTGGTACACTCCTTGCGGGCTTTCATGTCATATTTCAACGATAGACCGTCAATGTCAGCCAAAACAATCTTTGAGTCCCCAGCACGCATTCCACTCAAATCGTACATTAGGCAAATGGCACGATCATATTTTTTCGCAGCCGAAAATGCAGAATAAAGCACCGTATTGAAATGTTCCAATCCACTTTTATTCTTAATTTCGGCCACAAATCGTTGCATAAATACGCCGTCAATACCATATTCTTTCATCCATCGGAAGTGAGTTTCCACCGTAGATTTATCGTGTGAACTGAATATTTTGGCTACAGAACCGTTTTCAAACCTAAAATCCGTATTGTATGTTTTGCAGTATTCCGACACATCAGGCCATAAATCAATGTTACAGGTTCCTGGTTTAAAGCCATTCTTTCCTCCCAAATGATGCCAACCACGCCCTGCTCCATCTTCGGGAGTGTTAAACCAACCCTGATAGCCGGCCATTACCAAACCAGCATAAGCATCGTACTGTTTCTTTGCAGACAAAGCGCTTCCATAGCCGCACAAAAACAAACCAAGCACAAAAACTAACTTAACCTTCATAAACACAATCTTTTTATACCTAAGAAAAACTAAACCAACCAATTACTAATATTGTCTTATAAGACTTTCGAGATTACTAACTTTCACGAATGGAACAAAAGAAAAACCATATTCTACGGTTTGGCGCGTATCAATCTGATAAATACGATGAGGTTTTAGACCCCATGAGGTATCACCACCCAATCCCATCATTCTGTAATCTATAAATACATCTACCAACTTCTGTGGTACTGCATCGTAACTGTGTCGTTGGTCGTGTTTAGCGGATCTGAAATTTCCATCGTCTCTTTTTTCTCCACTATCAAAAGTCTCCAATGGATAGTTTGACACATTCATTTCCAGTTTTTTATCGGCAATTACCATCAATCCGCTTCCTGCAGTGTTGGTCAGGGTAAACCATTGAATGTCGGTGCGGTGATTATTCTCCTGCGGGCGAATATAAGGTTCGTATAAATCAGCCACTTTAGAAGTATATTTATTGACAAAACAACTGGTGTACCTGTCGATATAATTCTCTCCCGGACCACGACCATAATAAGTCAAATTCTCAAAATTTACAGGCAATTGCATACGCAAACCAATGCGAGGAATCATTTCTGTGTTTGAGTCATCCACTGAAATTTTGTTATTCACCTTTATCACGCCATTACTAAATACAGTATAAAAAATCTTCCAAACTGTATTTGTTTTAGGGTAATTGTAAGTGCAAGCCACGATGCTTTTCCCATTTTCGGTTATAACCTTAAAATCATCAGCAATTATATTTTGGTATGAGTTTTCTTTCCAAGAACGTAGTAACTGAGGTGTTTCAAAACCATAATCGTTGTCGATAGGCGCTCTCCAAAATGCCGGACGCGGACCAAACTGATTTAATATATATTCAGTTCCTTTGAAAATATACGAAACCAATAATCCTGTTTTTTTATCAAAAGTGGCTTTAAAATCTTTTCCTGATAAAACTACCCGATCAATACTTTCATCTAGAGTTGCAGGTGTATGATTTTTAGCATTTTCTTTTACTGCTTCCGATAATATAATCTGTTCACGTGCAATAACATGGCCTACAGGTAAAAACGGTTCTGCATCTCTTATCCTAACTTCAAAGTTTATGCGATAGTCATCAGCCTTTTTTAAGTTGGATGGCAATTTTATTAAACCTACTTTTTTCAGTTTCCTTGGCGCTAAATCAATTTTTAAAGTTCCTGTTTTGATGGTTTTTCCATTGGCTTTTACTGTATAAAAAAAGTCGTATTTATTTAGATTCGTAAAAAAGAAATCGTTACGAATATCTATCGTTGAGTTCTTTACATCAAAGTTCATAAACTTTACATTCTGATAAACTTTACCCATTTCTTTCGTCGATGGTTTGATCGATCTGTCCGGATATACCAGTCCATCGTTGCAGCCATTTCCAGCCGAAGGAGTTCCCTCTTCACCGTAATCTGCCCCATATTTCCAATATGAAATTCCGTTGCTATTGGTAGCTTTAAAACCCTGATCAACCCAATCCCAAACACAGCCACCCTGCAATATGTCGTATTTCTCAATCACATCCCAATAGTCCTGAAAATTTCCCAAACTATTTCCCATAGCATGAGCATATTCGCAAAGAATAAGCGGACGATCAGAGTTCGGATTTTTGGCATATTTTTCCAACTCATAAGTAATCGTGTACATTGGACAAAAAATATCCGAATTCCATTCCAGATTGGCTTGCTCGTATTGAATTGGTCTTGAAGGGTCTGCTTTCTTTATCCAACGGTATGTATCGTAAAAACATACGCCATTTCCTGCTTCGTTCCCCAACGACCAAATAATGACCGATGGATGATTCTTGTCACGTTCCACCATATTGCGGGTTCGTTCTAAATGCGCTTCCAGAAACAGTAAATTATTAGCCAGCGATCCACCTTTTTTAAGTTCGTAACCCATGCCATGCGATTCAATATTCGCTTCGTCGATAACATACATTCCATATTTATCACAGAGTTCGTAAAAAAGTTCCTGCTGTGGATAATGACAAGTACGGATGGTATTGATATTGAATTTTTTCCAAAGCTCAAAATCCTTTCTCATCAATTCCTCCGACACATAATGACCCATTGTTTCGCTGTGCTCGTGTACGTTTACGCCTTTCACCAAAATTGGCTGTCCGTTGACCAATAGCTGCTTATTCTTAATTTCAACGGTGCGAAAACCAACCCGATTAGTTACGGATTCTGCAATTTTACCATTTTCATCTTTCACGGAAATGAGTAACGTATAAAGGTTTGGAGTTTCAGCTGTCCATGCCACAACATTGGATATTCGTTTCTCAAAACTTACACAATTTGAACTATTTGCAATCTTCGAACTTACTTCTTCAGTCGCAATTATTTTTCCTGATTTATCAATCAATTTATACGAAACACGAAATTTCCGTTCCTGGTTAGTTGCATTATCCAACTGTACGGTTAATCCAAAAAGCCCGTTTTTGTATACAGAATCAAGTGGTGATTGCACAGTAAAATCAGCTATTCGAAGTTTCGGTTGCGCATACACATACACATCCCGTTCGAAACCAGACAAGCGCCACATATCCTGGCATTCAAGATAATTAGCATCCGAAAAACGATACGTTTGTACAGCGAGCAAATTTTTCCCGGCTTTAGCCATTTTTGTGATATTGAATCGGGCTGGAGTTTTACTCGCTTTAGTCATACCTACAAATTCACCATTCAGGTAAAAATAGGAGGCTCCTTTTATTCCCTCAGCACTAACGAAAATTTCTTTTCCCAGCCAATTCTGAGGAATATCAAATTCTCGACGGTAACTGCCTGTTGGATTCCATTCTTTAGGTACATAAGGAGCATTCGGCGCATTCCAAAAAGGCTTAAATCCATGCGATACAAATTCGTAGCCGATGTTTACAAAAACAGGAATTCCAAAACCTTGTAGTTCCCAATTTCCGGGAACATTTATATTTTTCCACTTACTTACATCTAAGTCCGGCTTAAAAAAATCAGTTGAACGTTCATTAAAATTTTCCGAATAATTAAATTTCCATATTCCGTTTAACAATAAATAATCGGCGTTATTTTGCAGATTATTCGCCAAAGCACTTTGTTCATCTTTGTACGATATGAAACTTGCTCTTGCCGGTTCTTTATTAATCCCTACCAGTTGTGGGTTTGTTATTTCAGTGTATCTATCAGTTTGAGCCATACACAAAAACACATAGACCACAAACACAGAAAGTATGCAATATCTTTTCATTAAAAACAGTTATCTTATTGTTATAATTTCAAATACATATTAAGTTGAAAATCAAGATAATGTGCGGTTTTATTTTAAAAAAAATGGTTATTTCTGCAGATACTAATTAAGAATCAATTTTACAGTTTTGGAGTTTAGTGCTGACTCAATACTAGCTAAATAGACTCCCGATTGCAAGGTGTCAAGCGAGTATTCCCTTTTGTTTTTACCTGAACCTGACATCACTGAGAATGAATTAATCAACACTCCTGATGTTGTGAATATTCTTACATTTAATGGCTTGAGTTCTACAATATCAGTTATTATTGTCAACTTTCTTCCAGATTGATAGGCAGTAATTTCCTTGTCAGATGTTGGTGTAGAAACATCTGTCAGGTCGCTGAAAGGTATGCTGTAAGATTGTTGACCTGAATTCAACTTATAATAAAACGCTACGCTGAAATTATACAATGGATATGGCTGATCGTAAATTACAGCACCTGAAGCATTTTTAGGTTCGTAGTTTGGACGCAATGTAGTTTGACCTGCATCACGAGGGAAAACGTAAGAACCGTCTGTATTTTTCTTGTCCAAATCCAGGTATTTGAAAAACGCCTGATAAGGGTCGCTGTCGCGAAGATTTCCACTACCACTGGTATGTTCGCCGGCGTAAATTACTTCTACATTTCCTTCCAACGAAGCGGTTGTAGTAATATATACACAATCATCTAGCACTGAAACTGCTGAAATAGTTCGTCTCGTACCGTTAACATAGATTTCGAAACCATAATCAGTCATTTTAGGAAGAATAGATTGATCTAAAACCAGTGGTAAATGTTTGACTAAAAATTTAATTTTTAATTTATTAGCTAACTCAGTTCTTGAAATTTCCATTGGCTGAAGCGGTTTAAAATCTTCGCCTAAGACTTTGGTCTGATAATAAACTTTTCCAAGCATTTCGCCGTACCAGCGATAGCCATTCGGATCGAGGTGACCGCCTCTATCGGTCATTGGATATATACCACCAGCACAAATAATGTCTGCGTTTTCGTTTGATGCCTCCAATTGAGCCATACCAATTGTTTGTTGTAAACCTTTCGTGTATTGTGCACCACATTGGTAGGTAATAAACAATGGTTTCTCTTCCTGTCCGTATCTGAACTGCGCTTCGGTTTGCATATTATTCTTCAACGTTATCATCAATGCTTTGTATGCATTTTTATCCGAAGTTGGCTTGCTGCCTAAGGTCAATCCTTCTTCATAACCCTGATAATTCCACTCTCCCTGCAAGAAAAAGATGGCCGGACACGACATGGTTATATTTGTATTTCGCGCTATTGCCGCTGAGTATTTTATTGAATTGGAATAATCATTATAAAGAGTTTTTGTTTGCGATTCTTTCGAAAGTTGTTCAATGGTCATACCGCTTGTACCAGCAGATGTCGCAAGAATTTTTTCGCCCGGCTGTTTTAATTGAATGTGGTTAACAGCTCCAAATAGTGGACATTCCGCAATAGTTCCTGCAGAGGTGCTCATAATACCTGTTTGATTTTTAAATGCATTTGATATTGTTCCCACCAGTGGTCTGAACGATGTAATGTCCGAGTTACCATAATTAATCCATATTTGATCGCCTAGCATGTAATTTCCTGCTATGTTTTCTGTTGATATTACCGGATACGCCTGATGACCAGTAGATAAACTCTGTCCATAAATTACAAAATGTTTGTAGTTTTCGGCAGGAGAGCCATCGGGATTGGTAGGTTTTCCCAACACCTCCGCAGCACCTGCATAGCATTTATTATTAGCAAATAAGCGCGGATTTCCGGCCTGATCGGTATTAATATTTAAAGATTGTAGATATTGAGCGTTACCTAGATTGATGCCTACCGATCCTGCTAAAAGTGGATAAATGTTTTTTGTTTCGTCCAACCTCCCGAAGAACGCAATTAGATCTAAAGCTATTGAATTATCAACCAAATAATTAAAATAATTATCACCTGAATAACATTCAGATGGTATAACGGTAGTTCCACCACTTCTTCCTATAATTGAATTTTTAATATTTAATGTAGTTGATGTAGGGGCAAATGAATAAACCAAATCGCTGTAAACCTTATTTTGCAAGGTCATGTTTCCTTCCAAAATGGTATTATAAATGTTCATTTTTCCATAGTAAGCAGTCAGCACTTTTATTCCAGCTCCATGATTGACAAAGCCGGCATTCGTGTTGTCATAAATAGTACAATTCACGATATTGGTAGTAGCTGTAGAATGTGATTTTGTAAAATAAAGCACTCCTCCATTTGACTGACTTGTAACTTGATTTTTCGTCATTGTACAATTTACAAATGAGATTGTATTATTTGTTGCAGAATCAGTCAAGCGAAAATAGGATACAGTCCCTCCATTCGTACCATTAGATATGTTTGATAGAAATGCACATGCAGTAAAACTTATATTGACATTCGGATTTTTAGTGTCATTCACATAAAGTACGCCTGCAATATTTCCTTTATTGTTTGAAAAAACGCATTTGTTACAAGTCAATCCGGTTGTAACATCAACTTTAAATACACCTCCTGTTGCTGTATTGTTGTAATTCGCAGAATTATTGTCAAATAGCACATTTTCACAACTTAATTCACCGCCATTTATATAGATAGCACCTCCACCTAGAAGAGCGTTATAACTCCCATTTTTGATTTGAAGATTTTTCAAAGTCAACGCAGCTCCTACATTTAACTGAAAAAAACGTGTAGATTGTTTTCCATTAAAACCATCTGTTGTTTTTGAAGTTCCTTCAATGGTTATCGCTTTATCAATGGCAAGCCCTGCTTTAGGGGTTGTTGTCAAAACAGGGTCAGCTGAAAAGTCAATTATTCCAACAACTTTAATAATATCTCCCGCAGCAGCTTTAGAATATGCATTTGACAATGTGGCAACAGGAGTTTCTTCCGTAAGCCCATCGTTGGTATCTACACCTGAAGTTGACAGATACACATTTTTTGCAGAAACTGAATTAAAAAGAGTGATAAAAATCAGAGATAAAAAAATTAATTTTTTCATGGTATTATTTCTATAATGTTCGATATTTTTTGGAGATGAATATATTAGGAAATTATCAATTTCTTGTTTATCTGTTTGTTTTCATAAATGACAGACACCAGATAAATTCCTTTTTTTAGACATTTTGTACTAATTCTTGATTGAGAATTGTACTCTAAAGTTTTCATGACTATCCGTCCATTCAAATCAGTTATATTTACGCTGTAATTCTTGAACGGAGCCTTTACAATTATAAAATCTTTAGCCGGATTCGGAATAATTTCAATCTGAAATGCATCAACTTTTATTGGCACTATACCTACTGTACCGTTTTCGCTAGTAACATTATAAACATTAAGTTCTGCTATTGACCAATACAGATTTTTCGATCCAGTTTGTTTAATCCGTATGCATTGCGTAGTGACAGACTGAAAGTTCATTTCTGTAGAACCATTGCTTCCCTTTCCTTTCAAAATTGGCTCTGACCAATCAGTACCATTATCAGACACCAACAACTCAAAGCTTTCCGGACCATCACCGGATGCCACCTGATATTCTAAAATTAGCTTATTAATTGTTAGTTTCTGCCCAAAATTCACCGTAAATGTTTGTCCAGGCACTTGAACTGCTTGTGTATCCCAACGTGTGGTTGAGTTCCCATCAATTGCTTTTGAAGCATTTGCATTGTTGTTCGAAGCACTTGTAATCCAGCCAGTTTGATTTACTTTTATAGTTGAGATTATAGTTACATCGGAAGTTCTTTCTACGGGAGTGACGACCAAATTGGTAACAGTTCCATTACTGATTGTACCTTGAACTGTTGTATTAAATGGGGCATTCAATTTAAAATCACCTTCCCAACCTCGGGGCCACGCAGGTAAAAGAGTAATTTTCTTTCCTTCTGTTTGCATTATCATCAATTGCAAACCGTGTTCTCCATTTCCGCCATTATCCTCATCAGGAGCATAATCATTTGCCTTTTCCCAAAAAGCTGGAAATTTCTGTCTCGGATCCTTTCTAGTCAAATTAAAATTTACATACTCTTTGGCAGTATTGGACAATCCTAACATTGCTGCTTGAATTGGATCTTGCGACCAACAACCTTTAAATGTCTGTTTTCTGGAATTAAAAGTATTGATTGCTAATTGCATATCTGGTTTTCCGTAACCATAAATACGGAATGGGTAAACAGAATAAAGTTCCGGATTTTCACTGTTACGAGATTGAATTGTTTGTGACCCCTCGTAAGGTAACAACACCTTAATGTCACCATTTAAACCACTGGGAAGTTCTGGAATTTCTGCTAGCAAACTCACCCATGCCGAACGGGTAGCGTTATCAACAAGTGTTTCGGGCAAAGCAATAAGTCTCGCCATCACAGCTCTTAATCCGGCAATATCCGGTGCTGGATTCTTTACTTTCCAATACATTTCGATAGAATTGTCAGGATCTAACAACATCTTTCCATTTGTATCTCTTGGAAAATGTTTATCGAAGAATGTTATTCCTGATTTAGCAATAGGCAATAATGTTTGCTCTGCAAATGTATTATCTTCAGTAAACTCATAATAATCTAGCATCATCATACTTAATTCAAGAATCGGAGTAAAATAATGCAAAGTCCAATCTTCTTTAACTTCAGGTCCTGCATATGGAATACCACCCCAAAAAGGTGCTGTTTCGGCAAAATATGAACCTTCATGATTATAATATGTCTTTACTTGAGCAGCATTTGCAGGTAAAATTTTTACATACATATCAAAAAGAGGTTTCATAATATCGAAATCGCCTGCTGCCAGACGAGGCCAATACATGGCGCGTGTATTCTGAAACCAATACTGTCCACCCCAGGTTCTGTAATCTGCATTAACCGAAGACGTCGTACCATTTCCATTGTCTAAAGTAGGATTATCAACAACGAATATTGATCCATTGAACTTAATCGGATATGCACCACGACCACCGCAAGCCGTAACAAAACGCTGAAGGACATAGCCTTTGGTTATATTTGTTGCAGCAGCATCGCCACGCACAAAAACCCAACTCCTATGCCAAAAGTCACTCCACCAGTTTTGATGAGCAGTACGTGTAGTTTCCAAATCAAGTCCTTCAATTTGCGTTACATTTTGATTTAAGTTAGTTTTCCATTGGCTTGAAGTTAAAGTAGTAGTGGTTAATGGATAAATTGATACCAAATGAGCTGTAGAAGCAGTTGAAGATTCCAAAACAGTACTACTTTTCGAAACTAGATCAGTCCCTTTTATTGCTGCTCCAAAAATTACTTTCGACAGGTTTTGATTAGATGTAATATTTCTGTGATACCAAAGTATCTTGTTCGTTTCGGTGGAACTTATTACATCTGCGGAAATTCCGTTTTGACTTGTTGTTCTCCAATTTTCCAAAGATACAGTCATCTTTGTAGATTGATCGCTTGTAGATTCAACCCGGATTACAGGATTGTTGGCATCTACCCAAACTCTGAACGTTGTATTATTTTCAGTAATTTGAATTTCTCCAGTTCTCAGTTTCAAAACTTGTAAGAAAGGTGTAACAGTTGGTACAGGGTTTAACGAAACTCTCACCTTTCCAAGTTTCAACAACCCCCAGCTACCATAATTATCTTCGCTCCAAGCATCGGTTTTGCTAATATAAAATACTAAATCACCATTAGCTTCAACCCACACATTTAGACCAATATCACCATTTCCTATGGGCATAGACTCAGCAGAAGTTGGTCCGGGAGTTGTCCAAGTAACATTATTGGAATCTAACAAATCGTCAACATTAGCTGCTTCAATGTTATTACTAAACATTGAAACAATCAATAGTAGGATTACATTATATTTAAAGACTGGTTTCGTTTTTCTAGAGAACATGTGGTTTTTCATTGCTTAATTATGCTTTTTGTAAATTTTAAGATTACAATTAACAGCGTCACTGCTTCACATTCTGTTTACACAAATATATCTGAACAGTATTAATGGCTTTATTATTTCATTTCCAATAAATGATTTTCTTTTCACCGGAATATTTCACTTTAACAATATTATTCTTAGTGTCGTCAAGTGAAACACCATGATTCAGACTAACAAATACAATATTAAAAGTACGTTCATGCAGCATACCAGGGAATTTACCTTGGCGCTTCTCAATAGTCAGTGTTTTTGTTTTCTCATTCCAACGAATAGGGATTAACGAATATATTCCTTTTTCGTAATTATAATTATCATTTTCATCTTCGTAAAGTACGAAATCTGCATTAGCTCCCGTATAAATTCTTAATTCAATTGGATCGGCTTTTTTCTCTGTTGCATATTGCATGGTTGGTCCCATTGGGATAATTGATCCAGCTTTTATATAAAGAGGTAAAATATCTATTGGTGTCTGTCGAGAAATCATTCTGCCGCCACTGATTTTTTCACCTGTCCAGAAGTCAAACCAGGTTTGTGACTCAGGCAAATATACATTTGTCGACTTTATTGTTCTAAAATCACTTTTACCAAACTCTCCTTTCATTTCGGTATACTGAGGCTCTGTAACCGGGGTTACTAATATTGATTTACCAAACATATATTGATTGTCAATATTCAAAGCTGTGGTATCATTTGGAAAATCCATCACCAAGCCACGCATCATCGATGCACCTTTAGAAGTCACACTCCAGGCTTGTGAATAAATGTAGGGCAATAAACGATATCTTAAATTGATAAACTTTTCCTGAACATCGTACGCCCAATAACCTTTTTTCCCAAATTGATATATTTCGCGCGGAGTGGATGAACCATGAGAACGGAACAATGGACAAAATGCACCAAACTGAAACCAGCGAACATACAATTCCTGATAAGTTGTATCAGCATTTCCATGCGGATATAAGTCTTTTGATAGTCCAAAGCCACCAATATCAGTAGTCCAATATGGTATTCCTGAAAGACTAAAATTGATACCTCCTGAAATTTGATTATGCAAGACATCCCATCTACCTTCAATATCACCTGACCACGTAGAAGCACCATAATGCTGCTGTCCGGTAAAAGCCGAACGTGTTAAAATAAACACACGTTTATCGGAGCTTGCTTTACGCTGATTTTCATAAACTCCCTTATTTGTTTGAAGTGGAAATGCATTTGCAACTCGTTTAAAACTTCCTAAAGCAGTTTGCGTTGAATCGACCTTACTCTGTCTACCAATCTGTTCCGGCTCTGTTGCATCCAACCACCATGCATCCATCCCTATCGAGAAAAGATTTTTATTCATATATTTCCAGTATATGTCACGTGCTTTAGGGTTGAATGCATCATACACTTTTATGTTTTCATCGTTCGACCATGTAGGAAAATCATAAAGCATATTATTCATTTTCAGTTCTTTGTATATAGCCGTATTCTCACCGAAAGTTGGCCAAACAGAAATCATAATATGTGCATTATTCTTATGAATTTTATCTATCATTCCTTTGGGATCAACAAAAGCAGGATTTCCAAATTCAGTAGAGTTCCAGTCACGTTCTTCCATTCCCCAATATCTCCAGTCTTGTACAATATTATCCAATGGAATTTTCAGACTACGATATTTTTCAACCACATTTACTATCTCATCCGAACTTACATAACGTTCACGACATTGCCAGAGTCCAAAAGCCCATTTACCATACATGGGAGAAGCACCTGTCAAATTTCGATAAGCTGCTATAGTTCCATCTGCTGATTCACCATAAACGAAATAATAATCAATACAATCACCAATTTCAGATTCAAACGAAGCACCATTACTATTATCGGTAAATGTGGTTACAGAATAATTATCCCACAACACGCCATACCCTTTTGAAGAAAGTAAAAAAGGATTTGCAACCAACGTATTTCTTTGTTTCAATAAAACAGAATGATTTCTGAAATTGATAATTCCACGTTGATCTTGTCCTAAACCATAAACTGCCTCAGTTTTTTCAAGTTTAAATTGTTGCTTAACTTTATATGATTTTTCATTTACATCTGATGTTGGAACAAAAGCCGATTCATTAGCTAATTCATCTAATAGAAGCCTGTTACTTAAATCAAAAAAACTGACAATACCTGTTCGTTTGTTTATTACAATTTTGAGCTTTGGTGTTGTCAATATAAATTGATTTTGAGTCTCCTTATTTTTTAAACCGACACCTCCCTGTGGTAAAATTACTGACAAACTATTTTTATCAAGCTGTTTATTTACAGGCAATTTAATCACTCTAACAATTCGTTGTCCATAAGTTTCGAACTTAAGATTCACATTACCTATCGATACGGAAAATACCGATTTATTATCCAAAGTAGCTGCATTTACAGCAAACAACTCTGAGAGAAATATCAACACAATTAAAAAATACCGTGAAATTTTCATACTAATTATTTATTATACACCTCGTTAACAGTTCGTTTGAGAAAATAATTTAAAAGCTGTAAAAAATCAAACAAAATTTTGACTAATTCAATCAATAGACTGAGCTGAAGGAGGAGCATCGTTTTGCGTACTTCCCCACTTATAATTTGGATTCTTTCCCATTACAAGAATCAATTTCCCGCCATTTTCAATATCCGAATGATTGAACCATGGTTTTGTCCATTTTTTACCATTCAAAATTGCCGATTGTATATATTTATTTTGGGAAGAATAATTCTTAGCTTCTACTTCAAAAAATTTATTATTAGCAAGCTGTATTTTACTATCTTTAAAAATTGGACTTCCGATATTATAGGTTGAAGATCCTGGAGTTACTGGGTAAAAACCTATGGAAGAGAATACTACGAAAGCTGTCATTCCACCACCATCTTCATCACCAGGAACGCCCATTAAATCATTGCGGAACCAATATTTCAATAGTTGCCGGATACGTTTCTGCGTTTTCCATGGCTGACCAGCATAGTTATAGAGGTACGGAATATGAAACGATGGTTCATTCGCCATTGTGAATTGACCAACGCTTCCAGTATTATCAGGTAAATTAGTGTAAAATTCAAACTTACTTTTTCCAAGCGGCTCTCTGAATGTCGCATCCAAATTATTTACAAATTTTTCTTTACCACCCATTAATTGAATTAAATCTGCCACATTGTGTTGGACATCCCAACGAAAAGTCCAACCATTATTTTCATCATAATACTCTCTGGCTCCAGGACCACCTGAGAAACGATAATCAAACGGTTGAATGAAATTTCCATCTGCATCTTTGGGGTGAAAAAATGAAGTTCCAGGATTAAAGATGTTCCTGTAATTATAAGAGCCTTTCAAAAAATGAGTGTATTCGTCAGTCTTATTTAGCGATTTCGCTATTTGGGACAAACACCACATATCATAGCAATTACCTAATGTAACAGCTACAGGCTGACGCTTTTCCCAAGAACTAACATCCTTACAGGTTTCCTTTTCACCTGGCTTTAACGATGGGAAATATCCTTTTTCGTTATAAAACATATCTAATTCATTCGCAATAACTTTAGTCCATGGCAGAAGTGATTTTTCAGTAATTGCACCTTTACATGCATTGTATGCAGCTTCTAGATCAAAACCACGCAACCCTTTATTATAAGCATCGGAAATAATTGCCACTGCATGATTTCCATTCATTCGATGGCTATCACCTGTAACTTCAGGGAAAGTTGGCATCCAACCTTTAGGTGATTGTTCTGACATGCGAATGTAAGATTGTATCATGTCTACTTCCATTTCGGGTTCAATTAAAACCCGTAATGGATGAGTAGCACGGTAGGTATCCCAAACCCAGTCATCTGTATAAAATGGCTTGCCATCATCATCGTGAATTTTCTGATCGAAAGCACTGTAATATCGACCATTTTCACTGATATTGATCATTCGTTCGTAAGTGCGGTAAAGCGAAGTATAGAATACAATTTTTTCATTTTCAGACCCTCCGGCAATTTGTATTTTTCCAAGCTTTTCATTCCAGATTTTACGACCTGTTTCAGCAATCTGATTTAGATTATAAGTTCTGATTTCACGTTTCAGATTTAACCTTGCCTGCTCAGTACTGATAAATGAAATTCCATATCGCAAGTTTATTTTGTTGATTGACTTTCCAAAATTTAAAACAATTGCTTTATTGCGTCCTTCAACTTTTTGAATTGAATACGAGGTTTTACCATCTACCAATGTTCCAACAGATACCGGGTTTTGTTCTGATTCTAAATACAAATAAATCTTAGTAGGGCCTCCATCAATCAACTGATATCCACTAACTCCATCTCCATCTGTTTTTAAAAAACCATTTTCCACATTTAAAATAATATAATTAGTTTCCTGTTTCCCGAAAACAAAAGAATACAAACCTGATTGATGAGATGGAGCATAATCAACAGCAATTTTTGCATCATCCAAATACACAGAATAGCGATAAGGAAACGTTTTTTCCAAATCATAAGAATACGAGCAAATTGGAACTAACGATGATTCCGAACCTTGTTCCGGACTAATATTAAATGCAGAGCTACCGCGATGACTCGTTACCGCAACAGGCAATCCCTTTAGCATATCTGTTGTATAATCTTCACGCTCGGGGTAGACACGTAACATACTGTTTGGCAAATGGACAGTAGGATATGTTGGCACTAATAAATGACTGATATTACCAATATATGGATTGACGTAATCTACAGGCTGTTTACCTGCAACTTTCCCTAGCGGAGATAATACAATCAATAAAACAGCAATAGTCAATATAATACTTCTAGAAAAAAGTCTCATTATTCGTTACTTTAATTATCGTGATACAGACGAAAGCATTTGCTTCAAATAGTCAGTACTGTTTGATTCAAAGCGCACATTCAAGTTCCAATTCCCCTCGCCAGAACCGCGAACAACTTTTAGCAGTATATGATTCCAACCTTTTTCCAGCGGAAGATTCTCTATTTTATTTCCATCAACATTAAATTTATCAGTCACATTTTTAGTAAAACGGTTTCCATTAATATAGAGAGCATACCCATTTTCCGCCCCAATAATCATATCCAGTTTTGGCATATCCGGTTCGGCTAATAAATTCACCAATGAACGTGGGCTAAACAACCAAAAACTCATATAAACGGCTGCATTTTCATTACTTCCCGAAATTTGTGCATTCCGTATATTGAAAACATTATTTTTGTTTGCTTTTACAAGAACCCAATGTTTATCGTCAGTAGAAGATCCTAACTGTGGATTCAGTTCATTTTCTTTCTCCGTAAAATTGTATTCCAACATTTCAACCGTATTTTTTGATTCGGTATTAAATGCTCCGCAAATTAAAGCAGTCTGTAATTTTCCGGTTTCATCGAGCGCTTTCATATTAGAAGTAACGTTGCCATTGAATTGGGCACCAAGGTTTGAGAGCATTATCCTAACAATAATGTCACTTTCCTGACGAATATCTTTAAAATCGAGTGAAGAAACAATGATGTCAGATGAATTATAATTTGCACAAGCTACCACTATTTTTGAACCTTTAGTTTCTGATTCGCTGCGATAGACGTTAGCCGTTTTAGTAGTTTCTGCATTATAATTCCAGCATTGCCATTCAGTACCGCAAGCTTCCAGATAAGTTTGTGATTTATCAGCAAATTCTCCCGTTAAACCATAATTCATAGCCGTTTTACCACGCGTCAATAGTTCCGAGAAATAAAAATCGGCATGATTCAGTCCTTGTAACATTGGAACATCTTTAGCCTTAAGAAAAGAGGTCGCTCTACGTTCAGAAAGTTCAAGCTTATAGGGTAAAATTTTATTTAATTCATTGACCGACTTTGCATCAACACCCCACACTAACACGCGAACTCCAATGGCAATAGCGTTTTTTACTTCAGCAAGTAGTTTACTATCGGTTGGAGGATTTATTCCATCAATAATAATCATCGATTTAGCCGTTAGTTTCATTTTCTCACTAATTTTCAATCCTAGTTGAGTAAGATCCTGCTTTAATGTTGATGTGCTGGAGCCAAATATTTTAATATTATCTCTTACTGCAATTTTAAATTTAGCTGATTCAAGAGGTTTTCTTACGATATTGTAAGGTTGTATTGTGTCCGAATTTGCAGCCTGAATGGCATCAAACATTGGCCATGTACGATAAAGCGGCAACGAATTATCATATCCGGGATTCAATGTCGTTGTGTAAGCTCCCAATCGTTCGGGTTGCATTCCTGGCTTGCCCTCTTCAAAGCCAAAAAAGATTCCATCTTCTGGTTTCGGAGCATTTGAAACATCCTTTAAACCTAACGGCAACGGTTGCAAAGCATACCATACTAAATTAAATACACTGGCGTAAGATGCTCCAAGACTTCGTTGCATTTTTATCAGATTATAACTTTCCTGCGCTATGCCTTCCATACGTCCCAACATGCTTTCGTAGGCACGGTTTCCGTTCACTTTCGAAACCTGCTTGGGTGTTCCGTAATAGGCCATACTAGTTTCGCCAACTCCCCAAACCTTACCTTGCGACGACCAATGTTTAAGCGTGTTTTCATCGCCATAATGCCCAATTATTATTGGCAAATCAGTAGGACGATCCGTTTCTCCATCGCCCGAAATCCACGAACGTGTGGGATCCAATTCTTTTACAATTGCAACCCAACGGTTAATTTCCAATAATTGTTTTTGAATAAGCGATTCAGGAGCCTTAAACACGTGCATCGCCACGGGTACTGTTTCGTTGCACACGCTCCAGCCAAATACCGAAGGATGATTTTTATCTCTGTTTATCAGTTTACGCAAGTGCGACTCGCAACTTACCCAATACGCATCGTTATCTATTTTTGGTCCGCCATCGCTCGACCAAATACCAGTTTCGTCCAGAACACATATTCCCATTTCGTCAGCCATATCCAGATAAAAGCGAGGAAATGGTTGCGCGTGCAAACGAACTGCATTGGCATTGGCATCCTTTAGCATATTAAACCAAGCCCATGCATATCGACGCGTCATTTGAGGAACACCCGTAAAATGCCACGAATCACCTTTCAATGTAATTGGATTGCCATTAAGCAACAATTTTTCATTATCTGTTGTAAATTGTCGCCAACCGAATCTCTCTACCTTTTTATCTACGCAAACTTTATTATCGATAATGCTAATTTCAGCTCCGTAAAGATTTGGAGTAGTAGGAGTCCAAAATTCCAGTTTACTATCAAGTGTTTGCTCAATTGTAAGTTTAGCGGTTGAATTGGGCGAAATTGTAACTTGCTTAGGAGGAAAACTAAACGATGGTTGCACTTCGTATCGCCCGGTTTGTACCGGAATTTCCGACAATTGTTTTCCAGCTAAATTTACCCATTTTTTCACTTTTCCATTAAGCGTAATTTCCTTTGTTTGCGTTGTATTATTCTGAATACTAACAACTAGTTTCAAGGTGTTATTTTTCACATCGGGCTGAACAAATAGATCGCTCACGTTTACTTTAGGATAAGCAAATAAATATACATCTTGCCAGATACCAGCCATTTCCGTTCCCCACATCGATCCGCCAACATAGGTGCGACGACCATATTTTCCCTGCTCATCAAACAAGTTCGGTTTAGCAACACCGACTAATATTTCATTTTTTTTGCCAGCTTGTAAATATGAAGTCACATCGACTTCTAGCGGTAAAAAAAGCTCAAAGTTTTCAGCAACTAACTTGCCATTCACATATATTTGAACCTTGCCTATTATACCTTCGAAATGTAAAATCAGTTGTTTATCCTTCCAATCAGCTGGGATGTCAACTGACTTTTGCATCCAACCAATTTTTGCATCTTTCCATTTTTGGGGATATGATGGATAAGTTACAAAATCCCCTCCTTGCTTATCAGTAAAATCATTTACATTCCAAGGCGATGGAATCTTAATGTCAGTTGATTCCCATTCAAAGTGAGCAGGATAGTTGAAATCCTGTGCAGAGACATTATACAAAGGCATAAACTTCCATTTTCCATTTATACATATTTCGCTGCGCAACGGTTTTTCAATGTCCTTCACCAATCCTTGCATTGGATTAAAAACATGCTTATATTCTATTGATTTAACGGATTGTACTGCTAAAATCATAAAAATAATTAGCACACTTTTACTTACTGACAAGATATTTTTCATTATTCCTTTTTGTTATTCAATTATCATTTTCAATAATTTCTATCTGAACAGTTTGCAGTATTTTGTTCAGATAGAAACTAAACTATATTTTATTATCAATTCGTTTTAACCACTTTACAAGCCTTTTTGTGTCCATCCTGCTCTACTGAAAGAATATATACGCCGTTAGCTATGTCGGACAAACCATCCAATAAGTAAGTATGGCTAGCTCCTTCCGGATGGCAATTTTTGATCATTAAAACCTGACCTTGTGAGTTTACAAGAGTCATTTTGATGTCAGATAAACTTTCAGTTTCAATTTTAACTCTTAGCTTATCTGTAAATGGGTTATCCAACACTTGAATAGAACTCTGCACCGACAAATCATTAATACCATTTGGCTCACCTTGGACTAAATCGAAAAAAGTATTGACTTTAAATCCTTCCAGTTTGCAACTGAACATGTTTCCAGCTATATCTTGAAGCCAAACACATTCAACCCCAACACTCAAATTCACATAGCCTGAAAATACTTTTTCCCATTCTCCCCAACCCGAAGAACTGATACGGTAAACATCATTTAAGGCATTTATTCCCCAAACTTCGTTAGCTCCGGCATCAATTTTTGTAAGATTAAATGGATTGTCAATAATTGCCCAATCGGATTTTGTTTGTATTGAAAATCTCACCAAATTACCGCTGGCGTTGAAGCCCCACACAAATGAGTCATCGGCAGTAATTGTTTTCATGGTTCCGCCTGTAATCAATGTCCACGATTTTTTTCCGCTTAAATCTTTATAATAGACATTTCCTGCTGCATCAATTCCAAAAACTTCTTTCAAGGTAGTAGCAACAGCTACTACTGAAATTGCATCCGCTTTGGTCTGCCACGAACTACTGTTTTCGGTGGATTGGTTCGGACTAAGATTACATGAAATTGTTCTATTTCCAGAAGAGATACCCCATGCACTATATCCACCTAACGATAAACTTTTTACAACCATGTTAGTTGCTTTTGCGGCTTTCCAATTATTGGCAGGAATGCCATCTGCTTCGTGACAATATACTTTGCCTGCATCAGTCACACCCCACACATCATAAAATCCGACAGAAAAATCTTTAAACTTTGATGCGGGTGTACCTTGATTTACAATAGCACCCACTTTATGTAAAGGACGGAAGATATCCAGATCGACAGACAAATCTGCATCAATCATATCTTTATCGAGATTTTTATACCAATGTAAACGATAGGTGCCACCTTTGTTCCCCGTTGATAAAGAAGAGTATTCGTCGCATCCTTCGGCTTCAAGTAAAATTGATTCTGAATTACGATCGCTGTATTCTCTAATCAAAGACAAAAACTGGTTCGGATATTTGTGCTCCGGATTTTCACTCCGGCAAAAGATAGAACCCTCGTACCAATCCCACCAACTTTCCATAACCAACCATTCGGCTTTTTGACTAACTGCATTTTTGTAGATTGAACGAATGATTGGATCACCTGTTGATAACAAAGAAGATATGTGATAATCGTTCGTATTATTGCTGTGAGTTCCGGTGTTTGTTTCAGGGTTCCAATCATTCAACCAAACATCCCTCATTGGAAGCCTGCCACCATTTAAGGCAAATGCAAATTTCCGTCCGTTAATTTCAACCATCTGAGTAACATTTTGTCCCCAGACAAACCAGCCTTGCTTTCCCCATGCTAATGCCGTGGTTCGGGGATCACGGCTCATAAAAGTTCCATCCAACACCCAGGCAACATTCAGATTGAACTCTGATTTCATTTTACCTTCTATGTATTTTAAAAATTCATAGATTTTTGAATCGGATATTGCATAATCGTAATTTGCATTTGCCGACCATAATTGAATTGGAACTGTACCCGGAGTTACCTGAAAAAGCATTTCAGCCGGAATTGTATTATACCATTTTTTAAAAACATAATTCCAAAGGAATTCCTGACAAGCTACATCTCCCCAATTCATCGTTTTCTTTAAATATTCTTTGCACGCAAGTGGAAAAACAGCATTGTCCGAGAAAAATGCAAATTTTATATTATTCTTTGCAAACTCATTTCTGTTTATAGCATCAACCAATTTTTTGTTTTGCATACAACCCATACCACCAATTCCGGGTTGATATCCGCGGTCTTCAATCTGATAATTTGTATCTAATTCGCCTCGTCCGTGAGCAAAAATTACAGCCACTTTTGACTCTACATATTCCTGAACAAGTATATCTTGCGCTTCATCGCTAATTGGCCAGGAATAGGCATAGATTTGTTGTTTGTACCACGATAGCATTTGCTTACGCGAATACTGTTTATTGTTAATATCTGTCCACATAGCTTCATCGCCAGTATCACCACCTTTGGCTAAATATGCCGTACCAAAACTAACACCACCAATGGGAGCCATTAATGGTTTGTTGCTAAAATTCATCGTATAGTTAATATCATCGGCTACAACAGTCGAAGATGTATTCGTGCTTTTGCGGATAAAAATCATATCGCAGTTCACATCTCCCGTTTCAAAAATTAATCGCACATTGTAATATCCTTCGGTAAGTTGCTTTGTACCAAGATGAACTAATTCAAATTCATTTAGAGCATTCGAAGGGACATTCACACCTGATTTTAAATCAGTTCCATTCAATTGGAGTTTTACTGTTTTTCCTTCACTTTTAGCTACTGCCCTTGTTGTAAACCGATAAGTTCCGGCAGATAGCCAAACTTTATCAAACTGAATCCAGGCTTCTTTTTGTGTATTCCCTACATACCAGTTATTTTTTGAAATTTCGGATCGAAGTGTTTGATGCTGTGTAATTATGATACAGATGAGTATGCAGAATAGATTTTTTTTCATTACCGAATTTGTATGACTTTTTATTGCGTATTATAAAAAAAGATTTTTCACTAATTTGTATTATGAATTAGCATAGAAAATGATTGAAAAAAGATTCTTTATGCCTTTTACTAGGCATAAAGAATCAATCCTTAAAAAACTAATTAACTATTATTTTCGATACCTTTTTATTTGAACCAGACTCAAGTTGCACCAGGTACAAACCTGATTTTACACTCAATGAAGCTTCTCCATTTACAGTAAAATGACCAACCAATACGCCTGATACGTTATAAACTTTAGCCGACGCATTTTCAGCCTGAATACGAATCAGACCTTTTGATGTTGACACAAGTGTATTGGGCATTTGATTTTCATTTAAACCAGTAGTACTAAAGCTAAAGAACTCAACTGCACCAGCCGAACATAAAGCTTCCCCTGTGCGGGTTTTTCCTAATTGATCTACTATCGTTTCTGGAGTCACACTCTCCATTTTACCATAACTATAAGCTAATGAACCAGTTGTTAACATAAAATAATTATTATTCGCAAATTCGCCCAAACCGGCAACAGACTCATCGGTGCTAGCTTTCATATTGTTTACGTTGCTCCCAACAGCAACAAAAGTTGAAGGATCTAATGTGCCACCATTATTTGTAACATTTCCAACTATTGAATTTTGGATAGTTAGCGAAGTTGGGACGTCAGTAAAGCTTATATCATAAAATTGTCCATCGGCAGCAACATTACCTTCGATAACCGAATTTTTAATATTAACAGCCATTTTATTACCAATAAATCTGAATCCGGGGCAATTTCCACCATTATCGCCACCCACGTTTCCTGAAATAGTAACATTATTGAAGTTAAATGTTGCATTATTAGTTGCACCACCATCTGCAAACAATACACCACCCCCACCGGTAAGATTATTGTTTTGCGCAAAAGTTGAATTGTTGATAGTTAATGAACCATGATTAGTATCTCCACCCTCAGGAATAAATCCAATTACTCCTCCGTGACTTCCAGCCAAATTATTCACAAAGGCGCAACGATCGATAGTTAATTTATCTGGCAAGCCATAGGTTACATACCAAATAGCGCCTCCTCTATTACCAGCCTCATTGCCTGTAAACAAGCAATCCTGGATCTTTACATCGCGCTCAAAACCCAAAGGAAAAACCAATGCTCCACCATCACCACCATAACCTTTTGTAAAAGTTAAGTTCTTCAGAGTGATTGCGCTCTTAATTTCGAAAAAATAGAATGCATTGTCTCCATCCAACACTGCTTTAGTTGATCCAACACTCTGAATGGTCAGCCCAGTCTTTTCAATAGTAAGAAAATTCTCAAAAAGAAATGTTCCATCTAATTTAATTACATCGCCAGCTTCAGCCAAAGCATAAGCCTGAGGGATTGTTTTAACCGAATTCTCGATTGTAAGACCGTCTTTGGTATCATCCCCGATAGCTGCATTTGCGAAAATTTCTTTTGCCGAAATAGTAAAGCTTGATAAGCAAAGTACATTCGCCATCAAAAAAAGAGTAATTTTTTTTGTTTTCATAATAAAAATAATTTAAAGAATTAATAATTAACTTTGAGTAAATTCAGGAGAGAGAAAAGAATCTCTCTCCTATATAAATTTATGGAATTTTAATCTCCTTGATTTCAGAATAATTATATTTTTTAGCGATCGGGTCATCTACTCTTGCTCCAACCCGCATATAATAAGTACGCCCTCTTTTTAGTTCTATCACTTTAAATGTATACTCTTCCATATAAATCAATTCATTTATTGTATTTGATAATTCGATTTTTTGCGTTGAGTAATCCTGAATCTTTGCCCCATCTCCTACAAAATGAGTATTATTAACAAATACTTTTGCATCTAAAACCTTATGCATATTAGTTTCACTCGTAATATTAAATTTGACAGTGAATGTTGTATCCACAATTTGTAAATCAATAATATTTAAATGCAGATAGGGTTCTACCACAAAATCGTGTGTTGTAACACCATTAATATCAACTTCAACTGTATCTGTCAACGGAATAAATGGACCGTTTTCAGCAGTAATTCTATAATGACCTTTGAATAATTTTGAGTTAAAATAAGTTCCATCCTGTTTATTTCCAAAATATTGAGGCGTCGGGGTATCACTCCAGCTAAGTTCTTCTAATTTAATGCGTAAGGCGCCTGTCTCAGTAATCAATGGTTCGCCAGTATATTTATCTATTATTGTCCCCTTTAAGGTTGCATCCGGCTCTGCATAATTGTCTATTTCGGACAAACATGAATAGTTTGACACAATAAGCAGTATCCCTATTAATAGTTTAATGATATTTTTCATTCTAATTTTTAATTTTAATATTAATATAATGGATTGTTAGGCAATAAATTAGGATTTTTCCCAATTTCGCCTCCAGGTATTGGTTCGTAATACTGCTGTAGGCCGAAGGTATAACGTGCTTTATGAAATTCTAAATCCTTTTTGAAAATGTATTTACCTTCTTTAATCAAATAATAAGGATATAGCGCATTATATTGATGATCGTAGATTTCCTTATCAGCAATTCTCCATCTTCTTAAATCCCACCATGTTTGATTTTCAAAAGCAAGTTCACGACGACGTTCCAATCGGATTTCCTCAATTGTAAGCTCATTGGTAGTAAATAATTTGTCTCCTCCACGTTCACGTATTGCATTTATTTGTGTCAAAGCATCGGCCTTCATTTCGTCGGTACCCAATTCATAGGCAGCCTCGGCACGGTTTAACAAAACTTCGGCATAACGTAAATCAATCCAGTGTTGTGTAGATTTCCAAAGGTTTACATCCGTTAAAGGCATTTTATAATTCATATATTTTCTCATGAAAAGACCAGTTCTTGTATAGTCCGAACTTCCCATTCCACTCAAGCCCATAATTCGATATTCTTTTCCAGTCGTTTTATCTTTATACACTTGGAGGGTACTTGTAGCAGTTCTTGGCACTGCAGTTGCAGTATATGTTGTAGTGTAAATTCCCGCCTGTACATCTATTTCAGCTCCCCGGAATACTTCTCCTGGGAAAAAAGCAATTGCTCGTTGCCTTGGAGCCAGAGTAGCTAATAAGTCCGATCTTTTGTCGAAACGAATCGGTTGTCCGTTGTCATCATTCACTTTTATTTCACCAAATAACTCGATAATATCCAAAGTAGGAGTCATACATGAACCATATGTATTTGTCATCTGGCGTGGTGAATTTAGCGCATCCCAGCTATGACGCGAGTCTTCTACATTATCCATATATACATAATCCTTTATAAAGATATTTTCGGTACTCGCCTTATCTAAAAAAAGATCAACATAGTTCTGTACTTTATCAGTGTTTGTGTTATAAAGGTGGTATTTGCCTTCCAGCAACACAGCGGCATCGTAGCTTTGCTGAAAATAATCGTTAGCTCTTTCAAGTGGAATACCAACTAATCCTACCACCTGAGCTGGAGTGCCGGTGTAACTGTTTGCGCCATATTTTGCAATGGAACCCGCAAATAGCATAGCTCTCGATTTAAGAGCGGCAGCTACATATTTATTAGCTCTTCCTGTAGCACTGGTCTCTGGCAAATACTCTATAGCCATTTGAAGATCTTCGCTTATAAAATCGTACACTTCTTCTTCTTTATTACGTGGAACCTGCAACTCCGATAGACTTGCGTGTACATCTTGTGGTATTTTTATTATCGGAACACCACCATAACGCTTTACCAAACCAAAGTAATAGTAAGCCCGACAGAATAATGCTTCACCTAACCAAGACTTTACCATCGTTGAATCCAAGCCATCAGAATACTTTGGAAGATTCTCAATAAAATAATTCGCGTTACGTATACTTTTGTATGGCCAATAGCCAAAACCAGAACTTACATCCCAATTTCGCACATAGTCAGCCTGTATATATTCTCCTGTATTTATTCCCAGACCAAAGAAACTCTCGAATACATTAAATCCTTTGTCACCGTCTCTTCTGTATTTAAAATCTTCAATTGGAAGTTCGCTATATAAGCTTGTCATATATGCGGTTACTCCACTTTCACTACTAAAAATTTCTGCATCGGTAATGATGCTCGGTGGTGGAACATCAAGGCTATCACAAGCGCTAAAAATTCCTATCACTGCAATTGTAAATATGTTTTTAATTTTCATCGTATTTAAAAATTAGAAAGTTACATTAAAACCAACATTAAATGTTTTGACAAGAGGATAAATATATCCATACAGTTCATCGCCAGGATGTTCAGGGTCTATATATTTTAATCCTGTTAGTGTAAGCAGATTATATCCGTTAATATAAAATCTTGCTGATGTAAGTCCGGTTTTATTCATGATTTTTTTAGGTATGGTATAGCCTAACTCAGCACTCTTAAGCCTGATGTATGAAGCATCTTGTATTGCAAATGTGCCACTTCCTCGAACAGAACCATTTCCCACTGCGGCAAATGTTCCAGAGATCCATTTTGTATTTGGATCAAAATAATCTGCATCAGGATCCTCGGTATGCCATCTGTCCATAAAAAGCGCTAATGCATTACGATCCCATGCAAGCGGTTCGGCTAATTGTTCCTGATATTGAACATATACCATTGTTGCTCCCTGAAATAAAAGATTCAAATCAATTCCTTTGTATTCTGCTCCAACCGTTGCTCCAAAGTTGATCGTTGGAGTAGCTTTCGTTGCAATCGGACGTTTGTCCCATTCATCAATTACACCATCGCCGTTCCAGTCTTCATAATAATAATCGCCAGGAATCAGATTCTGATTTCCACCTCCATTGTTCACTTGATTGTTATAAATCTCTTGATAAGACTGATATTGTCCTATACCTGTTAATCCCCACCAAATATTTGTATATCTATCAGTTTGATTGTTTCTCCAATTTTCGTAAGAGTTACCAGCTTTTGCCTGTTCGATATATTTCATCATGGTTCGAGTAATGGACATATTACCAGAGAAATTATAAGTTACATCTCCAATTTTGTTTTTGTGCGTTACAACAATTTCGTATCCTAAGGTTAAATCACGATTTAAATTTTCTTGTGGTAGTGCTGCTCCCAATGTCCCTGGCAATGACCGAAGTCGGTCAGTTAATAATCCACTTCTGTTTCTTTGAAAAAAGTCGAGTTGAAATCCGAGTAACCCTTTCCATAAATCCACATCAACACCTACATCGAAAGTTTTGGATGTAAACCATGTAATATCCGGATTTGCCACATCCTTAAATTTAATACCGTTTACAAAAGTCCCATCAAATACAGATCCTCCATAAGGATATTCGTAACCTGTTAGGAATTGATAATTCAAAGCATTATCATCGCCCACAACACCATAAGAAGTTCTTATTTTCAAATTGTTGATAAACGAAAGTGACGAGTTGTCTTTAATAAATGATTCCTCTGAAGCTCTCCAACCAGCTGAAAATGCGGGAGCTAATGCCCATTGTCCTGCTTTGAAACGTGACGAACCATCGTATCGAAAACTCGCTTCAACAAGATATTTTGATTTATAATCGTAATTTACTCTTCCTACAATACTTTTAGTAACATATTTATATAAGCCGTCAATATTCATATTACCAATTTGATTCTTATCGTTACCGGCATAAAGCTGATCAATATCTAAAGATAGTTCACGAGAAGCATAGAAGTTATCCCCCTCACTTACAGATTCTTCAAACAACAATAGTCCTTTAAAGTTATGTGCATCACTAAAAGAATTTTCGTAATTCAACGATAATTGCATAGTGCTGAATGTGTTTGTCCCATAAGATCTTGATACCTTAGAAGGACTATTTAAAATAGATATATCATAAGTGTCATCTGCAGGATCATAAGAATATTGCGAAACAGCTTTGCTATATTGCTTATTATCTGAATTTTTGTAATCATAACTGTATAAAACTTTTGCATAGAGTCCTTTTATGTATGGTACATCGTAAATCATTGCTAACGAAGATTGAAGCCATTTTTGGTTTGTGCGGTTGTAGCCGGTTTCGTCGGCATTTATTGCAAGAGCAGGATGTATAAAGCCAGATGCAAGACCGGGGTAGCTGGGGTTTTGATTGGCATAAATGGCATCTGTAGGAAGCTGGTTCCAAATTGATTTAAAGATATTCCATGATCCTCCAACAATATCGTTTTTGGTATCCATAATACCAGAAACTTTCAATTCTGTTCTTAGATTTTTGGTGATTTTTGCATCGATATTTGCTCTGTAGTTCCATTTGTTGTAATTGAGGTCTCCAGTTTTAAAAATTCCAACCTGATTAAGATAGCCGACATTAAAAAAGTAACTTATATTTTCGCCAGCACCATTCATACTTAACGAATGTTGTGTTTGTGGAGCAAATTTAGATAAAACCAAATCTCCCCAATCCGACGAAATACGCTCACCACTTTGAAAAGCTTCAAAATCAGCGTTATTAAATGCCGGAGGTTGTTGGGTAATGTAGTTGTTTTGGAAATTACGTTTGCGCTTTTCATTCATCAAAGTCATATACCCTATGGCATCTGTTCCTAAAGGCAAGCCAATTGCCTTTTGACCACCATAGTTATACGAATAAGTAAGGTCAAACTTTCCTTTTTTAGAAGAATTTCCTTTTTTGGTTGTAATCAGTACTACGCCGTTAGCAGCCTTCACACCAAAAACCGCAGCAGATGCATCTTTAAGAACGGATATACTTTCAATTTCGTTAGGATCCATTCTTGTAAAGTTATCTCTCGGAACACCATCAATAATTACTAATGGGTTTCCCAATCCGCGAATATCAAAGGTATTATTAAATGACCCTGGCTCAGCACTTTTCTGTACTACCCTTACACCAGGAACTTTACCTGTCATCATGTTCATGATGTTTTCATTCTTGGTTGTAGTCATTTCTTTATTGGTAATTGCGGAAACTGCACCAGTCAGAGTAGCCTTTTTCTGCGAACCATAGCCTACAACCACCACTTCATCAAGCAACTCGTCTTTTTCAACAATTACAATTTTACTTAAATTATCCTTGCCTACGATTAATTCTTTGTTTTGAAAACCAATATATGAGATAATTAGCCTATCTCCGTTGACAGCTTCGAGAATAAACTTACCATCAATACCGGTAATAACTCCTGTTTTCTTCCCTTTAACAATAACATTTGCTCCAATAATAGAATTCCCGTTGACATCCAGAATCATTCCTGTGATGTTTTTTTTTGTTTGAGCACTCAAAGGGAATAAAATGACAGCACTCAAAAGAAAAATAAATGACATTCTTTTAATGTAACTTATCCATTTAAATAAGTTGTTTTGTTTTTTCATACTTTGTATTATTTTCTAAGATTAATGAAATATCTTTTTAAAACTTCCACTCTGTTTGTTTAAGTGAATTGAAATCTAATTTAAGGGCTCATATCAAAACGATTTTTATATTGTAAATTTTTTATTGTTTATATTAGATGAAGTTGAACTATTTTTTAAAAATCTCTGCAAAATTAACCGCTACCAATTAAAAAATAGGCTATAAACTTATTAAATCGAACTTAAAAAAATAATAAACGTTGATTTAATCCTTTTTTATTTAATATTATTTGTGAGAGGCTTGTAACTTTATTGATAAAAAGCTTTAAATTTGCAACAAATATACAGATACTGTATCAAAGCCGTTTATATCTGTACTTTTTAAGCTGTTGTAAATTAACTACTTGATGGTTTTTCGATACAAAGTTTTGTTTGATATATAGGGTAAATAGGAGTGACTCAGTTTCCAACCATAGACGATATTCTTGTGATATGAATAGAATGAATTAGCTCATTTATACGGAGTAATCACGAAAATTATCGATATTATTAAACCTGAGTGGTCAAATGAATGACAACAACGAGCTAAAAGATTTGCTCGATGAATTCGATATGTTAATACAAATCCAAAACCTTACGACTTTGTTTCATTTTTGCTAATAGTTGATTTTAACCCTTATGTATACTGATAATATGAGTAGAATTACCTTTCTTCTAATTGCTTTGTTTTTAGCTTCATCTGCAATGCCCGTAGAAATTGACTATGGCTTACAATTCAGATCATATAGTGTTTTAGGTAAAGACAGAACCGGACTTATACTCGAAAACAATGAAAGTATTGAGGGTGGTAAAACATTTAATATCAACTTTGACCTTCAAATAAAAAACGAAACTCTTTTTGGCTCAATTATTCGAATAATAACTGAATCGGGCAACTCAATAATTTTAAGCCTCGGAAGAAACGAACATGGAGAACCCATTCCAGTCCTTCTAATAAACGATCAAATCAAAAACATAAAAAATCAAGTTATTATTGACAAATGGTTTAATGTTGATATCTCAATTTCTAATACAGACAAAACTATCACCCTAAGATACAACAATTTTATTGAAACATTCACAGATACAAAAAACAAATGGGATAAGTTCAGGATTTGCTTTGGTTCAAGTTCCATTAATAATTTTGTTACTGAAGAAGTACCTCCTATCAGTTTAAGAAACATAAAATTAACACGGGATGATAAATTATTCAGGCATTGGGTTTTAGGAAAACATAATAAAGCCTTTTGTTATGATGAAATTGAAAATATAAAAGCGATTGCCTATAACCCTGATTGGATAATTGACAAATACACGGAATTAACTAAAAAGCTTTCTTTAAACTTCGCTAATTCAAATTATACACAATATGCTTTTGACCCCAAAAACAATAACATATTAATTGTTCCCAACGAAAAAGAAATAATTATTTACAATCCCAAAACAAATATTAAAAGAGTTATTAATGTTTTAGGTGGAGTTCCGGCATCGCTGAATACCAATCAACTTATTTTTGATACGCAAAAACGACAACTTATATCATATAATCTAGAAGAACAATATCTTTCCACCTTTTCTTTTGAAACTAACAGATGGTCGAACGACAGATTAAGTACCAAGGAAACATTGTTTTGGCATCACACGGCAGATTTTTGGACAAAAGACTCTACGATTTTAACTTTTGGCGGGTATGGTATGTATTCGTACAAGAATGATCTTTTCAAGATTGGATACAACAATAAATGGACAATAAATAAATTACAATCTATTCCCAAGCGCCATTCTGCCGCTTCATGCATTTTAAACGACACGCTCTTCATTTTTAGTGGCGAAGGTAACGAAATTGGAAAACAAGAATTACCAATCCAAATTTATAACGATCTGTATGCTATTGATTTGAAAACTTACAAGGTTTCTTTAATATGGAAAATGCCCAATGAAAGTTTCGGTTTGCCTTGTGGAAACATGATTTACAGTCCTTTAGAAAAATGCTTCTATGCCCTAACCAGTAGAGATGGGGGGTCTCTATTAAAAATCTCAAAAAACAGACCCTCTATAGAATTGCTTATGACTAATAATAGTCAGTTGCTCGAAGCAGATTTTAATTTTTACACATTAATGAAACCCGATGGAATAAATAAGATTTATGCATTCTATTGTAGAGACTACAAATCGGGGAGTTCAAAAATTGATATCTACGAAACTTTCTTTCCTCCGATTTCAAAAGAAAATGCCTTACAAAACGAACCTGATAAAGCCAACTTCATATATTTGTTACTACTTATTGTTATTGTTATTCTTCTTGTCGCTGTTTTTACGAGGATAAGAATTTTACGTAGTAAAACAAGCTCAAATATAAATAAAAAAGAATTGAATAACATTTCTAATAATGAGCATTATAACCTTAATGAAACAACTCTTGAAACTCATTTATTCGACAGATCAAGAAAATCTATTTCACTTCTTGGAGCATTTAATGTACGAGACAAAAATGGGAATGATATTACCAATCTATTTGCTCCGGTACTTAAAACTATCCTTTTAGTTATCATTCTCAAAGGACATCAGGATGATCAAGGAGTTAACAGTAACCTGATTGACACTTTGCTTTGGCCGGATAAAGATAAAAAAGCTACTCGAAACAATAGAAACGTATCGATAAACCGATTAAATAATGTTCTTGAAAATATTGGTGATATACGTATTTACAGTGATGGTAATTTTTGGAAACTGGAAATTGCCGATGATACTTTTTGTGATTATTTTGCTGTAAGCAAAATAATGAAACTTCCTGAAAAAGAAATCATCAACAATAAAGATCTTTCTACCAAATTACTTGAATTGTTAAGTTATGGCCAATTACTACCTTTTACACAACTTGAATGGTTAGATGCTTTTAAGGCAGTTTATTCAAATTTTTCGCTTGATATTTTAAGCGCTTTCCTTGAAAAGGAAGACGTAAGATGTGATGCAAAATTAAAATTGAAAATAGCAGAAATCATCTCTCTTTTTGACTCTATTAATGAAAATGCTCTTCACATAAAGTGTAATATACAATACGTCCTTGGAAAGAAAGCCCTAGCTAAATTTACATACGATAATTTTTGTAAAGAATACGAATCTCTTTTAGGCGAAAAGTACCCTATCTCTTTTGTAAAGATAATTGATGGATAATCATAATCTCAACATTGAACAACAAAGTTAGACTTAATAAACTGTTTATGAGAGTTATGCAGGCTACCTATTTCGAACAATTCGTACCTTTTTTTTGGAAAAACAGGAAAGAGACATGAAATAGGCAAGAAGGTAGGTTGATTATTTTCATTTTTATGTTTTTAAAACAAATGGCGTATGGAAATACAAAAATTTGATTTACACAGTCAACGTAATGCAGGTCATTACCAGTTTCAAACCGACTTCAATAGTATGATTATCAAGTACACACCCCAGGCACTTGGTATTGTTGAAGATTATGCAGCGTACACGCCTTTGTTGCAAGACGAAGGAGTAGCTTTGGTAGCTATCACTAAAAGTGCTACTACCGAAGAAGTTGAAACAGCCGACAAAAATCGCGATTTTACATTTCGTGGTTTGGCCGATAATGTA